>Ga0116170_10000239_pt1 | contig 58188 bp, 40 predicted proteins | sample AD_JPNHW1_MetaG_FD_89797 | JGI IMG/M metagenome (GOLD analysis project Ga0116170, IMG submission 89797) | Active sludge microbial communities of municipal wastewater-treating anaerobic digesters from Japan - AD_JPNHW1_MetaG | ecosystem: Engineered > Bioreactor > Anaerobic > Digestate | place... | reverse complement strand
GAAGAGGGCTCCCGCGCCGATCCCCACCCGGATCCCGGAGCTGACGGAATCCGTCCAATCCACGAGCCAGATCCTCCCCAGGTCGGGCTGTTCCAGCGAGGCGCGCACCGAGATCGTGCCTTGGTCCGGGGAAAGGAGTCCGGTGTCGATCCGCAGGAGGGTGGAGCCGATGGGGGCGCGCCGGACCCTGCCTTCGGCGGGATCCACCAGGAATCCGCCGTCGGAAACCAGCGGCATGGTGCTTCCCGAGACCAGGTCCTCCGCGGTGTCCCCGTCCGGACGCATGCCGGCGCGGAGGGGGAAGACCAAGGCAAGACGGAATCCGTCATCTCTTTGGAACACCCTTCCAGAGGTCGAGCGACCGGACAGGATCCGGCGTGGCTGGAGGACCGCGGGATCCCTGGAGTAGGTCCACGCGGGGATGGATGCGCCCGAATCGGAAAGCGGGAACACCGGGACCACGTTCCCGAGACTGTCGGTCCATTCGGTTTCCGCCAGCGTCCATCCCTTCTCCAGGCCGGGAAGGATGAATCGTTTGGGGAGGATGCTTCCGGACACCTGGGCGCGGATCGGCGAGTGCTGGAACAGTTCGCCGGGGCGGCGCTCGTCCAGGAGGATGGAGTCGGTGGTTCCGGACGGGACCTTCAGGCTCCAGCTCGAGGATGTTCCCGCCAGCACCAGCGGTTGGGTGCCCGCGGGGAGGGAATCCAGGAAGAAGGTCCCGTCGGAGGCGACCGCCACCTGGCGCCCCAGGCCCGGGATCGCCAGGGTGGGGCTGGGCACCGTGGACTGCAGGCGGCCCGCCACCGCTCCTAGCCGCGCGAGTCTGGCCTCGTCCAGGGATGTGTCCGAGGCGAGCCTCATGTCCAACCGCAGTCCCTGGCCTCCGTCGCGGGCCTCCAGGGTCCATTCCCCGGCTTCCAGGCGGGTGGATACCCGTCCGGAGGGATCGGCCACCAGGATGAAGGTGCCATCCTGGTCCAAGGCCGTCGAGCGGCGCACCGCCACCACGGCGCCGCCGGCGGCGGAGCCGTCCTCCCGCAGGATCCTCGCCTGCAGCGCGTTGCCTGTTTCCGTTCCCGATGGGCCCGAAACCACCCGGCTGTCGTCGCAGGCGCACAGCAGCAGGCCGGCGATCGCCGCCAGGGAGGGAAGCCTGGTCGGGATCGGATCACGCATGGTGATCGTCCCGGTCGGGCAGGGCGCGGGGGATCAGGTGCAATCCCAGCTGGTAGACGCGATCCGGTTTGTCCATTCCGGAAATGGTAGCCAGAATCCGCTCGCGGAACTCCTTGAGAATCTCCACCAGCTGCGGATATCCGTCCTGGGGAATGGCCAGGGTCAGGCTGGAGAGGTCGCGCAGCTCCTTGGGGAGCGATTCGATGGCCTCGGCGGCCAGCAGCAGTCCTTCCTTGTGGAAGTGCCGCAGGACGGCGGGATCGACGTTGGGGCCGTCGCGCAGGAACGGTTCCGTGCGCCGCCACACTCCCCGCTGGTCCAGCGTGGCCAGGCCCAGGTCGGCGAGGATGGACAGGGATTGTCTCACGCGCCGCCCCGATACGGTGGGGCGGAGCCGCCTCCCGATGGCTTCGGGATCGTCCTTCACGTCGCCGCACGACATAAGCTCGCGGATCGCCACGTTCTCCCAGCTCTGCCAGTAGGCCGAATGCACGCCTTCCAGGGGGACGGGGGAGACCTTGCGCAGACCGGCCATGCGCCGGAAGCACGACTGGGCTTCCTTGTGGCTCTTGGCCTTCCCGTATTGCACCAGGATGCGGAAATACTCCGCCTGGTCGCCGGTCAGGCCCGTCACCTCGCAGATGGGTTCCACCTGCGAGGTGGCGATGTGGCGCTCGGCGGCCAGGATCTTGGAAAGGAGGCTCGGGTCCATGCCCAACCGCAGGGCCATCCAGCGGCTGGACACCACCGACGGGCGCGCGGCGCGCTCGGCGTCCAGCCAGTGGCGCATCCATTTGCGGTAGTCCGTGAACACCCAGATCGGTTCCAAGGAAGCCTCCATCCCGGAAAGATGCCATCGTCGTCCAGGCAGGGGAAGCGTGGATGGCCATCTGGTTGGGACAAGTTGTCCATGGACAGCTTGTCCATATCTTTTGGGGGGTGGCGGTCGTGGTGCCGCGGGCCGGGGTGCGATGTTGCATGGAGTCGGAACCCAACTCTCGAAAGGAGAACTCGATGCGACAGATCGCCCTTGTGCTTGGCCTGGCTTCCTTCACCCTGGCCACCCCGATTCTTTCCCAGCCTCGCAAGATCACCGGGGTCAACGTGCGGACCATCGCCTCCGATGGCCAGTACGCCCATGTGGACGCCGGAGGCATGATCTACCGCCTGGAGCGCACCGACGATGGAATCCGCAAGCTGGATTCGATCGGCTACGAAGGCAACCAGACCGAAGGAGCCTTGTACATCCGCAAGACCGAGACGCAAGGATTCCTGGTGTTCAAGGATTCGGTCTGCTCGATCGATTGGGAGTGGACCAATGTCGACCGGATGATGTGCACCGGCGGGGTTTCCCTGGGGTGGGGGGACTACACCGGAGGCATCACCATGGGCAAGCTCAACGTGTGCGGCGGGGCGGGAGCCTACACGTTCGACATCAAATCGAGCACGCCGGTGCTCCTGGATTCCCTGGACGGCCCCGACCGCAAGGTCTGCGAGGTGGTCAATCCCGACCAGATCGAGGTGCGGCGGGGGACGGACGTGATGCTCTTCTACCGTTGCCTCACTGTTTCCGAATGCGGCGACGCTACCTACGCCTCCGTGCCCACCTCCATGACCTTCAGCCGCAACCGGATCGAGTCCAACGGGGGGAACATGGTGATGCTCGACAGCTTGGGCAGGCTGGGACTTTGGGTTTCCCCGCCCACGTCGAACGTGCAGCCCATCGAGGGTTACAAGCCCGGGCTCAGGAGCGCGGCGTATCTTGCCTCCTCCCACCCGGACGGGGATGCCTTGGTCGCGGTGGGCTTCGACAGCACTCTGGTGTTCGGACGGCGCGTGGACCTGGGGCTGGAAACCCACTCCAAGATCAAGTTCGACAACACCGTACGGACGATGGACCTGGACAAGGGCGTGCTCTGGCTGCAGGTGGGCATGGACATCGTGTCCTTCGACATCCAGGAGGCGATCAGCTCCGTCGATCCGTCTTCGGGAGCGAAGATCGCCTGGCTGCATCGCTCGGGCAGGAATCTGGAGATCCATCCGGGCAACCCCGGGGAGGAGATCCGCATCCATCGGTTGGATGGGGTGCTGGAGGCGAGGTTCCAGGCGGGTTCGGGGCCGGTGCGCTGGGTCGCGCCGGGACCGGGCATGCGGATCGTGCGGGTGGGGGCGTCCGCCAGGACCGTTCTGGTGCCTTGACCTGGGGCGGGTGGGAGGTTGGCGGAATCGGACCGGATGCCTTGACATACAGTGGGGTCTCGCCTACTTTTCCCTCTCCACTCACGGAGCGTTCGTCTAGTGGTTAGGACGCCGCCCTCTCACGGCGGTAGCAGGGGTTCAACTCCCCTACGCTCTGCTTTCAAAGCACAAGAAGGCCGCCCCTCCGGGCGGCCTTCTTCGTTTGAATCCACCCAGGAAGGATGGGGCTCCATCACGAACGCACCCGCAAGGGTGGCCTTCTTCGTTTCCGATGGTCTTTGGTCAGCGGAACGAAAGCCCCCGGAACACGGCCTGGGGACCCGCACCGACCAACCAGATGCGGCCCAGGGTGAGATGACCGTCGGAGATGGCCGTCCAGGTCATTCCGTAGACGTGGCGATAGTCGGAGACGGGCGCGTCGCAGGAGAGGGAGGAGAGCGGAACCTCGATGGTGGCCAGATCCGCCCCCAGGGCGATGGGCGCGTGGCAGGCGGTGACCTCGCCCGAGGGGGCGAGCACCGCCAGCTGGAACAGGAGGTTCCCGCCGCCGGCGGCGCGGAAGCGCACGTGGGAGATCCTCGAAAGATCGGCGCTGCGGGACGTGTCGCCGGTCTCCTTCGATCCGTCCAGCTCCACTCCCACCATCGCCCATCGGGACGTCCGCAGGGGATCCAGGTGGAAGCCGACGTCCAGACAGAATCCGTCAGAACAGGGCGCGCGCGCCTCCTCCATCCGGGAAGGGGTTGTGGAGGAGGAGCCTCCGTTGGCGGAGTCGGTGGCCAGGAACCACCAGCCCGAGCCCAGCAGGGCGCCGTAGCGGTTGCGCAGCTGGGCTCCGGAGAAATCCTCCAGGAGCACGGAATCGATGTCCGGCGCGAGGAGGGTGTCCAGCGACGGCGCCGCCAGGTCCACCTGCCCCAGGAGCGCGATACCGGAATCCGTCCTGGCCACCACCGAATAGCCGCCGCGGGCGATCCCCGCGAAGAGCCAGTTTCCGTCTGCCTGGCGGGATGCCTGGTATCCGGTCTGGGCCAGGCGCAGGGCGTGGATGGTTCCCAGGCCGCCGCTGGTGCGCACCCGCAGCCGCACGCCGTCTTCCGCGACCAGATCGTGTAGGGAATCGGATCCGGCGACGATCCCCATCCGTCCGGCCAGGACGGTGTCGGACAGTTCCAGCATCGCCTTGGTGCCGGAAGGGAGGGACAGATGGACGCGCCCCTGATCATCCGTGAGGCCCGCAGCCAGGACGGGGGAGCCGCCTTGGGCGACCAGCGTCCGCCAGTGGCCGTCGCGGGCCACGGCCTGCACGCGCACGCCGGAGATCGCCTTGCCGTCCCTGTCCAGGATCCGCGCATTGATTCCGGATGTTTCGGTGCTGGGACCTTCGGCGGAAGGGTTTTCCGAACCGCAGGCGGTCAGCAGGCCCCAGAGGAGGGTCGCGAGCAGGGCGTGGAAGAGGGGGCGGTGCACGGTTCAGATCTCCCGCGACAGGGGGAACAATTGGATCCCCAGGTGGTGGATGGCGTTCTCGCCGGAATCGGCGGAGGCGATGGCCTGGATGCGTCGCCGGAAATGGAGGATCTCGGCTTCCACCTTGCGGCGGCCCTCCGGGGAGAGGGACATGGTGAGGCTGGAGATCGACCGTTGGTCGCGGGGAATCCGCTCCACCGAGCGGGCGGCCAGCTGGAGGGTGGAGAGGTGGAACTGGTCGACCTGCACCGATTCGACCGCCTCGCCGGTGGTGAGGTTCCGTGCGTCGGTGCGCACCCAGAGTCCGTTCTCCTCGCGGATCAGCCCCAGCCTGCGCAGGAGGGCGATGGATTCCTCGGCCTTGGCGGTGGGAATGGGGGGGCGCAGGCGCTTGGCCAGCGAGCGGTAGTCGCCGTCGAAGGGATGGATGAAGAGCAGCTCCAGGATGGCCGTGTGGTGCCATCGCTCGAAGAACTGGAAATCCTCGCGGGACACCCGTCTGGAGGTGGTTTCGCGGAGGGAAGCCAGGCGTTCCAGGTGGCGACGGCGCTCCTTCACGGTCTTGGATCGCTGGTGGAGCACCAGAAGCTCCAGGTAGTCCGATTCCTTGGCGTCCAACCGCAGGAAGGCGGCGAAGCGCAGCGCCATGGAGGGGGTCATGCCCGCTTTGCCGTTGAGAACCTGGGTGAAGTAGCTCGCCGACCGGAACCCCACCTTCTGGGCGATGAACCGGCAGGAAAACCGCGGGTCGGCGGCGCGGCGCGCTTCGTACAGGTCGCGCAGGAAGGCGCGGTAGTCCAGATAGTCGAAGACCCGGATCTCCGTGGGAGGCTTCCTCGCAGTATGTGTAGAAGAATCTTCCATTCCTGAGGACATCGTTCGGGTATGGTAATCAAAAAGATGTCAGGAAACATCGATATTTTCAGGCGACAAAAGTGTGTAGGAAATTCTACACAGAAAACGGAATCTGGGCGGGGAAAAGAAGGATTGGCACACTCGTTGCAGCCTCAAAAACGGGTTCGCCGGGGGCCAACCTCCAGGTAGGTTCCCGCGACAGATCCGCGGGATGCAGGGTATCCTGGGTTCCGTTTTCCTTCTTCGAGGTACAACGATGATCGTTTCTTCCAGGTCCTGGATCGGACTCATGGCCGTCGCCACCATCGCGGGTGGGGCGGTCACCAAGGTGACGCCGGGATCGGCCGCGATGGACGTCCCCGGGCTCAACGTCGGGCGCGTGACCGGCACGGTTCTGCCCATCTGGAATCCCGCCACCACCTACGAGGGGCTCAAGCGCGGCCTGGTGGAGCAGGAGTACAAGGTGTTCCGCTTCCCCAACGGGAGCGCGTCCAACAGCTACCACTGGAACGGTGCGGGTTCCTACGATTCGGTCGGAATCTGGCATCCCGATTCCGCCAAGGTCCTGCCGGGATTCATGAGCGACACCCGCTACCGCGGGACCACCAAGAGCAACTACGGATCCATCTTCCATTCGTCGATCACCGACGGCGCCGATTCCACCTTCTGGTGGAGCGATCCCTGGGGAGGCGACCAGCCCTGGGTGATGCTCGACTTCGGAGCGGATTCCACGGTGGATTCGGTGCGCATCGCCTGGGGGGCGCTTCGTCCCGACAGCGTGGTGGTGGGAACCATCGCCAACTCGGACTGGAGCGGCTACCGCGGCATCGACGGTGTCCTGGCGCCCCTGGCGCGCGTGGCGGTGGCGGAGTCGGTCAGCCTGGTCTCCTTTTCCGCCAAGGCCGTGCGGTTCCTGGTGGTCAAGCCCCTGGGCGTGAAGCCCCAGGGCGTGCAGATCGCCGAGGTGTCGGCGTGGAAGAAGGGCGTGAAGGTCACGAAGAACCTTCCTTCGCAGGCCACCCAGACCCCGGTGCGGGCCATGGGCGCGCACCCCGGGAGCACCCGCCAGACCGGGTGGGTGGATGGCACGCCGCCGTGGACCTTCGCGATGTTCATGGATTACCTCAAGGCCTTCCCCAACGCCGAGGCCATGATGTGCGTGAACTACGGCACGGGCACCCCCGAGGAGGCGGCCGCCTGGGTGAAGTACGCCAATGTCGAGCAGAAGCTGGGCATCAAGTTCTGGCAGGTGGGCAACGAGATGGACGGAAACTGGGAGGAAGGCGGTCCGGTGGATGCGCGCCAGTACGCCGTGAAGTTCCTGGCCTACGCCCGCGCCATGCGCGCGGTGGATCCCTCCATCGTGATCCTCGGGCCGGTGCAGGCGGGAATGGAATTCGCCACCTCGGCCTCCGGCCATCTGGACGGCACCAGCTGGACCGAGGAAGTGCTGCGGATCGTGGGCGAGGCGGAAGCCAAGGACGGCGTGCGGTACCTGGACGGGTTCGATTTCCACGCCTATCCCTACTGGACGGCCACCAAACCGACGGCGCGCGAGGCGCTGAAGGCCATGCAGGGTCTCCGGAACAACCTGGACACCCTCGACGCGATGATGAAGCGTCGCCTGAAGGATCCGGGGACGCGCCTGATCTGCATGTCCGAATTCAACATGTCGGTGGTGAGCATGGATCTCCTCATGCGCCACGAGAACGCCCTGGGCAACGCGAGCATGCTCTCCCAACTGGTCGACAAGTTCGGCGGCAACGCCATGTCCATCGCCTGGGAGTCCTTCGACGGCGGCGCCACCGGATCCATCGAGACCGGAGGCACCTTCGGCGCCCTTTCGCTGTTCGCCGATCCCAGGTCGGGGTCGGCCTCTTCCGACCGCTACGTTCCCAACGCTCCCTACTGGGGGAACTGGATGGTCTCCAAGCTGTGGGCGATCCCCGGCGCCAAGCCGGTTCCCACCAAGGTGGAGGGCAGCCTGAGCCTGGAGTCGCATCTTCTGGCCAACGGCGCGGACACATCCTATCTCCTGATCAACATCGCCCCGACCGCCTGCTCCACCCAGGTGGCCAACGTGTCCGGCGGGTGGAGCTACACGTTCTCGTCGCGCAACTACACCTGGAACCGCTCCGACGACCAGGGCTTCGCCTTCCCCAACGCCGGCGTGTCGGCGCGGCCCCTTCCCGCCGGATGGAATGGCGTGGTGGAGGTTCCCGCCTTCGGGATGGTGGTGGTGCGCAAGAGCCCCGCGATCCAGGCGGCAAGCGCGGGAGCCGGCCATCTGGTGAACTTCACGGTCGAGCAGAAGCAGCTGCAGCTGGGCGACACCCTGCGGATCTCGGGATCGTTCGTCCGCGTGGCGTCGGCCCCGGTTCCGGTGGCGGTCGTGGGAGACACAACGGTGGTCCTGGGTGCCGTGGATGGTACCTGGGACGGCGACATGGAAGGCTTCTTGGCGAGCGTCCCCACCGAACTGGTGGGCGAGGGCATCCACTGGGTCAAGGTGGGCGAGACGGATTCCGTCAAGATCGAGATCACCGGCAAGGTGCGTCCCACCGTGTGGGTGGACCGCTTCAACGACATGGCCATGGCCTCCGAGCAGCCTTCCGGCGCCAAGTGGTTCAACTGGCACGCCGACGAGGCGGAGGACTCGGCCGTGTGGGAGATGTCCTTCGTGCCCCGCGACGGGAACACCAACGCTCTCCTGACCTCGGCCTTCCTGGTGCAGCCCGATTCCCTTTCCTACACCGTGGTCGGGTTCACCGGCGTGCCCCTGGACAGCCTCCTGGTGTCCAATTCCATCGGCGTGCAGTTCCAGTACCTGGCCAAGCACGGGAACGCGGGGACCTTCTCCCTGGGGGTTCCCACCGACACGGTGAAGGACTACCAGGATTATTCCATCAACCTCACCCGTGCCGATTCCACCTGGGTCACCAAGCGCGTGCTGTGGGCGGACTTCTCGCAGCCCAGCTGGGCCGTCCAGTGCGGCCCGCTGCGTCCCCACCAGATCAACCAGCTGAGCTTCCGCATCCAAGGGGCCGGCAAGGCCGTCCTGATGCTCGACAACATCGTGCTCCTGGGCACTTCCGGCGATTCCGCCGTCAAGCTCGCTCCCTTCGGGCGCCAAGCCGCCTGGAGCGTGGTCCGCGGCAAGGGCGCCTGGCAGATCCGGATTCCCGCCGGAGCCAAGGTGTCGATGGTGGGGTTGGATGGGCGTCGCCTGGCCTCCTTCGCCGCGGAAGCCTCCGAGCGCACCGTGGCCTGGAAGCCCAAGGGCGCGGGTGTGGTCTACGCCGTGATGGAAAGCATGGGTCACCGCGACCAGAGGATCCTGCCCAACCTCCGCTGAACCGACAGCCATCGAAGGGTGCATGACACGCGCCATCGCAGCGCCTCGGCGAAACCGCCGGGGCGCTTTTTTCGCGTCGATGTCGAATCCGGATGCGAGGGCAAGGGAACAAAAAACCCTTCCGGGCGGATAGCCCGGAAGGGTTCGGAACGGAGAGAGAGAGATTCGAACTCTCGGTGGGTTTCCCCACACACGCTTTCCAGACGTGCACCTTCGACCACTCGGTCATCTCTCCAACAAGGAGCGAAAAGATAACACAACCTCCCGGCTTTCGGGAGGGCTCACTTCAGAGATCCAGTTGCGACACTTCCGCCCAGGCGGCTTCCTGTTCCTTCACCAGCCGGTCGCGTTCGGCCAGCGATTTGGAGGAGGTTTCATAGTCGTCGAAGAACCCGGGGGTGGCCATGGTCTCGTCCAGCCGGGCCAGCTCCTGATCCAGCTTCTCGATGCGCGCTTCCAGGTCCTCCAGGCGCTTCTTGCGCCGCCGTTCCTCCTTCTGTGCCTCGCGGTCGATGGGCTTGTTCTGCGCCGCCGGGGAAGCTTCGGCGGCGGGGGGTGGCTTGGTCTCCTTGGCCTTGGGTTCCTTCTTGGCCGCGGCGGGGGTCGAGCCCGCTTGGCGCCGACGGGCGTCGAAGTCGGCCAGGTGGGAGAGTCCCGGGGCGTCGCCGTCGCCGGCCACCGCCAGGTATTCCTCGTAGGTGCCGGGCCAGTCCACCACGCGTCCTCCGCCCACCGCCAGAATCCGTCCGGCCAGCTCGCGGGTGAAGAGGCGGTCGTGGCTCACGAACACCAGGGTTCCCGGCCAGGCCTTGAGCGCATCCACCATGGCCTCGCGGGTGGCCAGGTCCAGGTGGTTGGTGGGCTCGTCCAGGAGGAGCACGTTGTTGGGCTGCAGAAGCAGAAGCCCCAGGCGCACGCGCGCCTTCTCGCCGCCAGAGAGCACGCGGTAGGGTTTGTCGGCGTCCTCGCCGGAGAACAGGAGGTTGCCCAGGAGCGTGCGCACCTTGGTGCGGAGCGTGCCCTTGGGGGCCGCGTCGTAGAGGATGTCGCCGATCTGCCGGTCCATCTCGTCCTCGGGGAGGTCGTCGTACTGCGCGAACAGCCCGATCTCCGTCTTGGCGCCGATCCCCAGCTCGCCGGAGGTGGGCGGGAACTTCTGCGAGAACAAGTGCAGCAGGGTGGACTTGCCCGCGCCGTTGATGCCCACCAGGGCCACCTTCTCGCCGCGGTTGATCGAGAACTCCAGTCCCTGGAGCACCACCTTGTCGCCGTAGCTCTTCCCCACGTCGCGCAGGATGTACGGATAGGCGCCGCTTTCGGGCGGAACCGGAAAACGCAGCGCCACCCGGCTCACCTCGGGAGGCAGCTCGATGCGCTCGATCTTGTCGAGCAGTTTCTGTCTGCTCATGGCCACCGACGACTTGGTGGAGGTGGCCTTGAAGCGCTGGATGAAGCGCTCGGACTGCGCGATGTCCGCCTGCTGTCGGTCGTAGGCGTTCTTGAGGGTCTCCAGCCAAAGGGCCTTGTCGGCGCGGAACTTGGCGTAGGGGACCGGCCACGAGCGGGCCTTGCCCAGCTCCAGCTCCACGATCCGGTGGGCCAGGTTGTCCACGAAGGAGCGGTCGTGGGTGATGAACAGGACGCTGGCCGGCATGCTCTTGATGTGGTTTTCCAACCACATGATGCTTTCCAGGTCCAGGTGGTTGGTGGGTTCGTCCAGCAGGAGCACGGAAGGACGGCGCAACAGCACCTGCGCCAGGGCCGCGCGCATGCGCCAGCCGCCGGAGAAGGAGCTCAGCGGGCGGTCCTGCTCGCTCTGCTTGAAGCCCAGGCCCGCGAGCACCGTGCGGGCTTCGCTTTCGAAGCTCCAGCCCCCGCCCACCGCCAGGCGGTCGTGCAGGTGGCCGTATTCCTCGTAGTCCTCGTCGGTGGCCGTGCCGTCGGTCATCCGGTGCTCGATCTCCTCGCAGCGCTCGTGGGCGCGCTTGAGCTCGTCGAAGGCGCTGCAGGCGTACTCGAAGACGGTCCCGCCGCCATCGGCGGTGGCCTCGGCGGCTTCCTGGGCCAGGTAGCCCACGATCTCGCCGCGTCCCAGGGCGATTTCGCCGGCGTCTGGCTTCTGCTGGCCGGAGATGATCTTCAGGAGGGTGGATTTGCCCGCTCCGTTGATGCCGAAGAGAGCGACGCGTTCGTTGTCCTCCACGCGCAGCGAGACATCCTGGAAGATGTCGCGCGCGCCGAAGGAGAGCCGGATGTTGGAAAGGTCGATCATCCTAGATTCCTCGATAGAATGGGATGTAGCGCGCCCAGAACGCGCTGCGGATTGGCTTGGCGGGCGACGAGGCGCACCCTTGTCAGGTGCGGTGAGGAGACCGTACGAGCCAAGATGTGGTGCGGGCTGGGATGCGATACGCCCAAGGCTATGGAGGGATCTAGGATCATTGCGGGGCCAAAGGTAACCGCCCGGAACGCGGGCGGGGTCGGGGAACCCTCAGCGGGACGAGGTCGGGCGGGTTTCCAGGTAGAGCGGGCTGCCCATGGAGTCCACCCAGATCTGCTGGGTGGTCATGCGGGCGGCCAGCCGCACCCGTTGCGCGATGGCGGAATCCTCGAAGGCGGTGTACCGGCCGTCGGGCGTCCCGCGCCAGACGGGACCGGACAGCGAGGGGGAATAGAGGTCGATCGAATCCGAGTGGTATTCCCATTGGCCGTCCTTGAAGAACAACGCTCCGCGCGGGGTGGTGTCCCGCAGGGAACGACCCTGGAAGTGCGAAGGGGCGCGGATGCCGGCCAGGTCCAGGAAGGTGGGGCCGATGTCGGTCTGGGATGCGGTCAGGTCCAGCCGGCCCTGGGGGAGTCCCAGCGCGCGGTCGGGGCTGAAGACCCCGATCCAGGTGGCCGTGCGCTCGGAGGCCAGGCCTTCGGGGCGCTCGAGGTCGGCCGGAGTCACGGGGAAGCCGTGGTCTCCGCAGACCAGGAACACCGTGCGCTGGAAGTCGGGTCGGCGGGAAAGTCCGTCCAGGAGCCGTCCCAGCTGCGCATCGAAGTATTCGAGGGCGGCTTCGAAGCGTTCGGCGTCGGTGCCGCGGGGCAGGTCCGGCCGCCAGCCGGCGGGGGTGTGGAACGGGGCGTGGGTCGTGTGCGTGGTCAGAAGGAGCAGGTAGGGCTTGCCCGGAGGGGTGGAATCCAGGACCCGCAGGGCGCTGGAGACGATGACGGAATCCGACCGTTCGCTCCCGTTGTTCGGATCGTACTCGACGTGCCGGAACCAGCGGCGCAGCCAGGGCATCTGGTTGTCGAAGGTGGGGTCGGATCCGCTGATGGCGATCTTGTTCCAGGAACTGTCGGGGAAGTACTCGGGAAATCCCTTGAGGAGGTTGCCGGTGGAACTGGTGAAATAGTTCCGGTGGGGATGGCTCCAGAGTCCCAGATGCGTGCTGGCCACGCCGTAGACCGAGGGGAAGCCGTTGGTCCGGCCGCGCAGGTACCAGGCGCCGCCTAGCGATTCCAGCCGCCGCAGATTGGGGAGGGTGCCGGGCTTGGCGTGGATCGCGCCGACCACGTCGCGCGAGAACGATTCGACGAGCAGGAACACGAAATTCACCGGGAGGGAGTCCATCCCCGAGCAGTCCTGGTCGATGCCGTCGGATGGGATGTCCTTGCCTCCGGGGTGGGATGCGGAGTCCCCGTCGTCGCAGTCCCTGCGGCGATCGAAGCCGTCCCCGTCGGAATCCACCAGGCATCCCGCTGTGGTCCAGCCGCGCTGGCAGGCGTATTCCAGCGGCATGTGCAGGAAAGGATGGCCGGGCGGGGTCCAGGTCGTGGAATCCGTCGGGCGAAGATGCAACCCGCGGAAGACATCCATGGCCGAGCGTTCGTCCACGGGTTCGACTTCTCCCAGCCAGAGGGCGGCCAGGTCGCGTCCGATCACGTAGGTGGGCGGCAGGGTCCGCTCGATGCGGTTGGTCGTGTGGTTGAGCCACCAGGGCGTGGTTCCCAGTGCCCCCGAGGCCAGGGCCAGGATCAGGAGGCTTGCGGGATGCGTGCGGTCGGGGCGTGCACCGCGCACGCAAAGGAAGAGGACGGCGAGCCAAGCGAGAGCCAGGACGACGGATCGCGCGATGCCCGCGGGATCGATCTGGAGGCTGAGCCAGGTGGTGCTGTCGAGCACCGCCTGCGGCCTCAGGTAGGTGCCTAGATAGGACAGGGTGGCGTGTTGGCGGAAGAAGCGGAGGATCTCGAGGTCCAGCTGGCCCCAGACCAGATAGGCGCCCGCGAGGATCGCCCCGATCCGGAGCCCGACGCGGGGCTTCCAGAGTCCGATCAGGGCCGCGGGAAGGAGGATCTGCGCCAGGGCGCCGCATTCCACCAGGGCGTGGAAGGGGAGGAATCGGTCGATCCGCGCGACGATCGGTGCGCCGAAGGGGTCGGCGAACACGTAGTGGGTCGCCAGGGAAATGGTGCGCAGGATGGCGGCCATCAGCCAAAGCAGCGGGATTCCCCAGCGCGAAGACAGGGCGCGCCGCAACATCATCGCCGCAGGCTTTCCAGCACGGCCACGGTCTCCACGTGGGTGGTGCGGGGGAACATGTCCACGGGCACGGCGGACACCGTCCGGTAGCTGCGCGAAAGGCGCTCGATGTCGCGGGCGAGCGAACGAGGGTCGCACGAGACGTACACCAGACGGGGAATCCCCGAGGATTCGATCGCGTCGGCCCCGGCCTCTTCCAGTCCCTTGCGGGGCGGGTCCACGACCAGGCAGTCCCAGCCTTCGCGCACCAGTCCCGCCAATCGCTCGGAGGCGTCGGCCCGCACGAAGTGCATGTTGGTCACGCCGTTGGCCTTGGCGGCGGCGCGGCCCGCCTGCACCGAGCGCGGGTTCTCCTCCAGCCCCAGCACTTCGCTGCAACGGTCGGCCACCCACATCCCGATGGTCCCCAGGCCGCAATAGGCGTCCAGCACGCGCGAGCCTTCGCGGATCCCCTTGCGGACCTCTTCGTACAGCCGCGGGGTCTGGAAGGGATTGATCTGGAAGAACGTGGACAGCTCGATGTGGTAGGTGTGCTTGCCCAGCTTCTCTTTGATCCAGTCGCGGCCCCACCAGGGCTGTTCCACTTCGCCCAGCACCACGTTGGTGGAACGCTCGTTGATGTTCTGCACCACGCCCACCAACTGGCCGTCCTCGCCGGGAAGCGCCTTGGATGTGGCCTGCAGGAGGGTCTTGAGGAGGGCCCGGTAGTGGGTGGGGCGTGGTCCGTTGGTCACCAGGCCCAGAAGGATCTCGCCGGTGCCTTGTGCCTTGCGCATGAGCACGTGGCGCAGGAAGCCCTGGCCCGAGCGCTCGTCGTAGATGGGGATGCGCTCGCGGTTGGCCCAATCGCGCACGGCCATGCCCAGCCGGGTGAGGGCGGGGTCCTGGATGCGGCATTCCATCTGGTCGATCACCTGGTGCGATTCCCGGGCGAAGCAACCCAGGGTGGCGATCTGGCGCTTTCCCTCCATGCGGAAGGCGAAGGGCAGCTGCACCTTGTGGCGCCAGCCGACGGAGACGGGCGAGCCCACGATGGGAGCGACCCGGATCCCCAACGGGCCCAGGAGCTCGCGGACATGGCGTTCCTTCTCCGACAGTTCCTCGTAGTAGGGACGGTGCAGGAAGGAGCATCCCCCGCAGATGGGGAAATGCCGACAGGGAGATGAATTGAATTCTGGAGTGGCCACGTGCGGTGGCAAAGATAGGGCTTTCGCATCGCACAAAGACCCTTTACATGCGAAAGGGGCTGCCGTATATTTTCTCACCTCGACGAAACGAACCGCTCCGCGGGACGCAAGAATCGAGGATACATCGGGGTTGTAGCTCAGTTTTGGTAGAGCACCACAATGGCATTGTGGGGGTCAGGGGTTCGAATCCCCTCAGCTCCACTCGATGAGAAAAGGCCTTCGGCACCCGCCGAGGGCCTTTTCGTTTTGTCCGCCGCGGGTCGTGGTGGGGTGCGGGGAACGAACCGCTCGACGGAACGGAAGAAGGAAACATCGGGGGGTGTAGCTCGATTTCGGTAGAGCACCACAATGGCATTGTGGGGGTTCAGGTTCCGTCCGAATCGGCGTCGAGCTCGTCTGGACCGGCTGCAGGTCCGCAGCGCTTTGTCGGCCTGCATCGGCGGGTCGAAGGACCCGCCTCTTCGGCCTTCGTGCGCTGCGGCGCCTTCGCTCGGCCCATCCATCGCCCTCGCTCGATTCGGCCGGAACACGGGGGTTCGAATCCCCTCAGCTCGATGAGAAAAGGCCTTCGGCACCCGCCGAGGGCCTTTTCGTTTTGTCCGCCGCGGGTCGTGGTGGGGTAACGGGGAACGAATCGCTCGACGGAACGGAAGAAGGAAACATCGGGGGGTGTAGCTCGGTTTTGGGAGAACAGCACATGTACATCCATGCGAGCCAAGCTCGTGCCAAGGATGTGTATGCGAGATGCCATCCGCTGGATGCGAGTGCGACGGAAGTTGACGATGTCGCAGGGCGTGGACGGGATAAATCACTTCGGGTCAGATTCCCCGAAGCCTGTCCTGAGTCTGACGAATGGCTTGCCCCTCGGCATCGCTCGGTACAGGCTTCGTGACCCGAAATCGCAGGCCGAGAAAATGCCCCGCAGCAAAGCTGCGGGGTGGTTCATTTTGAGACCATGAGCAAGCTCCCCAAGCCCGCCCGATCCAAGCGAAGCGCCGTGGTCTCGGATATCTCGCTGGACCAGTCCATCAAGGATCTTCTGACCCGTTACCCGGTGGACGCCTGGCGCTTCCTGCTGCCCGACCTTGCCCGCAAGCTGGGCGATCCGATATCGTGGGAATTCTTGCGGTCGGAGACGCGCAAGCACGATTTGAAGCGCAAGGGTTACGTGATGGATTTGCCCATCCGCTACCGCTTCGGCAAAGGGCGCGAACTGGTGGTGGTCGTGCTGGTGGAACACTGGGCCACCTCGCGTTCGGTCAACCTCCATCGCACGGCCCATTACGTCCTGGACCTGATGGAGCGGGATCCCGGGTGTCCTGTGGTTCCCGTCGCCTTGGTGACTGACCTCAAGCCAGGAGCGATTCCGGAGCGTCTTCAGCTGGACGATCTGGTAGGTGGCGTCCCGATCCTGACCTTCCGGCATCGCACCCAGGTCGTGGCTCAAGAAGACCTGATGACCTGGCGTCGTCGCTCCAACGTGGTGGCGGCAGTGCTGACGATGGCGTTGCGCGGGACGATGTCCCTGTCCGACCGCGCCCGACTGGCGTTTCTGGAGCTGGAGAAGCTGGTCGATGCAGAAGAAGTCCAGAGACTGTCCCCTTTGGTCTTCCAAGTGGGTAGATTGGATGCAGAAGAACAGGAAAGGATCCAAGCCATGAAGTCGACACTGCCGGAGCCGCACTTCTTCAAGGCCCTGAAGGCCAAGGGCGAGCAGAAGGGCAAACTGGAAGGCAAGTTGGAAGATGCGGCCAAGATGCTGGAGCATGGCATGAGCTGGGACGTGATCACGGACATCACCGGCCTGAAGCCTGCTGACTTGAAGAAGGCATCGAAAGGCGCTTCAGCCAAGAAGCTTGCCAAGAAGTAACCCGGTTCCAAAGTCGCATGGAATCCGGCGCCCTGGTCTCCCAGCGAGATCGGGGCGCTTTCGGTTCAAGGGGCGCGGCACGGAGCTCCCCTTTGATCCGTCCTGATGGACATGGTCCGCCCTGGCGGAGGCGGCGTCAATCCTCCTTCGGGGGATGCCTGCGGTAGCGCGCATCGGCGGTGAGCTCGCGCAAGAGCTCCTGTGGCGTTCCCTGCTCGCTGGCCAGGGTCTGGAGGATGATCCGGGTGTCGTTGGGGTGGTAGTCGGTGTACTTGCCGTAGGTCTTCCAGAACCAGCGCCTCAGGAAGGCGCGGTTGGCCGCGAAGTCCTGCCGGATCATCGCCTGGAGGATGCCGGTGCGGACGAAGGATCCTTCCCGCGGCGTCGAACGGAATTCCTCGGCGAACCGGTCGCGCGCCCGGACGGGATCGATCCGGAAGAGGAGTTCGGCCGCGAAGTCCTGCGCGGGGAAGGTGAGGAACTCCTCCTTCCAGTAGCGGTGGCAGAGATCGAATGTCCGTTTTTTGTCGGGGTGGCGGACGATGCGCCCGGTCTGCGTGGCCAGAAGGACGTGCCCCAGCACGCGGTAGGGCAGCAGATCCTCGGTGCGCGAGGTGCGCTCGTAGGATTCCGAGGCTTCGCGTCCCAGCATCCCCAGGAGGTCTCCGGTGTCCAGCCGGTTGGCCACCGCCGCCATCGCGTGCTCCACCCGCAGCCTCCGGAGGCGGGTGGCGGAGTCCGGCCGGAAGTCGGGCTCGGGAAGGTGCGGATCGTAGGGGGATCCCTGGAAGACGGAATCCGACATTCCCATGGAACGGACGAACGCTTCCGTGGCCTCGTCGTCGCGGGGGACGAGCGGGAATTCGTCCATGTCCATCCGGAAGAACCGCTTGGTCAGAAGGAGGATCTCCAGGAGCCGGCGTGGATCGGAGGACAGTTCCCGAAAGTCCGCTTCGGCGACATTCTCCTTCCAGGCCCAGCGCAGGAATGGATTGGTCCTGCGCTGTCTGGACCAGTCTTCGTAGTCGTCGGCGTTGCGGAAACGCTTGCCGTGGAGGCTGCCAAGGCACTGGGCGGCGAACTCGCGCCGGGGCAGGGTCCGCCAGAAGTAGACGGTAGTGCGCGGCGGGACCGGAAGCAGGGAATCCGGCTGGAGCAGGTGGTTTTCCTCCAAGGCCCCTTCATCGGCGTAGGAGGGGATCTCGACGGGCGGGCTCTTGGACGACAACTGGCTGTCCAGGATCCCCTCGATGCCGTTGCCGCCTTGGAATGTCAGGTACAGGATGGCCAGAGGGGAAAGGCTGTCGTCTTGTCGCGCTTTCTTGCGAGCCTCCTCCATGAGTCGTGCGAACCGTGCGCTGTCGGTGCCTTCAAGGAGGGAAAGACGGCTGACCTGGTACATCCAGCCGGGCAGGGACGCCAGGTATCCGACGTTCCCCGTGCTCTTGGCCAGTCGGAGCGTCCTGTCGATCTCGCGGAAGTAGTCGGCCGGAGCGACCGTGTCGAAATCCGTCGTGGCGAGGTCTTCGTGGAGCTTGTTCCAGACGCCGCGAATCAGGAGGAAGGAGGCATCGTCCGGGTGGATGGCCTCCCTGCCCGCGCGGCGGGCGCACGCGTCCAGCAGAGAGTCGTTTCCGCGCCACAGGCCCAATTGGTTGCGGATACCCATTCCCCAGCCCATGTGGAAGGAGATCAGGTCGCACCTGGGATAGCTCTTCAGGTAGTCGGCATCCTCCTTCTTCAGGTTCCTGACGAGCTGGTCGACCGCGGCCTCGAAGGTGGTCGGCGGGTTCCTTGGAGGGCTTGCGCGATCCTTGGGGGGTGCCGCCCAGGTCGCGACGCAGAGGGAAACCCCCAAGAGGGCCCGGAAACGCAGGGGTGCGGTGGGGAACATGGGGGCTCCGGCGGAAGTTCTGTCAGAAACCGTCCGCGATCTCGCGGGCCTTGGCGTTGGCGTTGGGTTTGGTGGCGTCCACCTGCTGCTTGCGCTTGGCGCCCTGGAGTTCCTGCACCACCAGCCATTCGCCCAGCTTCCTGCCGGCGCCCGATCCGTCTTCCTTCTGGTCCCTGCAGGAGACGCGCTGGATGACGGCGAAGGGGGTGTTGCCGCGCAGGCGCCATTCCACCATCCTTCCGTAGCTGGCGATGGGGCAGTCCTCGGGGTGCAGGGATGCCACCGTGGGACCTCCCTTGCCGTCTACGACGCCGCGCACGCTGCTGAAGAGGGAATACGACTCGTAGATGCGGTAGCCTCCCGGGCCCTTGCAGTCCTGGGGGATGTCGGAGCCGGAAGGGACGGAGGATTCGTCGATCGCGTCGCCGCAGTCCTTGTCCATGTCCGTGTAGCGGCTGGTGACGTCGGCCTGGGCGGAAAGCGCGAGGCTGGTCAGGAAGGCGAGGAAGACGCGCATGGGGACTCCAGGGACAGAGGGGACGCGCCGCGGCGGAGCTGCCGCGACCCGGACCGCAATCGTAGATCCCTCAGGGAGCCACGGGCAAGCCCTGCGAGCGCCAGGCGTTCATCCCTCCCACCACGTGCTGGAGGTCGGAAAAGCCCAGGCTCTTCATGATGTCCAGGGCCTGGCCGCTGCGGTTTCCCGAGCGGCACACCAGCAGGATCTTTTCCTGGCGCGGGAGCTTGGCGATCTTCTCCTGGAAGTCCGGCGAGTGGAAGTCGATCAGGGTGGCTCCCGCGATGTGCCCGGTGGCGAATTCGCCGGGGGTGCGCACGTCCACCAGATGGAAGGTCTTCTTTGCGCTGTCGGCGCGGATCAGGCTGTCTGCGACGGCGGGAGACAGGTTCTCCCCGCGCGATCCGGCGGCGGTGCAGGAGGCGGTGGCCAGGAGGACGGACAGGAAGGCGAGACGCAGGATCATGGAGAGATTCCTTTCGTGCGGATGGTTCCGGAAAGTTGCAAAGGATGTTTCAGGTGCTGCGGCAGGAAGGACAGAGATCGCGCATGGCCCAGAACAATACGCCAAAGCCCACCCAGCGCAACCAGTCCAGCGCGGGGAACTGGTTGGCCGCCCAAAGCAGGCCCAGAGCGGCGCCCAGCTTGGCGAAGCGGTGCCAGGCGGGGCTTCCCAGCGCAGTCGCGGTGGCCTCCGCGTTTCCCAGCGCCGATTGGAACAGCGTGCGCAGGCCTTCGCGATCCAGCGTCCCGCCGTGGCGGCGGATCTCCGCTCCGTCTCGGTAGGCCACCAGCGTGGGTACGCCGCGCACCCCGGCTTCGCGGGCCAGGTCGCTGGACGCGTCCACATCCACCCGCACCACCTCCACTTGGCCCTGGAACTCCTTTTCCAGTTCGTTCACCAATGTGGCCACGGCCTTGCAGGGACCGCACCACGGCGCGTGGAACTGCACCACCACGGGGCCTCGGCGGCCGTCCAGGAGCGCGATGCTCACGACTTCCTTCCAGTGGAAAGTCCCAGGGGCCGGTACAGGGGGCAAAAACCGATGGCGGCGGTGGCCAGGGGGACAAAGCCCAGGAATTTGAGGACGGTGCCGGCCGTGCCGGTCACGATCCCACCCCAGCCGAGGCCCAAAAGAACGATGGCGATGGCGATGCGGATCCAGCGGTCGAGGTTTCCGAGATTGGACATCGGGAGGACTCCTTGGTTTGACGATGGACGACGACAACCCAAGGACGCCGGGACACGCACGGAAGTTACAGGGAAGGCGGGAATACCGACTGGGGAATCGGGGTGGGCGGAAATCATGGAGGCGATCTCCTTGCCTGACAATCACTTATGCGTCATGCCCAAAAGAGTAGTGCTCAGACGAGCATAATTGTGTAGATTGTGGAGGATGGCTCTTGCACCGCTCCACGTCCACAGTTCGCACAGCCTGCTTAGGGGGATTCCCTCCGTCGCGGAGCTGGTGTCTTGCGCCAAGGCCCGGGGGTACCGGGCGCTGGCCCTCACGGACGTGCAGACCATGGCCGGGAGCATCCTGTTTCTGCAGGAGTGCCGCCGCCAAGGAATCCGCCCCATCCTGGGGTTGGAGCTCGCCGATGCCCGCGACCCGTCCATCCGCCTGGTGCTTCTGGCCCGCAACGGCGCGGGGTATGGCGATCTGTGCGAGCTGGCCACCTTCCGCAACCTGGGGCGGCGCGGCGAAGACATCGAAGACCTCTTCGCACGCCCCTTCCCGGACCTGTTCGCGCTGTGCCCGGATCCCGCGTTGCTGCAGCGTCTGTCCCGCACCCCGCTGCGCCAGAGCCTGTTCGGGGCCCTCTGCCTTGCGGACGAGGTGTCGGCGTCGCGTTCGCGCGCGGTGGAGGCGGTCTGCCTGCGCGAAGGGTTGGAATGCGCGGTGGCCCACGACACCTGGTTCCTGGAGCCGTCCGACCACTCCCTGCACCGGCTCCTGCGGGCCATCGACGCCAACACGGATCTTTCCCGCCTGCACCCTTCGCAGGTGGCCGCTCCCGCTTCGTGGCTCCTGCCGCCGGAGCGTCTGCGGGAGCTGTACGGCCGGCATCTCCAGGCCCTGCGCACCACGGAACGCATTGCCGATTCCTGTCAGGACGACCTTCCCTCGTGCGGCTGGATCCTTCCCCGGGTGGACGTCCCGGACGGCCATGATGACAATTCCTGGCTGGACAAGCTCGTCCGCGAAGGCCTGGAGCGCAACTACGGTGGCCGGCCCGGCTGGACCAGGGCGCTGGAACTGCAGGCCAAGGAGCTGGATGTGATCCGCCGCACCGGCTACGCGGGCTACTTCCTGATGGTCCGCGAGATCCGCCAGGCGGCGGCCCGGAGCTTCGGCGGGGGATTCCGGCGCGGACGCGAGTGTTCCGTGCTGCGCGGTTCGGCGGCCAACAGCCTCACCCTCTACAACCTGGACGCGTCGGATCTGGATCCGCTGCGCTACGGGCTCTACTTCGAGCGATTCCTGAACGAGGACCGCAGCAGTCCTCCGGATGCGGATCTGGACTTCGGATGGGACGAGCGTCCGCGCGTGCTGGAATGGTTCTTCGAGACCTACGGCGAGGATCGTGTCTGCATCCTTTCCGCCACCCACCATTTCCGGCGTCGGGCCGCGTTCCGCGAGACGGCCAAGGTGATGGGGTTTTCCCAGGAGCAGGTCACCGAAGCCTTCCAGCGGTTGCGCCGCGCACCCCTGCGGCCGGGGCTCCATTGGCTGGAGCGGGTCCACGAGGTGGACCCCAGCTTGGCGGAGGTCGCGCGCATGGCTTCCCGCGTGCAGGGGCGGCCGCATTTCCTGGGCCAGCACTCGGGAGGCGTGCTGGTCACCAACGACCCCATCTGGCGGCACGTGTCCTGCCAGAGAAGCGGCGGGGCCACCAACCGGGTGGTCAGCCAGGTGGACATGCACGGCGGGATCGATTTCCTGGGCCTGGTCAAGTTCGACATCCTGGGCAACGGGAGCCTGTCGGTGCTGCGCGACGCCTTGGAGATGCTGCGCGAACAGGGTGGGGAGGACCCCGAACTGTGGGATCTGGCCAAGGTGGAGGCGGATCCGGACGTGCGCCGCATGATGGAGGAAGGCGACACCCGCGGGGTCTTCTACATCGAATCCCCGGCGCAGCTTCGGCTCAACCAGAGGGCCAGGGCCTCCACCTTCGAGGAAATCGGGATCACCTCCAGCCTGGTGAGGCCCGCGGGCACCGCCTACGCCAGGCTTTTCGTGGAGCGCCACCGTGCGGCCAAGGAGGGGCGCGCGGATTGGGATTGGCTGCACGCGAGCCTGGAAGGCATCCTCTCCCAGACCCACGACGTGTGCGTGTTCCAGGAGGACATCACCCGCATCTGCGTGGAGGTGGCGGGCTTCTCGTTCGCCGAGGCCGACCAGGTCCGCAAGATGATGAACAGCCTCCACGAAGGGACGCCAGCCCACTACGAGCGCACCGAACGCCGTTTCGTGGAAGGATGCATGGCCCACCGGGGGCTGGACGCGGCCCAGGCGCACGAGCTCTGGAAGCGGGTGGACAGCTTCCGTGGATTCTCCTTCTGCAAGAGCCATTCGCTCTCGTACGCGCAGCTGTCGTTTCGCTGCGCCTGGCTCAAGCGCCACCATCCGGCCCGATTCTGGGCCGCGGTGGTGGGAAACGACCACGGATTCTATCCCACCGCCGCCTACATGGACGAAATCCGTCGCGCTGGCATCCGTCTCCTTCCCTGGGACGCGAACCTGTCCCGCTGGCGCCACCAGGGCGGAGACGGCTGGTTCCGTCCCGGATTCCAGCACGTGCGGGGAGTGCACCGCACCACGGTGGATCGGCTGGAATCCGAGCGCGCCCGGGGCGGCGCCTTCCAGGATCTTCCCGATTTCTGCCGCCGTGTGGCGGCCGCTCGCACCGAGCTGGACGCCTTGGCGCGCGTGGGAGCCTTCGATGCCTTCGGATTGGCCCGCTCCCACGCCCTGGCTTGGATCGCCGAGCTTGGAGCGGGGGCGCGGCGCGCGGATTCCCTGGACCTGTTCGCGCAGGAGGGGTTGCCGTCCCATCTGCTGTCCCTGCCGCGCGAGACTCCCGCCATGAGGGCGCTGGACGAGCTCCGTCTGGCCGGGTTCTCGGTGTCGGCGTATCCGTTGGAATCCCTGGGGCGGCTGGCGGGAAGCCTCGGAGCGGTGGCCAACGCCAGGCTCGGCGAGTTTTCCGGCAAGTCGGTGAAGATCGTGGGGGTACCGGTGGCCAGCCGCGTGCACCGGGTGCGCCAGACGGGCGAGCCCATGCTGTTCCTGACGCTGTCCGACCAGACCGGTGTCGCCGACGCCATCCTGTGGCCGGATGCTTACCGGAAGTTCCACTCCGTGGCCATCGGTGGGGGAGTTCTGGCCGTGCGCGGCAAGGTGAAGGAAGAAGACGACACGTTCGCGTTGGACGCGGACCATGTGGAGGAGGTGAGGACATGAATCGCAACGGGAAGTCGCGCCACGTGGCGCTTTGGGTGCCGGGTCTCTCTCTGCAGCTTCTGGAGGCGCAGAAGCCGGAGTTGCGCGGCAGGGCCTGGGCCTTGGCCTCGCAGGCGGGTGGTGCGCAGGCGCGGTTGGACGATTCCTCCCCTCGCGCCCGCGAGCTGGGAGTGCTTCCCGGGATGCGCCTGGCCGAGCTGCGTCGGCGCTTCCCGACCCTTCCCGTCCATGCTCCGCAGGCCAGCGGGCTCGGCGCGTTCCGTCGGATTCTGTCTTCCTTGTGCGATGCGCGCACTCCTGTGTGGGAGTTGTCCGCCGATGGAGCCATGCTGGACCTGACCGGCACCGAGCACCTGTTCGGGGGGGACTGGGATCTCTGGGCCCGGCGTCTGAGGGCGGATCTGGAAGCCGCCTGCGGGATCCGGGACGTCCACCTGGTGGTCTCGCACCACCGCATGGTCGCCGAGATCCTCGCCCGTTCCGGCGAGGGGAGCCAGGGCGTGTCGATCGTGGAGGCGGGAGCGGAATTCGCCCATCTGGGCGGCGTGTCCCTGGACGCCGTGCCCTGGATCTCGCGCGCCACCCGCGAGCGTCTTTCCAAGTACGGGATCTCCACTCTGGACGACGTGCGTCGCCAGGCGCGGTCCTTCCTGAAACTCCATCTGGGCGCGGACGGCGAGCGTCTTTCCGCCTTGGCCATGGGGATCGATCCCGAACCTTCGCACCGGAACAAGGCGCCCTCCGCCGACATGGTCCTGTCCCGCGACGAGAACGACCGCGAAGTGGTGCGCGCGGCGGTGCACCAGCTGGCCGATCGCCTGGCCTTCGCCCTGCGCGAGAAATCCCTGGGCGGACGCGAGATCTCGCTGCGCCTGGGATGGTCGGATGGTCAGGAAATGTCGTCCTTCGCGCGTCCCCTCGGCGCCGTGGAAGACTTCCTCGCCTTGCGGGACGTCGCCTGGAAGCTCCTGGACCAGCTGGACGTGCGCCGGGTTTCCGTGAGGTCGCTGCGATTGTCGGCGACGCGCACCCAGGCCAGTACCGGACAGGTGGACCTGTTCGCTTCCCCCGATGTCCAGCGGCAGCGCGATCTGGGAATGGCCTTGGATCGGGTACGGCGGCGCCAGGGTTTCTCCGCGGTGGAAAACGCCCTGGTCTCCCTGGCGGTGTGAGAGCGCCCTGGTAGGGACCCTGACTCAGGGATCGTAGTCGAAGGGAACCCAGAAGGACGCGCTGTCCTTCTGGAGGGATTCCGGCATGGTTTCGCAGGCGTAGAGGGTGGCCAGGAAAGTGCCCAACTTCCCGATGTGCGTGGCGCATCCGCCGTTCCAGGCGGCGACGACGTCGGGAGCCTGGCGCCGCAACGGAATGGTGGAGGGAGCGAGGTCGGTTCGCGACCAGCCCTCGAGCACGTAGCGGACGCCGGGAATCGGGGTGGGAAGCCAGCCGAAGTTTCCGGAGGGGGCGCCCATGGCTCCGCGGAAGGTGAGGCTGTCTCCGTCCACCGACCAGAGGAAGGCTTCCGCCTGGGTGATGGTGTCGGCGCCTTGGATGACCCTGGTGGAGTGACGCGGGGGGCCGGAGATGCGCAGGATGGTGCGGAAGTCGGCCAGCGTGCGGCCGGTGTCCGAGCTGTTGAGTTTCAGGCGGCTGGATTCCGAGAACATCACCTTGTTGATGGATCCGCCGGTGGTGGGGCCGTAGGTGCCGATGGGGCTCTTGTTGGTGTCCAGGGAGATCGAGACCCAAGAGACGCGCTTGCGCAGCGGTAAGGAACGGATGGACACGGGCCTCTCCCAGGCTTCCACCAGATAGGTGCCGGCATCCGGTGGCAGGAAGAGGATCCCGGCGGAATCGAACAGGATTCCCTGGGAAAGAAGCGTGGCGGAATCGTCGGTGGACTCTTCCACGCTCCAGAGGTGGCCTTGACGGATGGTAGGTTGGCGTGCCAGTGGATTGGTCTTGTCCTGCTGAGGCACTTCCACGAAGATGCGGATGGGGCTGGGCAGATCCGTTCCTCCCCCCGATTGGGGGTTGGCGCAGCCAACCAGGAATGCGAGTGGGAGGAGCCACCTCAATTCAGGCATGGTGGGAACGATACCTTTCGAAGCTCTCGCTGAGGGGGAAGAGCTGGAAATTGACTTGGATCACCTGGTCGGCCGGAGCGTCGTCGGTGGCCGTCTCCGCGAGGAGTTCCCGGCGGGTCCGGTCCAGGATCTCGCGGATCTTGGACAAGTGCTTGCGGCTGACCGAAAGCGTGACTGCGGCGATGTGGGTGTCCGGACTCTCGGGATCGGCCAGGCGATCCTGAGCCAGTAGGATCATTTGGCGCTTGAGCGTGCGGATCACCTGCGGATCGACATCCCCTGGAGTCAGGCGGGGAAATGCGTACTGCCATTTGCCGTCGACCAAACGCAACAGGTCCAGCCGTTCCAGCAGGGCGAGCGAGGCGGCGACTTCCTCAGGCTTGGCGGTGGGACGCAGGAAATCGGCGAGCCGCGCAGGATCCGTGTACCCGGTGACCACGGCGGCTTCGCGGATCGCCATGTGGATCCAATGCGCGAAGTATTCCGCTTGTCTGCCCCCGACTCTTTCCACAGAACGTGCGGCCTGGAGGCGCAACAGATCGGAAAGAAGGTCGCGGCGTTTGTCCAGATGGGTCTCCTGGCCGTAGCGGACCAGGATCCGGAAGTACTGGGCGGCATCTCCTGCGATCCCGAGGGCTCCGACGCACTTGTCCGAAGAATCCTCCGACAGGTTCCTGCGGCCTTGGATGACTTCGGAAAGGAATGCGTGCGAGGCGAATCCCGCCTTGCGGGCGAAGGTCCGGTAGGAAAACGCCTTGGAGAGGTTTCGCTTGGCCTCGAACCACTCGCGCAGGAAATCGCGGTGGTCCAGGAATGCAAACACTTCCGGAAGACCGGAGGGGGATTCCTGGGCAGGTCGTGAGGTGTTCTTGTTCATCCTACAAACCAAGTTAGCGCCAAGCACGCTTCCGGACCGCTTCGCGATGCGACCTTCCGGGAAATGCGTACTCGGTCCAGGAACGCTCGATTGGACTCCTCCAGGGTACGGTTTGTCCATCGATGGGGGACTTGGCGTGCAGAGGAGAATGCTTGAATGCAACTTTACCAGGCAGAGCGGTCGCTCCGATGTCTTGGATCCGATTTTTCGCGATCGTCCTGTGCCGCCTCCGGCGTATACCATCACACACGTTCCATTCTTTTTCCTGTCTTGAGGTCCAGAATGCCCATCGATTTCCCAGTCGTGATCTTCGGCGTTGGCAACATGGGAGCGGCGATCGCCCGTTGCCTGCGCCGCTCCAATCCCCAAGCCCGGATCCTCGGGGTGGATGCCGATCAGGGGAAGATTTCCGCTTTGGAATCGGAGGGTGTGCTGGTTGGAGTCAAGCCGGATTGGAAGCTCGAGGAAGGGATCCTGGTCTTGTCGGTGAAGCCCCAGATCCTGGATACCGTCGCGCAAGGGCTTCGGGAGAGGCTGGGCAAGGGCGCAACGGTGATGAGCATCCTGGCGGGAGTGCCGCTTGCGCGATTGCGCGCGGCCTTCGGAGCCCAGCAGGTGGTGCGGACCATGCCCAACTTGGCCTTGACGGTAGGGGCGGGCGCGACGGCCGTGGCCGTCGATGGCGTTCCCGAGTCCGTGCTGGCGCGGATCCGTGGTTTGTTGGCTCCGACTGGCGAGGTCGTCGAGGTGTTGGAGTCGCAGATGGACGCCGTGACGGGGTTGTCGGGAAGCGGTCCGGCCTATGTGTTGAAATTCCTCATGGCTTTGGAAGATGGAGGGGTGTTGGCGGGATTGCCGCGTCCAGTGGCCCATCGCCTTGCCCAGGCGACCGTGGGGGGGACCCTTCGGTTGGCGATGGAATCCGGTGCCGAATGGGATGTCCTTCGCGGACAAGTCACCTCTCCGGGAGGAACCACCATCCATGGCCTCCGGGCGTTGGAGAACGGAGGATTCGCGGCCTCCGTGATGGATGCAGTCTGGGGTGCAACCGAAAGATCGAAAGAGCTTGGGCGTTCATGAGAGGTGAGGAGGGCAGGAATCGTCCTGCGAAATCTCCTTACTTACGGATAAGTTTGGCATTGTCGGAAACTACGGAGCCTAGGAGCAAGAATGAGAATCAAACTCAGCGATAAGGCGATCAAAAGCTGGGGGGTGTCCTTCGCGGGACTCTCGACTCTGCTTTTGGCTCTTCCGTCGCAGGCGACGATTGTTCCCTGTTCCGCCACCAACGTGGCCACGTTGCAGGCCTGCATCAATACGGCTCCGGCTCTGGTCTTGGCGGCTGGCCAGACTGCATCGAACGATACCGTGCGGATCACGGTCGCTGCTGGAACGTACTCGGGAAAACAGATCCGGATCAACAACCGGAAAAACGTGTGGATCCTGGGGGATACCTCGGGTGCGGAGTCGGCGCGGCCGCGGATTCTGTATCAAGACACCGTCCACAAGTACACCGACACCCTGGCGAGCTTCCGCAACGACACCTCCGCCCAGAACACGTTTGGCCAGAACAACGGTGCCGTCTGGATCCACAAATCCGCGAATGTCCGTTTGGAAGGCCTGATCATCGATGGAAACAGCGCGCTGAACGCCACTTCCAACCGCATCTACGCCTACCCTGCCACGCTCGGGAAGGGAGCCACTGTCGAAGTCCGCGGCAATGTCGGCGTCAATATCGTGATGTCCCGGGATGTTTCGCTGCGCTACCTCTCGGTGACCAATACCTGGTATGGCATTTCTGTCTTGTCTCCCAACTTGGGAGGGGCCTACTCTTTTCCTGATCCGAACGATCCGAAGTCCGAAGTCATCGCCACTCTGCCCACCTCCCAGGCGGGTAAATATGGAAACCACCTGATTGAACGATGCCGCATCTATGACAATGTGACCGGCCTCTTCTTCTGGCGTGACTGGGATCTGAACAGTATCGTGCGGAATAATTTGTTCTGGAGCAATTACCTCCGTCACTGGGCGGATCCAAACTATTCGACGGCCAACTACATCACGAATTTGAAGGCCATCGACAATGTCCCATGGTTCAATCTTCCTGGCTACAAGAGGAAGACCGACAATCTGAAATGGACGACGGTTGGAGGGGCAATCTACACTACGGATGTGGCGCTGACGCCATATCGAATTCACAACAATACGTTCTACAACAATTCGACCACCTTTGGTGCGCACTACAAGGCTGGCACGCAGCATCTGTTCTATAACAATCTGATCGGTCGGCCGTATCAGTACTTCCGTTCCGCTGAGGCGCTTTCTGGTGCGATTACGCAGACCGAGCGTCAAACCGAGATGCTTCAGTACTTCTCGGAACACCAGCGCGCCAATCGCGTGGTCGGACAGGATGGGGTTCCGAGCGCCGCGCAGCGACTCGAGCCCCTTCACATCTGGAACAACGACTCGGCGAATCTGCGTCTGTTCCGGATGCGGATGATCAAGACTCCCAACGGCAATTGGCCCCAAGGCAGGAGTTGGAGCAACGATCCGGGGACCTGCGATTCCTTGCCGATGACTTGGGTGCCCGACACCTCCACCGGTTTGGCCACTCTCCAGGAAATTTCCGACACCGGAGGGGTGGTCAAATGGATCCGCCACAACATGTGGTCCGGAACCGTCCCCGATATCGAGGATGGCAAGACCGCCGATGGCGATTGGTCTCCGCCGTACTTGCCTCGCGGGATCCGAAGGTTCTTGGCGCCCGGGGTGGATTCCGTGTTTCGGGATGTCGCCAAGTTCGATATCCGTTGGACCCTGGGTTTTCCCGTCGACACGACCGGGCCCAGTACGGCGAAGTGGCTGACTCCACTTGCCACGGAGAAGCTTCGGATCCAATCCGGAGGATGGACCAGCTACGAAGGGACCGGGCCGGGATCGATCTCCATCGGAGCTCTGGATGCCTCCGGGGCGTGGGCTGCACCGCAGCGCAGGCTCATTCTGAAGGATACCCTGATCGAATCGGTCAAGAATGGCTTGGTCAAATTCAATATGAATGTGTCCGGGCAAGGAATCGATAATTCGGACATCGTTAGTCTGAAAGTATATTCTGCGAAGTTCTACAATGACGTGCCCGTTTCGGACACCATTTTCAATCAAGGCATCCTGCCTGGAAATACGAAGGTTTCTACACGTCCAAATTCCATCTTGTCGAGTCGCGTTTGGCCTGCTGAGTACGACTTCCAGAACGCGGATTGGAATCGTGCTCTGTACAGCGTGGATGATACCTTGACGGTGCGCAAGCTGCGCCCCAACAATACCTTCATCGGGGCGATTTCCGATCCCGCCAAGTGGCTGGCGGATACCAATCTGTATGCGCGTGCGGAAGTGGTCCTGGTGGCGAAACTTGCCGATGGATCAACGATCTATTCAAATCCCGGCGTATTCATGTTCTCGCGGCCGCGTTTCCAGTTCGACGTGAAGGTCACCGATCTGGCCGGCAACGAACTGCCCAAGGATGTGGACGGGATCTCCCGCTTGGTCACGGCGCGCCAGCCGCTGATCGTGACCATCCGCGCCAAGAACATCGCCAAGCTCCCCGTGGACTACAAGGGATACGCGAACATGCAGTTGGGAGACGCCGGGCTTCTGCACGGTGCCGGCGACAACCTCCAGAAGTTGGATCTGGGCACCTACAATCCCATCCATCCCAACGACATCGTCCAGGATCGGATGCTCAAGAACGATTCCGTGGTGGATACCATGCGGGTGGAGGCTTCCACCTACCTTGGGACCGCCGTCAATGGCACCTTGATCTACCGTGCGGTGTTCTGGGGCCAGAACGACAGTCTGCTGCCTTACTTCCTGGAAGGTCGCTCCGACCCTCTCAAGGTGGTTTCCGGTTCCATCTACCAAGTCACCATCGATTCCATCTATCGGGACAGCACGCTCCTGTATGCACCCAGCGTGGCCATCAAGACCTATCTCAACGATTCCGCCGGTGGCCGACGCGACACCTTGTTGACCGATGGGAAGTCCGTCAGCGACAACCTGGGGTACGCCGATCGCAGCGAGCAACTGCGGCTGATTCTCCAGGTACGCGATCGCTGGGGCAATCCCGTCCTCGACACGGCAAGCCAGGACAAGGGATTGTATGTCCGGTTGGCGTACGTGATGGCCACCGGACGCTATCCAACGGTCGGCACGGATCCGCAGTTGCTCACCGTGGATTCGGCCGGGATCGCGAAGAGTTCCGTGCAATTCTCCTTCGACAAGAGAGGACGGGTGGAGGCCGCCATCACGCTCAGTTCCCTGGCCGCTTCCGGAGCGATCGGTGCCTTGCGGGCATCCATCCTGGATTCACTGGGAAGGGAACTGGGGACGGTGGGAGCCGCGCGCAACGCCGGAGTTCCCGACACCACCTGGATCCGTACCGCTGGGACGCCCATCACCGTGCAATGGGTGAACTTGGCTGGAGAACGCCTGGTGCCCTTCACCGCCGGAGTGGGGGATTGGATCCCGCTGCGTCTCAAGATCGTCAAGGATCGCCGAGGTTCCATCTTCACGGGCAAGATCGGAATGAGCACCATCGCTCCCATCGCTTTCTACGCGGCCAAGGGTGAGGGCACGCCGATCACCCAGGCGCAGTTCACCGGCGATTCGTTGAGCCAAGTGGTCTGGGTGCGCGCCAGCGACTCCACCACCAAGGGGTATCTGCAAGCGGCGTCGGATTCGTCTTCCGACCGGGTCGCTCCCGTCAAGTTCCTGTATCCCACCGTCAATCGGTCCGCGTTCTTCGATCGGGACTGCGATGGTCGCGTCGACAGTCTGGCCGTGTGGTTCAACGGGAACCTGTCCTTCCGCGATCCGTCCGGTGTCGTGGCGGGGGATGCATTGAACCTCCGATTCCCGCATCACTTCCTGTCCGCTTCCGCCAAGGGGCTTCCAACAGCTGCAACCGTCCGGGATTCCATCCTGGGCTTTTCCTGGACGGCTGGTTCCTTGGGGGCCGCGGATGCGGCGGCGAACTCGATCGCCCTGGGCAATCCCCTTTCCAAGTCCACTCAGGTCTATGCGTTGCCCGTCCTGCTGGACCTCGCCAAACCGGTCTTCCTCGAAGCCAGCGACAACCAGTCCTGGAGCGCCTCCGGTGCCACGGATTCCTTCCTGGTCCGCTTCTCGGAGGCCATGGATGTATCCAGCTTCGCCCTGGGAGCGGCGGTTCCCTTCAGCTTGGTCCGCAACGGCGTCGAGGTTCCATTGACCACCGCCCGTCTCGTGAGGCCGGCGCAAGCCGTCGACAGCGGAGTCTACGTGTTCGTGGTTTCGTCCTCCACGATCCTCGGCCAAGCGGGCGACTCCCTGCGCATCAATCCGGCACTGCTCTCGGATCTGGCCGGGAACCGCGCGTCCGATTGCCACACCACCCGGGTTCTCCTGGTCAATTCGCCGTTCCGTCCTCTGGATGGGTACGTGTGGGATGTCAACGGAGACGGCAATGCGGATTCCGTCCATCTCGCCTTCCGCGACAGCCTGGGAAGCCTTCCGGATCGCATCTTCGTGCGCTGGGGATCCCCGGCCGAAACCTTGACCATCCTCAAGTCGGATCTGGTCGCCGCCGGTGTGAAGACCTCGGATTCCGCGTTCACCATGCCCACCAAGGGATGGGTCGGCCAGACCATCGTGATCGATGGAATCACCGTGACCAACGCTCCTCGCACCCGAGGTCCGGCGGACACCGCCTACTACCTGGGCACCACCCTGACTTCGTGGTTGCGTGATCGCGTACCGCCGGTGGTGATCCATTCCTACGTCAGCCAGGACGTGACCACCAGCGATTCCAAGCTGCGCATGGACACCCTCCAGGTGTACTTCTCGGAGACCGCCTACGGCTGCGGCGTCGGCGACAATCCGGCTTCCTGCCTGAGCCTGCGGGATCGCGCCACGAAGACGGAATTCGTCTTCCCGACCGGTGCCTACATCAGCGCGGTCACCGATCTTCCCAACGGGGCGCGCTGGACCATCCTGCTGCCACAGGAAGGCAATCCGATCAACCCGAATTCCGACATCCGGGGCACTCCAGGCTCCAGGGGTGGTCAGCTACAGGACGCCGCGAAGAACGTCGAAGGCGACCAGGCCTCCTGGATCAAGATCCTGATGGATGTGCCGCCCCCCAGCAAGGGGTGGATGATGGACCGCGACGGAGACGGCAAGGTCGATGGCGTCTATCTGGAATACTCTCCGTCCCGCAGACCGCTTCCCGGACTTCTCCTGCCTTCCTTCACCTTCGAGTGGGGAACGCTGTCCGGTTCGCCGGTCACCCTTCGGGCGGACTCCAGCGTCCAGGTGGATTCCTTGCATTGGATGGCGGTGCTGAACCAGCCGGGCGAATTCGGAGCCACCTCCTACGGTCCCGCCGCCTTGCGCTACCTGGGAACACAGATCACCAACAGCATGTTCAAGTTCCCCGTGCTCGACAGCGTGGGGCCCGTGCTCCTTCCAGGTGCGGTCTTGAAGCCCTCCTCCGCGGTGGCGGGATCCGATACCGTGATCGTCAAGCCTTCGGAAGGCATGGCGACGCCCACCGAGGCGCGTCTGGTGGAGTTCCGGCGCAACGGCGTTGCGGTCCCGGCCGACCAAGTGAAGTTCCTCTCCGCGACCGCTCGACTCGACGGCTCCTGGGTGGTGATCCTGTCGGCCGACAGTCCTTTCCGCCCCAATCCGGGGGACGAAGTCCGCCTTTCCACTTCGGGTTCCGCCCGGGACCAGATCGGAACGGGCAACGAGCCGCATCCCAACCATCCCTGGGTTCCTTTGTACGGTGATCTTCGCAGCCCCCACTCGGCGGCCTACTACGATCGTTCCAAGGATGGCCGCATCGAGACCGCGGTGGTGGAGTTCGCCGTGCCGGTCCCCGTGGGTACGGTCATCCGGGTGGCCAATCCCGACGGCAACAAGGCCGACTACCGCGAGTACAAGGTGGCCGCCGCCGATTCCAACCGGACCAAGTTCGATATCGAGTTCGCGGATCGTCCCTGGGCGCAGGATCTCACGGCTTGGACCGCGATGGATCTGGGGCTGATGGTGCCGGTCGCGGGTGCGGATACGGCCATCCATGGACGCCCGTTCCAGATCGCCGATCGGGTGGAGCCTGTCGCGGTCTCCGCCAAGCTCCGACTCACCAGCGATACCGCGTCCTTCGACACCCTGGTGGTCAAGTACTCCGAGTTCGTCAAACTGGATCCATCCAAGCCGATCTTCATGATCCGGTCCGCCAGCGATTCCACGGGGGCCGGAAAGCCGATCTATTCCGTGCTTGTCAGCGTCGATTCGGTGAACATGACCATCACCTATTTCCTGCGGCCGGTGCCGCGCGATACCCTCCAACCCAATCCCAAGGACGGCGATCTCCTTCGTCTGACCAGCGCGGTCACCGATCTGAACGGGAACTCTCCAGGTGAAGTGGCCAAGTGGGTGAAGGTGGTGAGCAACACCCGCGAATTCCTGCCCAAGCCCATGCTGAGCAATTCATTGGTCCAGCCCAACGTCAAGCCGGGAACGAAGATCGATGTTCCGAAGGTGCCCTTCGTGGTGCGGGCCACAGAACCGCTGGGAACAGGCGATTGGCTCAGGTGCGATCCCGTCACGGGCAAGGTCACCTCGACGGGCAGTTCCAATACACCCAAGGATGCGAAGGACTATTCCGAAGGGGGAGCCCAGGCCACGGTGTTCTTCGTGACCACCAACGTTCCCACCAAGCTGACCATCTACATCTACGACCTGGTGGGGACCTTCGTGAAGACCATGGAGCTGGACATCACACAGGAAATGATCGATGCCGTCCCCAAGAGTTCCATTGGTCTGGTGGACGCGGGCATCCAGTGGTTCGGCGAGGATGCGAGTTCCCATGTGGTGGGGCATGGCATCTATCCGACCCGCTTGATCGCCTACCGCAATCCCAGCCAGAAGGAGAAGGAAGCCGGCGTCGTGAAGGGGGCCATGAGCAACACCCTGCTGAAGGTGGGTGTTCGTCCCTTGCAGGAATGATCTGGGATCCATCCTTCCGAACGTCAGGTTCGGAGGGATGGAAAGCATCTCCGGGAAACCGGGTATCTAGCTGTTGCGCAACCTGGTCAATCCGACGCGCTGCAACCTGTAGGTGAGGGCCCGGCGGGAGATTCCCAATTCGTCGGCGGCTCTGGCTCGATGCCCGCCGTGCCTCTGGAGCAGTTCCGACAATTCCTGCTTTTCGCGGGCCAACGGATCGGAAAGCGGGCGAGCGCGGCGATGGCGGCCTTCCTCGACCAGATCCTTCAGGCCCACTCCCATGGGGTGGAGGGCCACATAGCGCTCGATCATGTTTTCCAGTTCGCGGACGTTTCCCGGCCAATCGTAGCGGAGCATTTCCTGGAGTCCGGCCGGATCGAGCCGAGGGGAGGGCTCCCGCAGACGGGCGCAGATGAGCGCCAGGAGCCCCTTGGCGAGGTAGGGGATGTCGTCGAGCCTCTCGCGCAGAGGAGGAACGCGCAGCGACACCACGTGCAGGCGGAAATAGAGATCCTGCCGGAACGAGCCTTCCTGCGACATGGCCCAGAGGTCGCGATTGGTGGCCGCCACCAACCGGAAGTCCACGGGGATCTCCTCGCCGCTGCCCACCCGGCAGATCCTGCGTTCCTGGAGCACGCGGAGGATCGATGCCTGGGCGGTGAGCGAAAGTTCTCCCACCTCGTCCAAGAAGAGCGTGCCTCCGTTGGCCTGCTCGAAGCGGCCAACCCGCTGGATGTGGGCTCCGGTGAAGGCTCCCTTCTCGTGGCCGAACAATTCGCTTTCCAGAAGCGATGGGGGAATGGCGGCGCAGTTGAGCGCGACGAAAGGACCCGACCTCCGCTGGCTCGAGTCGTGCAGATGCCGGGCGCAGACCTCCTTGCCCGTTCCGGACTCTCCCAGGAGGAGCACGGTGGAATCCAGGCGAGCCACCGCGCGCAGATGCTGGAGCAGTTGCGCGAAGGGGCTGCCGGGGGAGTAGAGGATGGGAGTCTGGGCCACGGATCCAATGATAAATCCGTGGGCCGGGTATCCCGCTCCGGGCCGGAAGGATCTCCCGGCCCGGAACCCGGTTCAGGCGAACGCGTTCACGTAGGGCAGCTTCTTCGCGACGGCCTTGATGTCCCCGAAGTCCTTCAGGAGCTCGGAGGTCGCATCCCAGCCGCCGGTCAGGAACTGCTTGCGCGGTCCTTCCGGGACGGTGGCCGCGAAGGTCTTACCACCGGCGACGACCGTGTTCGCTTCGATATCCACGACAACTTCCGTCTTCGGGTCGGCTTCCACGATCGCCTGGATCGCTTCGGCGTCGGCCGGGCTCACGTGCACGCAGGGCATGCCCATGGCCACGGTGTTGCCGTAGAAGATCTCGGAGTAGCTCACGGCCACGATCGCCCTCACGCCCCAGCGGTAGATCGCCTGGGGCGCGTGCTCGCGGGAGCTGCCGCAACCGAAGTTCGAGTTGGCCACCAGCACCTTGGCGCCCTGGAAACGGGCGTCGTCGAACGGATGGACCTTGCCCTTGGCCTTGTCGCCGGCGCGGTCGTCCTCGAACGCGTGCTCGCCCAGTCCCTCGAAGCTCACGCAACGCAGGAATCGGGCGGGGATGATGCGGTCGGTGTCGATGTCGTTTCCGCGGACGGGAACCGCGGTTCCGGAGATGTTCTTGATCTCGCTCATGGCTCAGGCTCCCTTCTTCGCCAACACGGCGCGGACGTCGGTGATCTTGCCTTCCAGTGCCGCGACGGCGGCCATGGCCGGGCTCACCAGCAGCGTGCGGCCGCTGGGGGATCCCTGCCTGCCCTTGAAGTTGCGGTTGGACGTGCTTGCCGAAATCTGTCGTCCAACGAGCTTGTCGGGGTTCATCGCCAGGCACATGGAGCAGCCCGCCTGGCGCCATTCGAAGCCGTGCTCCAGGAACACCTTGTCCAGACCCTCCGCTTCGGCCTCCTTCTTGACGATTTCCGACCCGGGGACCACGAACGCCTTGATTCCGGCCGGAACCTTCCCGCCGTGCAGCTGGGCCACGCGGGCGGCTTCGCGCAGGTCCGAGATGCGGCCGTTGGTGCACGATCCGATGAACACCACGTCCACCCTGGTGCCCGCGATCGGTGCGCCCGGCTTGACATCCATGTATTCGTAGGCCTCCTCGATGTTGGCCTTCTCCGAAGCCGGGAAGTCCGCGGTGGAGGGGATCGCCTCGTCGACACCCACGGAGTGGTCGGGGGAGATGCCCCAGGTCACTGTGGGCTCGATGTCGGCGGCATCGTACTTCACCACGTCGGCGTAGACGGCGTCCTTGTCGGAGGCCACCGACTTCCACCACTCCACGGCCTTGTCCCAGGCCGCTCCGGTGGGGGCTTCGGGGCGCCCCTTCAGGTAGTCGAAGGTGGTCTGGTCTGGATTGATGTAGCCGCAACGGGCGCCGCCTTCGATCGCCATGTTGCAGACGGTCATGCGTTCTTCCATGCCCATCGCCTGGATCGCGGTTCCCGCGAACTCGTAGGCGTATCCAACGCCCCCTTTGGCGGTCAACTTGCGCAGGATGTGCAGGATCACGTCCTTGGCGTACACGCCGGGCTTCAGCTTGCCGTTCACCTCGATGCGGCGGACCTTCAGACGACCCATCGAGAGGGTCTGGGTGGCCAGCACGTCGCGCACCTGGCTGGTCCCGATGCCGAAGGCGATCGCGCCGAAGGCGCCGTGGGTGGCGGTGTGGCTGTCGCCGCAGGCCACCGTCATGCCGGGCTGGGTCAGTCCTTGCTCGGGCGCCACGATGTGCACCACACCCTGCTTGCCCGAACCCGGCTGGTACAGGCGGATCCCGAACTGCTTGCAGTTGACCTCGATCGCCTTCATCATCTGCTCGGCCAGATCGTCCTTGTACGGGCGGCTCTGGTCCTCGGTGGGCACGATGTGGTCGACGGTGGCCACTGTGCGTTCCGGGAACGGGACGGACAGGTTGCGGTCGCGCAGCATCTCGAAGGCCTGTGGCGAGGTGACTTCGTGGATCATGTGCAGTCCGATGAACAGCTGGTACTGGCCCGAACTGAGGCGTCGAACGACATGGGCGTCGAAGACCTTGTCGTAGAGGGTTTTTCCGGTGCTGGCCTCCGTGCCAGCCTTGCCCGCGTTGTCCACTGGGTGACTCCTTTGCCGCCGGGCACATGCCCTGGCCTTGAGGGAACATAGCCCCGCCGGGGAACGGTGGGCAACGGGACGGTTCGCATGGATCCCATGCTCGGTGGGCATGGCCTTCCGCCGCCGCGGTCCGGAAATGGTAGGATCTCGTTTCCATGCGAGGACTCCCACTCCACGAAAAGCTTGCCGGCCTGGTGCGCATCGGCATCGCCCTCTACTCCGTTCGCGACCTGGACGAGCTCCTGGAAATGATCGTGGAGGAGGCGATGGACATCTGCGGGGCCGAAGGCGGAACATTGTATCTGGTGCGCGACTCCCTTCTGGAATTCCACATCACCCGGAACCGTAGACTGGAAAAGGCGATGGGACGGGAGCGGATGTCCGATTTCTTCGAGAAGCTCGTCATTCCCATCTCCACCACCTCCATGGCCGGGACCTGCGCGTTGACCGGAAAGCCCATGAACATCCCCGATCTCTACGCCCTGCCCGCCGATTTCCCCTTCCGACACAATCCGGAACTCGATCGTCGCACCGGGTATCGGTCCGTTTCCCAGCTGACCGTTCCCATGCAGGGACGGTCGGGCGAGTGTGTGGGAGTGCTCCAGATCCTGAACGCGCTCGACGAGAACGGCCAGCCGGTCGCCTTCGTTCCCGACGACGAAATGCTCCTGTCCGCCTTCGCCGCGCAGGCCGGTGTATCCATCCAGAACGCCCAGCTGGACGAAAAACTTCGCCGCTCCCACCAGGAGACCCTCTTCCGCTTGTCGGGTGCGGCCGAATACCGCGACAAGGAAACCTCCAACCACATCCGCCGCATGAGCCACTACGCGCGCCTCATCGCCGCCGGAATGGGCCTCTCCCGCCTGGAGGTGGCCAACATCTACCACGCGGCTCCGATGCACGACGTGGGGAAGATCGGGATTCCCGACCGGATCCTCCACAAGCCCGGCCCCTTGACCGCCGATGAACGGACGGTGATGGAAAGCCATTGCCTGATCGGAGCGCGGATCCTGGAGGGGTCGGACGTGCCGGTGGTGCACCAGGCCTCGGTGCTGGCGCTGACCCACCACGAGAAGTGGGACGGGACGGGGTATCCCCAGAAGCTATCGGGGCGTCGCATCCCGCTGGAAGGCCGCATCGCGGCCGTGGCGGACGTCTTCGACGCTCTCTCCAGCAGGCGCTGCTACAAGGAAGCATGGCCGGAAGACAAGGTGCTCGAATACCTGACGGACCAGAAGGGCAAGCATTTCGATCCCGACCTGGTCGATTGCTTCTTGGGTCAGTTCGACGAAGTGCGACGCATCCAGGCGACGCACCAGGACACCGAGGAAGACTTCAAGAAGAGCGAGGCGTTGTCCTCGCACTTGTCCCAGGATGGAGTGGACCAGGCGGCTTGAACGGATCCCTGCGGGAAACGTCCCGAAGTCGGGTCAGGCCACCGCCGCGGGGAGCAGTTCCCGACTCGCGTAGACGGGAATGAGCTGTTCCAGGTCCGTCATGACCAGAAGATCGGTCATCTCGTCGCTGGGGGAGAGCAGGACCAGTTCGCCGCCGCGACGCTGCAGTTTCTGGTGATGGGCCAGGAGGATTCCCAGGACCGCGCTGTCGAGCATTTCCACTCCGCTCATGTCCAGAACCACCTGCCGGATTCCCGAGTCCTCGGTGGCGTCGGCCAGCATCCGCTTCAACTCGGAGGTCGACCGCAGGTTGGCGACGCCTTGCAGAGTGATCAGGATCCGGGCACCTTCTTCGATTTTGGTTAGGTCAAGCATGGCACTCCTCGACTTGAAGGTATGTCCGGTTGGCGGATTGGGCAAATCGTTCCTTCAAGGGTTCCCAGGTCCCGTCTGTTTGGCGGGAGGTTGTTCTTCCTGTGCCGGCGCGAGAGGCTCCAAACCGGTTTCATCATCCCATTCCCCGTCGGACTCCGCATTGGGATCGTCCGATGGAACGGTGGTCTGGGAGGAGGTCGGCTCCGTGACCGGCTGGTGGACCTGATAGGACTTGCGGCCGTTTTCTCCGGTTCCCACGATGATCGTGTCCGTCCCCGCGGGGAGATTCAGGATCCGCAAGGAGGATGGTAATCCTTCCAGGGAGCTCCATTCCTTCAATTGCAGTTCGAGTCGCTGGCCATCGGAGGTGGTTCGGATCAACCGACCGGGGACCGGGATGTTCCCCTGCATCCGCCACTCGAAGAAGGAGATCGCTTCGACTTCCCTGCCTTGGGAAAGCGTTTGGCGACGGAGGGGGAGCCCGGTCCAGTTGTCCAGAAGCAACGACCAGGTCGGAGCGGACCCCACTGGGAGAAGGAGGGTCTGGTGGGGATCGGCGGGGTAGGCTCGGAAGTCGCCTTCGCCCAGCCACCCTCTGCCCAGGAATGGGGCGACGAGCCGGGAAGGGGTGACGTCGCGCAGATTGAGTACAGGAAGGTTCAGTGCGCGTTCCTTGCCTTGCAGGAGAGTGGCCTGGCCAGGAAGGGACGCTTGCCACGAGGTATCGTCCCAGATCACCGTGGCGAGTCCGATCCCCAACGGGCCCGAGGCTTCCATGCGTCCGGCCACGGAGTCGGCGACGGTCCAGATTTGGAAGCGGAGTGTCTTTCCGCCGTGGACCAGCACGGCCTGGTGGTTGATCCGGGCAGCCTTGGCAGTGGGGAAGCTCGGCTTGCCGCCTTTCAGCAATTCCATGCCGGCCTGCGAGGTCAAGGTGGGACCGCAGCCCACCAAGAACAGCGAGCCAGCAAGGACCAGTCCGAAATGGGATCTCATTTCGTTCGATCCCATCCTTGCTGGGCGGTCGGATGTCCGGGATCACGTTCCAGAACCCGTTTCCACAGCTCGCGGGCCTCGCCTTTGCGGCCGAGGCGCTCCAGGATCGTCGCCTTGTGGATCAGAACCGTCGGGTCGTCCTCGCCAAGGGTGATCGAACGTTCCACGTCGGCCAGGGCCAGGGAGGCTTTTCCCTGCTTCAGGCGAATCCAGCCGCGGGTATCCAGGTAGGCGGGATTGTCGGGGTCGGCTTCGAGCGCCTTGGTGACAAGGGCTTCCGCTTCCTCCAGATGGATCCCCCGATCCGCCAGAAGGTAGGCCAGGTAGTTGGAGATATTCGCATCCAACGGGTTTTCCAGTACCGCCTGCCGCAGGTCCTGGATGGCCAGGTCCCAGAGTCCAAGCCGCTCGCGCACGGAACCGCGTTCGAAGCGGGCCCGGTGCAGGTTGGTGTCGATCGCCAGGGTGGTGTCGAATTCCGCGGCGGCCTGTCGGCGCAAGGCACTGGCGACCGGTTCCGAATCCGGTGGCGACCACTCCCGGTGGGGGAATCGAAGCGATCGATTGGCCTTCCGGCTCAACGCGTAGCCGTGGAGGAACCTGGCCTGCGGCAGCCTGGGCCAATTGTGGGAGAATCGCCGGAACACCACCACCGCGGCGTCCACGGAATCCTGCTCCAGTTCCAGCATGCCTCGACGGATCCAGGTGTCGATCGCCGTGGAATCCAGGGCGAGCGAACGGTCCAGGTGCACGCGGGCGGTGTCGTAGCTCTTGCGCTGCAGCGCCAAGAGGCCCAGGAAGTAGGCGGAAAGGGCGTTCTTGGGGTCGTGGATGGCAAGCCGCTGGAAAACGTCCTTGGCAGCTCGGGTGGAGTCCATGTCCAGGAGGATCGCGCCGATGGTGGCCAAGGTCCTGGGGTCGTTGGGGTTGACCGCATCCATCTGCCGCAGGCGTACCAGGGCCTCGTCGCGTTGTCCACCAGCCAGTAGAGCCCGGGCGGCCATCAGTTCCAGCCTGGGAGCGTCCTCGGGAACCAGCTGCAGAAGAGTGTCCAGGAGGAGGACCGCCTCCTGGGATTGTCCGCTGCTCATCAGAAAGCGTGCCAACGCCTCCCCGAATCCCGGCTCGCGTTCGGTTTCCCAGCGGTTGCGCAGAATGGCCATGGCGCTGTCCGGCTCCCCCTGGCGAAGCCAGAGTCCGGCCGAACGCTCCACCAGGCTCTTGCCGCGCGGTCCGTACTCCAGGCTCAATCGACCGAAGTACGACGCCGCTTTTCCCCATTCCGATTTCGCCTCGGCTAGGCTGGCCAAGCCCAGGAGCGCCTCGCGGGAATGGGGATCCAGTTCCAGCACGCGGGCCCAGGCGATCTGGGCCGAATCCTTCGCACCCGTCTCCAGGTACAGACCGGCGGCCAGTTCCCAATCCGTCGACAATTCCTGGCCAGGCATGCGGAGCGCCCGGCGCATCACGGCGAGGGCTTCGGCGGAGCGGCGGAAATCGCGCAGACGTCGAGCCATGGAGATCTGCAGCCAGCGGTCGGATGGATCGTAGAAGGCCGCCATCTGCATGGCTTCCAGGGCCATCTGGGGCTGGCCTTGCAGATCCAGCGAGACGGCCTGGACCCAGGTTTCGTGGGCGAACCCGATCCGCTGCTCTTCGGGGATGGAGTTTCGCATCTCCTCGGCGGAAAAACGGGCAAGTTCGGTTTCGGATTCCTGCCGGGCGGCGCAGGAGACCAGGATGCCCAGCGCCAGGAGGGAGAGAACGGGGCGGAGCATGGGTCAGAAGACCTTGGCGGGAGCGGGCTTGCCCGTGTCCACCGGGATGCTGTCGGATCCGAGGCTGAAGATGATCTTCACCGAACTCCCGCGTACCAGGAGGGTGCCGCCCTGGGGTTCGGTCCGGGCCACTTTCCCCATGGGGAAACGGGAGGTGGTCATGGATTCGATGGATTCGAGGACCAGTCCGGCCTCCTCGAGGCGGGTGAAGGCTTCCGACGAATCCTGTCCGGACAGGTCGGGGACAGGAACGGTGGATGGACCGGCGGACAGCCACAGGCGCACGACATGCCCTTTCTTCACCGAATCTCCGGGAGCGGGACGCTGCAGGGCGACCAGATCGGGGCCGATGCGATCGGCGCGACGCCGCTCGGAATCGATCACCGGATCCAGTCCGGCTTCGGCGAGTTTCTCCGTCGCCTGGTCGGCCGAGAGGCCGGTGAGATCGGGGATGGCAACGACTTCCCATCCGGTGTGCGCCACCCAGGGCATCACGAACGAATCGGCGACGATCCAACCCAACGCGCCCAGGCTGGCCAGCGTGGCGGCGGCGAGGGCCATGTGGAAGACGACCCGCTGGATCTTCTCCTTCATGGCTCCCCCCGAAGACCGGCTTCGTCGAGGATCATCATCTGGCGCCCATCCAGGCCGATCAGGCCTTCCTTTTGCATCTGGGAGAGGACCCTGGAGACGGTTTCCCGGGTGGTGTTTGCCATGTCGGCGATTTCCTGCTGGGTTGGACGTTCCGCGATGACGATGATCCCCTTCTGTCGCATGCCGCGAAGTTCCGCGATCTGGAGGATCGCACCGGTGATCCGGGCCACCACCGGGGAAAGCGCCAAGGCGGAAATCTTCCGGTTGGCCTGGCGCAGGCGAGTGGAAAGCTCCGTCAGGATGCCGATGGCGATCTCCGGGAACAGCCGCAGCAGGTCCAGGAATTCCTGGCGACGGACCAGAAGCAGGCGAAGATCGGTGGCCGCACGGACCGTGGCGGACCGGGGATCCCCGTCCAGCAGGGACATTTCGCCGAAGAAATCCCCCTCTTCAAGGAAGGCAAGCACCGCTTCCTTGCCCTCTGGATTGGTGACTGCGACCTTAGCCGTGCCTTCCAGGAGCACGTAGAATCCACGAGTGGCGATCTCCTCCTCGCGGATGATGATCTCTCCTCGGGAGGCTTCCATGATCTGGCAAACCTGCGCGATGGCCTCCCGTGGTGCGATGGCCAGGGAGGAAAAGAGGGGAAGCTCGCCGAGACGTTGGGCCAGATCCTTCTGCATGGCCTAGAAGCTAGCTTCCTGGCCGCGAGTTCCGGGGCGTTCGCCACCATAACTGGAGCGCGGGTCCACCCATGGGTCCCCTTGCACATCTCCCCAGGCGCGACGCCATTGGCGATGGATGGCGTCCAATGCGTTCCTGGCGGTTTGCGGCGAATCCGCTCCGGAGGCATTCTTGACGGGAGCGAACTCCGCCTCGCGGGATACCCGCAGGCAGGATGCGCCCTGGATGGCGGGGAATGCGTCGAACAGGAATCGCTCGTACTTGCAGGAGAGATCGGATTCCCGGGATTCCCCAGTGGAGGGATCGACGTTGGGAATCTTCTTGCGGGCCAGGTGCCAGGGCATGTCCATCCCGGCGAACGCCCGCAAGGCGTCCATCCGGACCAGGTGGCTTGCGATGTTGGCTTCCCGGAACACGGGCAGTCCGTCGGCATCCAGGCGGGATGCGGAATCCGGGGGAAGTTCGGTGTACTCGGCCACTCGCGGGCGACCATCCCCGTCCAGGACATAGACACCCACCTTCTCGGTGGGGTCCGTGCGCAGGACCGATTTCACGGAAAGTGGCAGGCCACGGGCCTGGGCGAATCCCAGGAAGACGGGGTCGCAGGGCAATGACAGGAGGTTGTCCACCCCCGCCACATGGATCCAGCGCACGCCGGAAGACTCCCAGCGGTCGAGGATCCCGGTCTCCGACAGACGCTGCCAGATGCCGCCGTTTCCGTCGGGTACCAGAGCCAGCCTGCCGGGAGCGGACAGGAGGGCCTTGCCGGATTCGTCCAGGGCGGGTGCGGAGGATTGCAGGAAGAATTCCGGCCATCCCGCCGGGAGTGGCTCGCCGGTGCGCCGGGCGAACCACTCCCGGGTGGATTCGTCGTTGTCGGGGCCGGTCATGATGGCCATCGGAGGAAGCTTGCCGCAGATTTCGGCAAGCCGCAGGAGACGACGCACCAGGACCTCGAACAGGACCAGGTCTCCGGGAAGCCCCAGAGGGCAGGCGCCCTTGGGACCATCGAAGCCCAGGCGCGATCCTTGGCCTCCGGCCATCAGCACGAATCCGCACTCTCCGCGAGCGAGGAGCCCGAGCCCATCCTTCCAGGCGAGGTTGCGTTCTTCCGGACCGAGCACGCTGGAGCCCAGCGGAGCGAGACCGGAAGGAAGGGGGACGACCGACCGGGGCCCGGCTCTGCGGTGCATTTCCCGCACGCGCGGCCAATCGACCGATTCCAGTTCGAGAGCGAACGAACGGGCCCGGTCGGGAGGAAGCGTGGAAAGGTGGCGTGCCAGGTGTTCCTGGTCGTTCGCGAGGAGGATGTCCGTGATCGCCATCATCTCACCTTGAAGAAGAGGACCAGCCCCACAAGGAGCATGAACAGGGAGACCAGGTGGAAGCGCCAGATGATCTTGGAATTGGCGTCGGTCTTGCGACGATATTTGTCTTCCAGGAGCTTCTGGAAATGGTGGTGCAGGGGGGCCATCCGGAAAAGCCGCTTTCCGCCGGTCCACTTGAACCATCCGATCTGCAGGGCCACGGACATGGCCTCGGCGAGGAACACGAATCCGACGACCAGGAGGAACAGCTCCGCCTTGGCGAACACGTACATCATGCCGATCGCCCCGCCGAATCCGATGGAGCCCGAGTCGCCCATGTAGATCTCGGCGGGAGGACTGTTGTACCAGAGGTAGGCCATGAGGGCGCCGGACATGGCGCCAGCCACCACGAGGAGTTCGTCCACACCCGGCAGGTGCGGAAGGAGCAGATGGTGCGACCAGATGTAGTTGCCGGAGATGTACGCCACCACGCCGGTGAAGATCGCCGAGGTCACCAGCGGGACGGAGACCAGCGAATCCAGTCCGTCGGTGAAGTTCGCGCCGTTGGCCGTGGCGGTCACCACGAAGGACATGAACAGCACGAACCCCCATCCGGGCAGATGCAGCTGGAAGAGGCTGGGTTTGATGAACGGAATGGCCACGGAAGCCGATTGCAGGTGGGGAACGAAGTGGAACGCGGCCCACGAGACCAGCAGGGAGAACACGAAGTACAGCGCCAGACGAAGCCGCGCCGAGATGCCGTCCGCTTTGTCCATCCACTGCTCGCGGGTGAGCTTCCCTTGCCGGATCAGTCGCTTGGAACGGATCTTGGCGAGATCGTCCAAGGCGCCCACTGCGGCGTAGCTGGCGAGGATGGCGAGGATGGCCAGGACCTGGATGTTCGGCTTGGCGAACAGAAGCGAGGTCACCAGCACCACCAGCACCAGCATGAGTCCTCCCATGATCGGCGGTGGATTCTGGTGGGGGTGGCCGGAAAGATCGGAAGTGGCGTCCATCCGACGCAGGAAACGGATCCAGAAGGGCATCAGGCCCAGCACCAGTGTCGAGGCGAGGATCGCCGCCGCACCCGCACGGAACAAACGTCCCTCGAACAGGGCCATGCGGGTGATTTCGTGGAGCCAGAGGCTCAGCATATCGTTCCTTTCCTTTCCAACGCATGTCGTTGGAGCATGTCGTTCCAAAGATCCCGGAGGGATTCGCGCAACGAAATGGCGGGAAGCCAGCCGGTTGCGGAGGTGAGTTTTTCGGGAGACCCCACCATGATGGGGATCTCTGTGGTGCGTTCGCGGCGGGGATCGAAGCGGAGCTCGACATTCCCGCCGTGGAATTGCAGGAGAAGTTCGGCGACCTGTCTTGCCGACACCGCCTTTCCGGTGCAGATGTTGTAGGTCTGGCCGACCTCTCCTTTCTCCATCAGCAGCAGGTAGGCTCTGGCCAAGTCGCGCACATCCAGATAGTCGCGTTTGACCTCCAGGTCGCCGGCGTAGACGATGGGCTCGCCCTTGTCCAAGCGGATGCGCGCCAGTTGCCAGGCGATTTCGCCGGCCAACAGGCGCTGGGACAGGCCCGGACCCACCACGTTGAAGGGGCGCGTCACCAGGATTCGCAGGCCATGGCCCAGGGCGTACTGGCCTGCCAGGATCTCCGCGCAGGCCAAGCTTGCTCCCGTCGTGGAAAGTGGGGAAAGAGGATCGGATTCCGTGCGGGGGACCTCGGCTCCCCGTCCGGATGGGCCCCTGCCATACACCTCGGAAGAGCTTTGGAGGAGGATGCGCGCCCCGGGACAATGCCTGCGGCACGCTTCCAGGACGTTGCGGGCGATGGACACGTTTCCCAGCAGGGATTCTTCGGGTTCGTTCTCTCCCGCGCGCACCGACATCTGGGCGGCCAGATGGTACACCTGCGTGGGCTGGTGGTATTCCATGAGGCGCTGGGCTTCCTCCGGGTCACGGAGATCCGTCCGGACGTAGTGCACGTCCCTTCTGGCCTGGTGGGTGGGAGGTGGCTCCAGCCCAGCCGCGATCAGCGGACCGAGCTCCCTTGGAAGGCTCTCGATCAGATGGTGCGCGACCGCTCCGGTTGTTCCCGCCACCAGGATGGACATTCAGGCTCCGATCGCTTCCCAAGCGAGATCCGCTTGCTCGGCGGGAACACCCGCGATCACCTTGGCCCGACCGATTCCGGTGGGTAGGACGAAACGGGCCAGTCCGCCACGCGCCTTCTTGTCGCGGGCCATGGCCTCCCATGCTCCGACACGGTCCAATGCGAGCCCGGAGGGAAGCGCGACGGGAAGCCCAAGCCGGTCCAGGAGATTCCGTTGACGGATTTCGTCAGCTTCCGACCAGAGTCCGCGCAACCGCGCGAGTCGTCCCGCGCAGACCATTCCCAGGGCGACCGCCTCGCCGTGCAGGAGAGCCTCGTAGCCGGTCAGGCTTTCCAGGGCGTGCCCGAAGGTGTGGCCCAGGTTCAGGAGGGCCCTGACTCCCTCCTCGCGTTCGTCCTGGCCCACCACGGCCGCCTTGCAGGCGCAGGAGACCGCCACCAGATGGCGGACCGCATCCGCGTCGCGATCCAGGATCGCCTCGACGTTGGCTTCCAGCCAGGCGAAGAATTCAGGATCCAGGATGATCCCGTACTTGACCACCTCGGAGAGTCCGGACACGTATTCGCGGCGTGGGAGGCTTTCCAGACATCGGGAATCGGCCAGGACCAACCGAGGTTGGTGGAAGGCGCCGATCATGTTCTTGCCCAGGGGGTGGTCCACCGCGGTCTTCCCGCCCACCGAACTGTCGACCATGGCCAGGAGCGTGGTGGGGACCTGGACGAAGTCGATGCCGCGTTGGTAGCAGGCCGCGCCGAATCCCGTCATGTCGCCGCCCACTCCGCCGGAGAACGCGACCAGGAACGCCTTGCGATCGACCTTGTGCTCCAGGAGGAAGGTGAACAGTCCGTCCAGGTCGGCGAGCGTCTTGTGGGCCTCGCCGGGTTCGAAGACGTGCACGAGGAGGTCGTCCCCCCAGGTCTCCCGCCAAACGGCGAGTTCGTCTGGCCTTGACTGGAGGACGTTGCGGTCGGTGACCACCACCGGTCGGCCGGTCAGACCGATGCTGGCAGCCAGGCGAGGCAGATGCTTCGCGATGCCTTCGCCGGCGAAGATGGGATAGCTCCGCGTTCCCAGCGGGACCGTCAGGACCTTGCTGCTCCACGATTCCAGGAGGGATACCACCTGGTTTGCGATCTCCTCGCGGCTGATCTCGTCCGAAGACTCCAGTTGGAAGTCCGCCTGCGCGTAGAGGTGCGCGCGGGCGGCCATCATGGCACGGATCTTCTCCAGGCGGCTTTGCGGATCCAGGCCTGCCAGGAGGGGGCGGGTTTCCTTCTTGCCCACGCGGTGGGAGACGGTTTCCGGTTTGGCCCAGAGTCCCACCAGGGTTCCGGTGGCATGCACCAGAGGGAGGGCGTCCGGATGGAGGAGGCTTCCTCCACCCAGGGCGATCACGCGGGGGGGCTCGGCGGAAAGGTGCCGGAGTGCTTCGATCTCGATTTCGCGGAAGGCGGCTTCTCCCTGTTCGGTGAAGATTTCGGAAACGCTCTTGCGGTGGCGGGCCTCGATCCAGTGGTCTATATCCTCGAAGGGGAGCCCCAGACGCTCGGCGACCAACGCCCCGATCCGGCTCTTTCCGGTGGCCATGAACCCCGTGAACCAGACGTGCTTGCGCAAGGGGAGGGGGCAAGCGGTGGTCGGCGGACTGATTTGGCAGGACATTCCAGGAAAGATGCCAATTGGGAGGCCTCCCGAGGAGTCCAGGAGTGCGCTTAGGAGGGAAAAACGAATTTACCGGTCCGGGTGCCAGTCCACGGCGACCAGCAACCGGGGGCGTCGCTGGCCACCTCGCGGGAGATCGGCTCGATCGGAGGCGGTCAGGTCCAGCAAAGCAGCCTTGCAGGAGAGTCCGGTTCGCCCCAGGCTCTGCAGCACCCACAGATCCAGGGAGGTCGTCGGGGGGCTGCTCCATGGCCTGTCTTCCAGGTTGCGCAACCGGGTGCGGGATCTCCAGGCCAGACGGGCCCCTCCTTCCAGTCCTGTGGAGGATCGCGATTGGCCTTGCGCGAAGGCCTGCCACATGGGCGGTTGCGCATCCAGGCGCGACGCGGGCACTCCCCCCTGGAGGTTGTACCGCAGCCCCGTGCTTGCGTTCCACCGCATCGCCGACATCCCCAGCTCCAGCCTTTGCGTCCAGCCCGTCAGGGTGCCTTCCAGGGCCCGAAGGTTCCCGAATCGTTCCTGCGATGTCGCCGAATCCAAAACGAATGCTCGTGGCGATCGGGCGAGCCATGGATTCGATTCCAGGGTCAGCCGGGTCGGCCCGAGAGGGATGCCGACCCTCGCGTTCAGCCCGTACTGGTGGAACAGGGCCCTGGAGACTTCGATGTCCCTGTCCAGTAGACTCGATTCCACCTCTTCGCGCAGATGGTCGGGTCGATCGGTCCACTCGGCGGCGGCGGCAAGCCGCCAGTCGCACGGACCTCGGGTGCCGGTACGCGACAGCGTGTCGCGGAACTGGAATCCCGCGTTTCCCGCCCGGTGGAATCCCGTCCAGGCGAAGCCTTCGATCGACAGGAAATGTCGAATCCAGGGGGCGGCCTCGACGGTGTTCTCCCTGCCGCCGGGGCCCTCGGTCTCCTCCAGACGCCAATCCAGGCCCGTCTCCTGGCCGGAATCCCGGAAGCGCCATGCGGCCTGGCCGGACATGGTGCGGATCCGGCCTCGGGGGCCCATCCGTTCAAGGGTGCGGAGCGTCTGCTCCAGGCGAAGGTCTCCCGATCGGGCGTGGATCCGGGCCTGCTTCGCCTCCCAGCCGACAAGCAGGTCCGAGAGCGGGAGATCCTGCCAGATCCATCCCTCCAGGTAGGAGGCCTCCACGCGATGACGGTCGGTACGCCACCCAAGTCCGCCTCCGGCCAGGGAGAAGGGGGGGAGGTTCTCCCCGAACCAGGCCCGGCGTATCCAGGGCGAGGGATCGGAGATGTCCGGCGACCCCAGGATCCTGCTTCGTGCGACCAAGGTGGCGTCCGAGAAGTGGTCCACCTGCTCCATCCGCGCGAAGGCCCGCCAGGGGCCGATGTTCCCCTCCAGGCGGCCCGAGGTCGCGGGATTGCGGTTCTCCCGGGAGGTCCCGCTGGACAATTCCTGCAACACCTGGTCGCCGGTCTCGTTGCCCATCAGGATTTCCGAACCCTCGAAGTCGTCCCACTCTTCCAGGAGCGCAAAGCGCCGTCCCACCAGGCTCAAGTCCCCTTCCTGGCCGCGTGCCAGGGCCGGATCCAATCCCGCGTGGGTGGAATCGGGTCGCAGGATCTCCCAGGAGGAGCGGATGAGGCAACCGGATGCGCCGACCGAGCAGGCGGAAAGAGCTTTCGTCTCGGCCCAGTGGATGGGGGTTCCCGCCCAGAGGATGGCGGCCGTCCGCATCGCCAGGACGGTCACCACGGTCTCCACTCCACGTCCACTCCCGACCAGATCCACCAGGAGGGATGGGGGGTGGTGAACGCCACGCTCGCCTCGGCACCGGGGCGCAGCGAAAAGCCGCCCAGGGGAAGGCTCCAGTCCAGTCCGAAGGAGGTCCCGAACTCGGATTCCCCTCCGTCCAGTTGCATGAGGGGGTTGTGGGGACGGGTCGAACGCGCGTAGTGGAGCACGAGCATTCCCCGCACCGAAAGCCCGCGTGGAAGCAGGAACGCGAGTCCGGCGCCGGCTGTGGCGTAGTGGACGTCGATGCTGTCGGAGAGCTTCGCGTACTGGAGCGCGCCCACCGTGCGGATGCCGTCGCCGTAGGAGCTGGTCGCCCCGATCCGCACCGCGGTGGCGGGAGGAAAACACGCCAAGGCGCCCAGAGGGAATCCTTCGTGGATCCCCGCGGTCAAGCCGATGGTGTCGAACAGACGGAGGTCGGAATCCGCCCGCACCGTCTCCGCCCCCCAGATCGACGCGATCGTTCCGGCGGCGAAGAGGAGGGTCATCTCTCGGCGATCCCCAGGGCCTGGCGCATGGTCTCCATGGTCCGCTCCAGATGGAACGCGACCGGTCGATCCGTCGTCCAGCGCCGCAAGGCGAGCGCCCCTTGGCCGACCAGCATCCCGATTCCGTGCACGATCCGCGCTCCGTGCAGTCGGGCGTCGTGGAGGAACGGGGTCCGGTGGGGTTTGTAGACCAGATCGAATGCGATCTGGTCGGAGCCGATGGAGCCTGCCGGGACGGGGCTGCGGCCGGGGGATTCCCCACCCTCCATGCCCACGGTGGTGGTCTGGATCACCAGGCTCCGGCGCCCGCGGTTCCACTCGGGGAATCCGGCCAGGTCCATGGCCCGGACGGGAATCGGCGATCCTTCCCTGCGCCAGTGTCCGACTTCCGTGGCCAGCGCCTGGGCCTTCTGGGCGGACCTGCCGAAGATCGTCAGGGAACGCGCGCCCATGGGAGACCACGCCAGCAGGTAGGCGAACGAACTCGCGGAGCCTCCGTTTCCGAGGATGGCGATGTCGAATCCTGTCAGTTCCAGTCCGGTTCCGTCCTCGCGGACCGGGAGCGACGTGGCGGTTCCCACCGCCATCAGGCCGCCCATCGCGTCGGTGGAGTCCCCGCGGAATCTTCCGTCCTCTCCGCGGAACAGGGTGTTGACCGCGTGCGCCTGCGCGGCACCCGGTTCCAGGCGGTTCCCGGACTGTCCTCCAAGCCAATCGTATACCGCGAGCTTGTGGGGCACGGTCACGTTGCAGCCCACCACTTCCGGATCGGATTCCAGCCGCTCGAGAGTGTCGGCCAGATCGCCGGGCTCCACGTCCATCGCCGAGTATTCCCAGTCCAGACTCAGGCTCCGCAACGCGGCGTTCTGCATCGGCGGCGATTTGCTCTGGCTCACCGGATGGCCCAGGAGGTGGATCCGCATCATCCCATCAGCTCCAGTTCTTCCACGGCCAGCTCCAGCTCGCGATCGGCCTTCGCGCGGCGCTTCTCGCGCCAGGCCCGGGCTTCGGAGGCGATGGCGGCGCGGAGGGAATCGAATCCTTCCCGACTGGCCGCCGAGACCGCGTGCGCGTGCGGGAAATGGGCATGGAGGGCCTCCCGCGAGGGAGTGTCCAGGCGATCGAGCTTGTTGAAGACCACCAGCCGGTTGGCCGTGCCGCCCACGAGTTCCTCCAGCAGGTCGCTGGCGACCCGCATCTCCTCGTCGCGGAAACAGTCCGAAGCGTCCACCAGGTGCAGGACCAGATCCGCTTCCGCGACCACCCGCAAGGTGCTGCGGAAGGACGCCACCAAGTGGTGGGGGAGCTTGCGGATGAATCCCACGGTGTCGGAAAGGGTGCATTCCGGCGTGTCGTCGCCCACCCACAGGCGGCGGGTGGTGGCGTCCAGCGTGGAGAAGAGCCGATCCTGGGCGAGGACCTTGGCCTTCGTCAACGAGTTCAGGAGTGTGCTCTTGCCCGCGTTGGTGTAACCGGCCAGGGCGATGCAGAACACGTCGGAGCGGCGCCGCTTGCCCTGCTCGGTGCGGCTGGTGTCCAGGTTGTCCAGTTCGCGGCGGAGCTTGGCCAGGCGGGTGCGGGCCATGCGGCGGTCCGTTTCCAGCTGGGTCTCGCCGGGCCCCAGGGTGCCCACGCCGCCGCCCTGGCGCTCCAGGTGCGCCCACATGCGGGTCAGGCGGGGGATGAGGTATTCCAATTGGGCGATCTCCACCTGCAGCTTGGCCTCGCGGGTGCGGGCCTGGCGCGCGAAGATGTCCAGGATCAGTCCCGACCGGTCCAGGATGAAGCATTCGGTGAGCTCCTCCAGCCGTTTGGCCTGGCCGGGGGAAAGGTCGTCGTCGAAGACGATCTTGGCTGCGCCGCAGGACTGGCACAGCAGGGCCAGCTCCTTGACCTTGCCTTGGCCCAGGAGCGTGGCGGGATCGAACTGCGGGCGGTTCTGCACCAGAGTGCCCACCACTTCGGCGCCGGCCGAATCCACCAATCGGGAAAGTTCCTCCAGGTGCTGGGCGGTGGTGGTCGGGTCCTGCTCGCGCGTGCTCACGCCCACGATCACCACGCGTTCGCGGGAGGTGTCGTGGCGTCCCCGGGCGGCGTCGGTCCGGGCGATGCCTACTCCCACTCGATGGTCCCCGGCGGCTTGTGGGTGCAGTCGTAGAGGACAGCGCCCGCACCCAGTTCCAGGAGCTTCGCGGCAAGCTCCCCGAGCTTGTCGGCAGGGGCTTCCCAGAAGCTCGCGGTCATCGCCTCGCGGCTGATCACGGGCCGGAGCACCACCACCTGTCGGCCACCGGCCAGCACGGGCAGAAGAGCCACCGGCATCTGCCAGATGGTCTCGTAGAAGCCTTCCCGCTTGAGCCAGGAGGTGGTCTCATGGTCCAGCGACCGCAGGAGGTCCAGGCGGTCGCGGGTGGTGTATGCCTCCATGGCGACGAAATCCGTCGAGCCTGCCACGTGGTACACCACGCGGTTGAACGCGCGCACGCGGTTGGTCAGTTCCGTGGCCACGGACTCCAATGCCTTCCAGTCGCAGGGGCCTCGCAGGGCCGCGGGCTGGGCGTAGGTGCGGCCGTCGCCCTGGACTCCCACCGAGCGCACGGGCAGGGGCAGCACGGAGTAGCCCCGCGTGGCGCCGATGGCCGACGCCGCCTGGACGGATTCCGTCGGGGCCGCCGGAGCCTGCGGACCCTGGCACAGAAGCCGCACGCCCAGGCCGGGGCCGGGGAACGGGTGGCGCCAGACCAGGTCGTGGGGGATCCCCAGGGCCTCGCCCAGGGCGCGGACCTCGTCCTTGTACAGTTCCGCCAGGGGCTCCACGATCTTGCCCGCCTCGATCAGTTCCAGGATGGCGGGGACGCGGTTGTGGTGGGTCTTGATGGTCGCTGCGTTCCTGGTGCCGCCCGACTCGATGGTGTCGGGGTAGATGGTGCCTTGCGCCAGGAGCCACTCGTCCGGGTTCAGGCCCAGCTTGGCGGTCTCCTCGGCCTGCACGTCCAGGAAGGTGTCGCCGATGATCTTGCGCTTGCGTTCCGGTTCCCACACCCCGGCCAGGCGGCCCAGGAACAGATCCGAAGCGTCGGCGATGCGCAGGTTGTCGAAGCCCTGCGCCTTCATGAACTCCATGACGGCCCGCGATTCGTCCGCGCGCATCAGGCCGTTGTCGATGTGCAGGCCCAGGACGCGATCGGGTCCCAGCGCCTTGTTCAGCAGTTCGAAGGCGACGGTGGAGTCCACTCCGCCGGACACCAGGAGGAACACCTTGCGTCCCTTCGCCTGTTCGCGCAGCTTCAGGGAAAGCCGTTCCACCTGGCCGCCCATGTCCCAGTCGCGTTCGCAGCCGCAGATGTCCAGGAAGTTGGACAACAGGATCTGTCCATGGGTGGAATGGGTGACCTCGGGATGGAACTGGACACCGAAGCGGCGCGTGGAAAGGTTTTCCACCGCGGCGAAGCGGCAGTTGTCCGTGGTTCCCACCACGGAAAATCCTGCTCCCACCGCGTCGACCTCGTCGCCATGGCTCATCCACACGCGGGTGGGGGAGGGGATCCCCTTGAGCAGGGCGCTCTTGCCGTCGTGGCGGAGGTCGGCGGCGCCGAATTCGTGGATGTCTCCCCGATGGACCCGTCCGCCGGTCTCCATGGCGATCACCTGATGACCGTAGCACAACCCCAGGACCGGAACGGGAACGCCCAGCCATGCCTTGTCGAAGTCCGGGCGATCCTCGGCGTAAACGGAGCTCGGTCCGCCGGAAAGGATCACGCCGGCGACTCCCTCCAGGTCGCCTGGACCATCGGCGGGGAATCGGATCTCGGAATACACGCCCAAGTGGCGGATCCGGGTGGCGATCAGGTGGGCGTATTGTCCGCCGAAGTCCAGAATCACGATCTTTTTCGTCATCGTGGGGCAAATCTAGCTCCCCGGGGGCAAACGGCGATTGCCCCGACCCCATCGAGGATGGTACCCTCCCGGTCACCCAGATATCCTGCGAGGAGAGGCGATGCCCACCCTGCTATTGGTCGAGGATCAGGTCGTATTTCGGGAGAACCTGGCCGAAGCGCTGGAGGACCATGGCTATGTGGTGCTCCAGGCTGGCGATGCGGGCGAGGCGGTGAAATCCCTGGATGGAAGGAGCGTCGATCTCCTCCTCCTGGACGTGGCCCTGCCGGGGATGTCCGGGGTGGAACTCCTGAAGTCCTTGCGTGCCCGCCACTCCTTGCGCCAGGTTCCCGCGTTCTTCCTGACCGCCTACCCGCGTCCGGACGTGCTGGAGGAGGCTTCCCGGCTGGGGGTGGGTGATTTCCTGGTGAAGTCGGACATCTCCCTGCGGGATCTGCTGGAACGCATCGAGAGAAGCCTGACCACCAACGGTGCCGATGCGTTGGGTGGCTCCCAAGGGGCGCGGATGGAAAACGCGGTGATGGCCAGACGCCACCTCCGTCCCGCGCTTCGGCGGTGGCGTCCCCACCCGGATCGTCCCCAGGCCCGCGAATTGTTCGCCGCCACGCAATCGGAGATCGATGCGGACAGACTGCGCTATCTGCTCTCGGTGGACCCGCAGGGGGGGCGGTGGTTGCAGAAGAACTTCGGCGACGACCTTTTGCAGACGGACCCGCTGGGAGCCTTCCGCAGGCTCCTGTTGCACTCCGTGATCCAAGGGGTGATGCTTTCCGTGCAGGCCACCGCCGATCTGCGCAGGCTATGGAGGCGCGCCTTGGCGATCGGCCTGATCTGCGAGAGGATCGCTCCCATCACGGCCTTTTCCACTCCGTTCCAGGCGTTCCTCGCCGGATTGTGCGTGGAAGTTCCCTGGATCTTCGGCGTCCAGGCGCTGGAGATGGATTATCAGGAGGTGCGGGCCGAGGCTTGGGAGGAAGGGCGATCGATCGAATCCCACCTGGCCGGGGCGTTCGGGACCAACGAGGCCACCATGACCCTGGAGACCCTCCACGGCATGGAGCTTCCGGACCAGGTCTGGAAAGCGGTGGTGGACCTGCATGGATCCGGCGAAGCCAACGCCATCTGGGAATGCGCGCCGGGAGGACGGTGCCTTTCTGTGGCCACCGCGTTGGTGAACATCCTGGAACCGCTGTGGCATCCATGCGTGTCGGTGCGTGGGATTCCCGTCACGGAGGCGCATTGGATCCACAAGAATCTGGACTTGGCCGCACTCCTGGACGAGGCGGGAATGGAAATGCGGGCCATGCTGGAATCCGGCGCCTTCCCCGAGGCCGGGGCCATCGATCCCAGCCGGGCCGTGCAGGTGGAGGGAAGCCAGCGAAGTTTCCTCTACCTGCGCCAGGAGTCGGCGATCCTTCCCGACCCCATCGAATCGTTGCTATCCCAATGGGGGGTGGTGGAGGTGGTCGATTCCGTGGAGGGACTCTCCAAGCGCGAGGATGTGGTCCGGGTTGCCTGGGTGGAGCCGGAAACCCCCACCTGGGAGAGGTTGATGGAGTTTCCGCGCCGCACCTTGGTCCTGCATCTGAAGCCCCTGGGACGCAGGGGCTTCTTCGGACCGCACGAGCCGGTGGCCATGCCGGTGGTGGCCAGCGTCCTGGAGCGTCTGCTCAGGTCTCGCGGGTGACCGACCAGCCCAGGCCGATCGATCTCCAGGCGGCCCGGCGGCGGATGTCGTCGCGTTCGCCCAGCAGCCGAAGCTCCACGGCCGATTCCCCTTTCGGAGAACAGTGCGCGATCCACACCAGGCCCACGGGCTTTTCCGGGGTGCCGCCGTCCGGTCCGGCCACTCCGGTCACAGCCAACCCCAGTCCACCACCGCACAAGCGGGATGCTCCCCTGGCCATTTCCAGGGCGGTTTCCCGGCTGACGGCTCCGTGGGTCGCGAGCGTCTTTTCGGAAACGCCCAGGAGCTCGCGCTTCACCTCGTTGGCGTAGGCGACCACGCCTCCCGCCAGGACGTCCGAGATTCCCGGCAGCGCCGCGACCTCGGCGGCGGCCAGGCCGGCCGTGCAGGATTCGGCGAAGAACATCTTCCAGCCGCGCCGACGGAGATTGGCCTGCAGAGACTGCACCAAGGTGCACCCCAGCGGCCTGACCACGGCGCTTCCCAGCCTCCTGGCGACTTCCTCCAGCGCCCGGGCGGCGCGCGCGTCGCGATCGCCTTCGCCGCGGGCCAGGCATTGGATCTCCACTCCGAAGAAGCCAGGCAACGAGCAGAACTCGATGTCCGAAAGCGCGAGATCGGCCATGCGGGTCTCCTGCTCGGACTCTCCAAGGCCGTGGGTGAACAATCGTCGGATTCCCGGCCGGTCCGCGGCCTCCGACAGCATCGCTCCCAGCGAATCCTCCCAGATCGCACGCACCTCGCGCGGGACTCCCGGGAGGGCTACGTGACGGAATCCGTCTTCCTCCACGGAGAAGCTCGGTGCGGTTCCCTGGGGGTTGCGGACCACCCGGGAACCCTCGGGGATGTCCGCCTGCAGGTGGGCTGCCTCGTCCATGGGACGTCCCAGCATCCGGTAGCGCGCCTCGACCTGGGCCAGTGCCTCCGCCGACCGCACCAGATTCCGTCCGAAGGCGGCCGCGCTTTCCGACCGGGTGCGGTCGTCGCGTGTTGGGCCCAATCCCCCGGTGGAGACCACCGTTCGTCCCCGGCGTCGGAGCGAACGCAGGGCTTCGGCGAGGGTTCCAGGGGTGTCGGAGACGATCCTCACCTCGGCCAGGGGGATCCCCGCCTCGAACAGCCGCCGCGAGAGCCAGGCCGCGTTGGCCTCGGTGCGGCGCGCCTGCAGGATCTCGTCGGCCACGACCACGATCACGACATCTTGGTTCATCGGTTCCATTTCTGCATTTCCGGTTTCCCTCGAAATTCCGCGACGCTGCTCGGGGCGCAGCGGTCGCGCCTCTAGAGCAGGTCCGCCGCCAGCTCGGCCAGTTCCGAACGTTCGCCCTTCACCAGCGTGACGTGCCCCGCGATGGGATGCTCACCGAACTTCTTCACCACGTGGGTGAGTCCGGAGGAGTGCGCGTCCAGGTAGGGAGTGTCGATCTGCTGGAGGTCGCCGGTGAGGATCACCTTGGACTTCCCCGCGGCCCGGGTCATGAGCGTCTTGATCTCGTGGGGAGTCAGGTTCTGCGCCTCGTCGATGACGATGAACGCGTCGTTGATGGAGCGTCCGCGCACGAACGAGAGCGCCTCGAGCTCGATCACTCCCTGCTCCAGGAGCTGTTGGAGCTTCAGGGCGTGGTGGCCGTGGGCGCTCTCCGTCTTGTCCGTCTTGTCCTTCTTGTCGTCGCCCAATAGAAACTGCACGTTGTCGAAGATCGGCTTCATCCAGGGATGGATCTTCTCGTTGACGTCGCCGGGAAGCCAGCCCAGTTCCT
>Ga0116170_10000237_pt1 | contig 58417 bp, 49 predicted proteins | sample AD_JPNHW1_MetaG_FD_89797 | JGI IMG/M metagenome (GOLD analysis project Ga0116170, IMG submission 89797) | Active sludge microbial communities of municipal wastewater-treating anaerobic digesters from Japan - AD_JPNHW1_MetaG | ecosystem: Engineered > Bioreactor > Anaerobic > Digestate | place... | reverse complement strand
CTCCCGAAGACTCGACCACAAGCGTGATGGAACTGCGGTGGGACCACGCCACCACCGAAACCGCCAAGCCCTTCCTGCGCGCCTGCGCCCAGGCCATCCGGTTGGCGCAAGCCATCGCCATCGATTACCGCGACCGCGAGGGCTCCGCGTCGCGACGCGTCGTGGAACCCCTGCGGCTGGTGCATTCCGGAGGCGTGTGGTACCTGCAGGCGTGGTGCCGTCTGCGCGGCCAGTACCGGCTCTTCCGGGTGTTGCGGATCGGTTCGTGGACCACTCTTGCGGACACCTTCGATCGGCTCGCGCGTCTGCGCGACCTGCCACCGTTCGATCCCCTGGAGGAGTCCCCCAGCCCCGAACCGATCCGACTGGCCCTGACCCGTCCTTCGGACGATCTCCTTTCCTTCCTGGGACAGCCCCCAGCATCTGAAGATCGGAACGAACACCGCGAGATCGAGCTTCGCTGGCCGGTGGACGGCTGGCTGGTGCGCTGGCTGTGCGGCCAGGCCCCGGAGGTGGAGGTGATCGCCCCGGCCTCGCTTCGCGAGGAGATCGGTCGCCGATTGGAGGCCGCGTGCACGGCCTACCGGAAGTCTCCTCGAGAACCCTGACAAGGGGTTGTCACCCACTTCGCGCATCCTTGTTTCCATCCAACGTGGAGAACACATCCTCCTGCGCGTGTCCCTCCACCCTGATCCCAACGGAGAAACGAAATGACCTCCACGCCAACTTCCGTCAGCGACTCCTTCCAGGTCTTCCTGCGCGAGACCCCCGCCCACGCCCACGCCTGGATGACCGCGGCCCAGGCGCTGGGCCAGGCGAGCGCCCTGGACGCCAAGACCGCGCACCTGTCCTACCTCGCGGTGCTGGCCGCCCTGGGGCTGGAAAGCGGGGTTCCCTTCCACGCGAACCTCGCCCGCGACGCCGGAGCCACCCGCGAGGAAGTGGCCAGCGCCGTGCTGGTGGGCCTGAGCGCCGCCGGCAACGTGGTGATCCGCTCCCTGCCCCCGGCGCTTTCCGTGTTCGAAGGGTAGAGCGGATCCTCGCGGATCTCGCGACCGCCGCCCTTATATTGGGCAGCAAGGAGACTCGCCGTGCCCAAAGCCGACCGCTTGCTTCGCTTGCTGGAGATCCTGCGTCGTCGTCGCGGGATCGTGACCGCTTCCGAACTCGCCGCCGCCACGGAGGTGAGCGTACGGACCATCTACCGCGACATCGACGCGCTGCGCATGCAGGGCGCGACCATCGACGGCGAGGCGGGCACGGGATACCGGATCCAGGCGGGCTACGTGCTGCCGCCCCTCATGTTCACCGAAAGCGAGCTCGAAGCCCTCCTGCTGGGAGCGAGGTGGGTGGCCGAGCGGACAGATCCATCCTTGGGCAAGGCCGCGCAGGACGCGTTCGAGCGCATCCATGCGGTCCTTCCCGCCGATCTCCGCTCCATGCTCCAGCACACGGCGCTCTTCGTCGCCCCGACCGCTCCCCCGGAAGGAAAACCTCTCGATCTGGTCGGGCTCCGCGAAGCCATCCGGGAAAGACGCCGCCTGCGGCTCGAATACCGGGACGCCAAAGGCGTCTTGACCGAGCGGGTGGTCTGGCCCGCGGCGTTGGCCTTCTACGAGACCACCCGGATCCTCGCGGCCTGGTGCGAGCTGCGTCGGGATTTCCGCCATTTCCGGCTGGACCGCATCCAGGGATGGACCGACGCGGGCGGGAAATACCCCGGTTCGCGGGCCGCCTTTCTCTCGCGATGGAAGGAGTCCATCGGGATCCTCCCGTCGGCGATCTACTGACACGCATTGGCAGTAAGGAGCGCGCAGATTGGGGATCTAACGTCATCCCGGCGGACAGGCCACGCCGGCATAGGAGAGCACCATGACCGCGTCCGCCCCCGATCCCCATCTCCATCCCAGCCAACTCGTCTTCCTGCACGGTGCAGGCCTGGGCCCGTGGGTCTGGGAATCCACGCGCGCCCTCCTTCCGTACCCGTCTGTGGCGCTGGAGGTCCCTTCGGATCGTCCGGACATGGATCCCCAACGCGCCGCCGCCGCATTGCTCGCCGACCCCTCCTTCCCCGAACGCGGCCCCGTGGTCCTGGTCCTGCACTCGCTGGCCGGCGTCCTGGAATCCGCGCTCGCGACCTCGCTGGGTGAGCGACTTGTCCACGTGGTCCACGTTGCGACCGTGGTCCCGGCTCCCGGAAAGAGCTTCGCCGCGACGCGGGGCTTCGCGGCCAACCTGATCCTGCGGGTTTTGTTTCGCACCCACCCCGAGGGGCTGCGCCCGAGCCCGGCCATGATCCAACGCGAACTGGCCGCCGACCTGGACGCATCGTCGTGCGCCACGCTGGTGGAACGCTTCCGCCCGCAGCAGGGAGGCCTGTTCCTCGAACCCGTGTCCGCGCGACAAACCAAGGTGGACAGCTCCTACATCGTCTGCGGTCGGGATCGCAGCGTCGCGCCCGCCTTGCAACGTCGGATCGCCGCAAGGCGAGGATCCCGGATCGAGGTGCTGGAAACCGGACACCTCCCCATGCTCGCGCAACCCACCCTCTTGGCCGATGTGCTGTCGCGCATCGTCGGCTGAGCGCGGCCCCCGCCAACCGGTGGACATGTCGCCGTTGTAGGGGCAATTCATGAATCGCCCCTACAACGCGGCAAACAACTGTGGCGTAGGCGTAGGCTGCAAGGATCTTCGCCGACGTCGAGCGAGGCGTTTCTACCGGCGCCTGAATGGGATGCGACCTTGATCGGGCCCGGGCGGCATCCGGACGTGGGTTGGGGTGGGATCGATCCGCCGTGCCCTGGGACCATCGTTCGATACGCGGCATTCGAGCCAACAAGGCGTTTGGATTTGGATTCCCCTACGTGGGATGGTACTTTCGATCCATGGCAGCCATCCCGAAATCCAGCAACATGTCCGAGGCGGTGCGCGAGAACCTCGAAGCTCTCGAGCATTTGAAGGAACGTGCCAAGACGGACAAGGGTGCCATCCAGCGCGTGTTGATCGGCGCAAAGATCATCACACGCAGCGGCAACTTGGCCTATCCCTACTCCGGGAGAGCTCGCGGTAAATGATCGTTCCGGCCCATTCGATCGCCATCGGGTACCACGGATGCGATCGGAAGATCGGGGAATCGCTCCTTTCGGGCAAAACCGCCATTCGCTTCAGCGAGAACACTTACGATTGGCTCGGGCATGGGGCCTATTTTTGGTGCACGAAACGAGGAAAGCCGACGGCCGATCTGGTTGCACGACCGTCCGCGGAGTCTTCTTCGAGGGCGGTGAACTGTACCCTGGATCCGGATTCCGCGAGCGAAACCACATCCAAATCTGCGTAAGGGACCTTTCCGGGATCCTCGGATACTTCAGACCATCGGAGTGACATTTTCCGTCTTGGCAGGAAGTCTGCGCAGGAATGCGGCATCGCACCCTTGATCAGAATCCGCTGCGAACATGATACGTCCCTCTGCACCTGACCGGATAGGGGTACGGATCGACAACGATTTCGATCCATTCCGGGCGCCTCCCCGCCGTGGTCCAAAACCGTTCGGTTGCCATCGTTCAGGGACGCAAGATTTTGCGTCCCTACGGTTTTGGACCACGGCGGGGCCGGGCTGCCTCCCTTCGACAGGCTCAGGACAGGACCGGGCCACGGCCTGCGGCCGGGGTCCCGGGCCTTGCGGCCGGCATCCCTGGCGCGGGGGCTTCAACGCGATGACGGGATTTGTCTATTCGTGGAATTCATCGCCGACCCATCGATCAGGGCGCATGTGACAACCGATGGTCCACGCGCGAGGTGCGACACCGCCCATTCGCGGAGGTCGCGCCGGTTGCGCTTGTCGCGCTCCACGTTCGCCGCGAACTTGTCTTGCCAGAAATCGGCATTGCTCTTGGGGGTGGTGGCGCCCTTGCAGCGCGGGTGCCTGTGCCAGAAGCAGCCGTGGACGAAGACCACCGTGGAGTGGCGAGGCAGCACGATGTCCGGCGACCCGGGAAGATCGCGCCGATGCAACCGGAACCGGAACCCCATCCGATGGAGCAGCGACCGCACCACGAGTTCCGGCTTCGTGTCCTTGCCCCGGATGCGGGACATGAGGGCGGAACGGGCGGAGGGCGATAGGGTGTCGGTCATCTTGGAAACGAGTAAAAACCGGGAATGCCCCTCAGACCACTCGAACAGCCAAAAGCCACTATTGGATGCAATTTTCCTCTATGCTGCCACCGCTTCTCCGCATGGCCATAAAGGCTGGTTCAACGGAAACGGTGAGATCCGCCTTGGACCATGGTCTTGATCCGAATCTCCAGGACGCGGAGGGAAATTCCATACTCCTCTGTGCACTCAGGGCAAAGCAGTTTCCCATTTGCCTCCTTCTCTTGGAACGGGGTGCAAACCCAGGATTGAGGTCCACTGCAGGCATCTCGGCGCTTGATCTGGTGGCTGAACTCGATGGATCCAACATCCTCAAATTGCAGAAGGCTCCCGAAGCAGTGCTTGCTTCAGCAAATGACATTCCTGAGGAGGAAAGTGCTTGGATTTCCGAAGAGTCAGTATCTCTTCCGGACTCGGACATCGAAATCGCAATCGAGGCAGAAAAACGACAGTCGATCCTCGAGACATGGTCTGCAATTGATCACGACGACAGCTGGGACGACATTGAAATCTGCCTCCCGTCCCTTGTCGACGCGGCTCGACTTGAGAAACCTCTTTTTAAAATTGCCATTTCTCTGGCCAATATTGCAGATCAATTTGGCGTCATTGATCCTGCAACAATCATCGACCACCTCCAAACTGGCCAGATTGACGAAGATCATTTCGAGGACACTTTTATAAAAATTGAGCACCTCATCCACGCCTGCGGCTTCGCTGTTGAATGCTGCCTTTCCGATGGATATTCTTGGAGTGAATCGAATACCGGCTGGGCAAATTCGGATCGCGATTTCCATGAATTAATCGAGGCAACACTTTCAAACCCAATGACAAGTATTGGGCTTTTTCAAAAAGCTCTATCAAAATGCCACCCAATAACAAGAGATGAGGAGAGAGCATTATTTGGAAAACTGATCTTAGATCCTGGAAATCATGAGATAAGAGAGCGCATCATCCTTTCGAATTTGCGTTTCGCCTACCAGAGGGGCATAGCCTTCTCGAGAGAAAACAAGGGCGTTGGCCTTGAGGATCGAATAAGCGAAGCGGTCTTTGGAATCTTGATCGCCATCGACAAATTTGACATCAGCCGTGAGTTAAAATTCATTTCTTATGCGGTTCACTGGATGCGCCAGCGAATCCAGAAAACGATACAGGACAATGCACAGAACATCAGGATTCCACCGAACAAACTAACATTGCTCAGTAAATTCCAGAGAACCCTTCTTGCATCTGGAGGAGACATCAATGCTGTTTTGGCAATGGAAGAATTCAAGGAGGAAGCTAGGGAGCTGCAAAAATTAGTCGAGCTATCGGAAGAATTATCACTAGAAGACCTCCTTATGGAATCTGACGAAGATTTCAGTACAAGCGAAATCACCGCAGCCATTGGGGTCCGAGAAAGCCAAGATTTGGAATCCGAAGGCGAAGAGCTTGTAAAAATGCTTTCAAAAATAATTGATGGCAATTTAACCGAACGGGAAGCCATGATCCTTCGAATGTACCATGGCATCGATTGCGCCAAAGAATTCACTTACGATGAGATCGGTCGGGAACTTCGATTGACAAGGGAACGCATTCGTCAATTGCACAACAAGTCTTTGAATAAGCTGAAAAAGAACCGAGATGTTCGTGACATTCTTCTCCCATTCCTTCCAGAGGTACAAGAAAAATGAGCCTTGGAAACAGGCACGCACCCCCCAAGGCTTCCATCCTACTTGAAGCACTTCGAGGACTAGGGTATTCCTGCGCGACAGCGATTGCCGATATCGTCGACAACAGCATCGCAGCACAAGCGAAGATGGTCGACATCAGGTTCGTTTGGGAAGACTCGAAGTCTCGCGTGGAGATCCTCGACGATGGCATTGGCATGGACGAGCAAGCCCTGGAGCAAGCGATGCGGCTTGGCGGCAAGAATCCCCTGGAGAGACGCGCAGCCCAGGATCTTGGTCGATTTGGCTTGGGACTGAAGACCGCCTCCCTTTCCCAATGCCGCTCCTTGACCGTGGCCAGCCTGAAGACCGATTGCTCCGTCTTGAGATGGGATCTTGATGCCCTCGCATCCGGGACAGGTCAGGACTGGATCCTGCAGGAAGGGGCAAGCGATGAAGCGAAGGAAGCTCTGGATCGCCTGAAACACCTTCGAAGCGGCACCCTGGTGGTTTGGGAAAAGCTCGATCGGATTGTCACCGAAGGCTTCACCCAGCAGCATTTCCTGGACCTGATCGACGTGGTCGAGCAGCACTTGGCCATGGTTTTTCATCGGTACCTTGAGGACGGGGAGGTTCGAATCCGGATCAACGGCAGGAGAATCGCCGGATGGGATCCGTTCCTGACCGACCACCCTGCCACCCAGCATTCCCCCATCGAACGACTTCCATTCCGGGGAAGCCAGGTTGAGGTTCAATTCTTTGTGCTGCCCCACAAGGATCGCTTGGACGAGGCCGCCGTCAAGAAGACTGGTGGCCCTGATGGATGGACCGCCCAACAAGGCTTCTACGTGTATCGCGGCAGACGACTCCTGGTCTCTGGAAGTTGGCTTGGGCTGGGGCGTGGGCAATCCTGGACGAAGGAGGAGGCCCATCGTCTGGCCCGCATTCGGATCGATCTGCAGAACGACATGGACGAGGACTGGAAGATCGATATCCGTAAATCGACCGCGCGCCCCCCGGTTCCTTTGCGGGAGAAATTGACAAAAATCGCCGAACAGGCGAGAAGGCAAGCTCGTTCGGTCTTCGCGTACCGTGGTTCACCGACCGGCAGGACTTCCAATCAACCGATCGCTCCGCTCTGGGTCGCCGCACACACGAAAACGGGCACGAAGTACAGGATTTCCCTGGAGCATCCCCTGATACAACAGATGCTGGAAGACGCGGGCGCGATGTCACCGCGACTGAGATCGATCCTCCGGATCCTGGAAGAGACCGTTCCCGTCCAGAGGATCTGGCTGGATACCGCCGAATCGAGAGAAGCACCCCAAAGCGGTCTCCAAGAGGCGAATCCGGCGGACATCCTCGCCGTCATGCTGCCGATGTTCCGGAACATGGTGCGACTCAAGGGCCTCACCGCTCAAGCCGCCAAGGACCGGCTTCGGCGCACCGAGCCATTCCAATCCTTCCCCGACCTCGTCGATTCCCTCGACGATTCATCCGTTGCCAGATAGACAGGACGCCCATGCCGCAGGAAAAAGTCGTCAAGATCGCTCAAGAAATCCTGATCGATGCGGGACAAGGCGCATCGATCACTCCGGCTCTCATCAGGGAAGCGGTCGATTCCGTGCTGAAGATGCGACCTTCCTGGGAAGCGGTCGTCGACAGGTCATCGGTGGAATCCGAACTGATCCGTCGATTCAGCGTCTGGATCGGAAAGGATGCGACCCTCCGGAACATGGAGGGCCATGTCGATTGGTTGGATGCCGAGCGGAAGAACGGCTGGGCGTACTGGGAGCGATACAGGAACTGGCAGGAGCGGAAATTGTCATGGGCGGCGATCGAGGGCCTCGACGCGTCAACCGACAGGATCCTGGAATTGCTCGAGGACCCGAGGCGCGAGGGTCCATGGGACCGAAGAGGTCTGGTGGTCGGCCATGTCCAGTCGGGAAAAACCGGCAACTACATCGGCCTGATCAACAAGGCGGCGGATGCAGGATACAAGATCATCATCGTGCTCGCCGGGCTGCACAACAATCTGAGATCCCAAACACAGATCCGACTGGATGAAGGCTTCCTTGGATACGAGACGACTCCGAACAAGCCTGGGAACTCGATCGGAGTCGGTGAATTCCTTCTGGACCCCACCATCCGCCCCCCGAATTACGTGACGAACCGCACTGAATCCGGAGACTTCAAATCCGCGGTGGCGAACAACCTGGGCATCCGTCCGGAAGAAGCCCCTTGGCTGTTCGTGGTGAAGAAGAACAAGACCATTCTCGAGCAACTCTACCAGTGGATCCGCAATCATGTCGCGCAAACCACCGAACGAGGCACGGGAAGGAAGATCGTCACGCATCTTCCTCTTCTCGTCATCGACGACGAGGCCGACCAAGCCTCCGTGGACACTGGTCTCCAAGTGTTCGATGCGGAAGGAAACCCGGACGAGGAGCACAATCCAACCGCGATCAACAGTCGGATCCGCAAGATCCTGAACTCGTTCTCGCGCTCGGCGTATGTCGGCTACACCGCCACTCCATTCGCGAACATATTCATCCACGACCAAGGCACCACCAGGGACGAAGGCCCGGACCTTTTCCCGGCGTCCTTCATCATCAATCTCGCCGCTCCATCCAACTATATCGGACCGGCCAAGGTGTTCGGAAAGTCGACTTCGGACGGCCGCACCCCGGGACTGCCGCTTCTCAGAGAGGTCGACGACACGGAAACTTGGTTGCCAGCGAAGCACAACAAGGATTTCAGGCCAAGGATCCAAGGGGAGGACCTGCTTCCACCCTCCTTGATCCATGCCTTGGATGCTTTTCTCCTGACCACAACGGATCGCAAACTTCGTGGGCAAGGCAATCAGCACAGCTCCATGCTGATCCACGTCACCCGCTTCAACGCGGTGCAGGCCAAGGTGGAGGAACAGGTATCGGAGCACTTCCGCCGACTGAAGCAACGGATCTCCCGGGGAATCGATCAACAAGCCGTCATTGCCCGGCTTCGCGGGACTTGGGAAAACGATTTCGTTCCCACTTCGAACCAAGTGGCATCTCTCGAGCAGAGTGATGCTTCTGGCTGCATTCAAACTTGGGACCAGATCTGGGCCGCCCTACCGATCGTTCTTGAGGACATCCTCGTGAAAACGATCAACGGCACCGCAAAAGACGCATTGGATTACGTGGCGAACGAAAAGACGGGATTGAAGGTCGTCGCCATCGGAGGCGACAAGCTCGCGCGTGGATTGACCTTGGAAGGCCTGTCCGTGAGCTACTTCCTGCGAGCCTCGCGCATGTACGACACACTCATGCAAATGGGACGCTGGTTCGGATATCGTCCGGGCTACCTTGATCTTTGCCGCCTGTACACGACCCCGGAACTGACCGAATGGTTTGGACACATCGCCGACGCCTCCGAAGAGCTTCGGGAGGAGTTCGATCTGATGGTCGCCGTCGGTGGGACTCCAAAGGACTACGGGTTGAAGGTCGTCTCCCACCCCGTCTTGATGGTCACATCCAAGATCAAGATGCGGAACTCGCACAAGCTACGACTGTCTTTCAGTGGTCAACTTGTCGAAACGGTCGCTCTAAGAAACAATCCGACCGACATCCAATGGAACTTCGATGCGGGAAAGAGGCTGATCGACAGTCTCGGAGAACCTGCGGAGAAGGACCCCAAGCGCGAGCGAGGCTCAAAAACCGAAAAATGGTCCGGAAGCTACTTGTGGCGAGGAGTCCCCGCCGACCTGGTGGTGCGATTCCTCACGGAATACCGCACGCATCAAGACGCGTATCGCGTGAACAGTACCGTACTCGCTTCCTTCGTTTCCTCGATGGCAGCAACGGGCGAGCTCGTCGATTGGACGGTCGTCATCATCGGAAAGGAGAGCGCTGCTCGATCGAAGGTCTCGGATGCCATCGAACCCGGATTGCTTCGCCGGAAGAGGAATCAAGAGCGGAGCGATCGGTATTCCATCGGTAGACTCATGTCCCCTCGAGATGAAGCGATCGACCTGACGTCGGATGAATGGATTGCTGCAATGAGACTGACCTTGGATACATGGAGGACAGACCCGTCTACTAATCCCTCTGATTCCGAGCCTACAGCACCCAGCGGCCGAGCGGCAAGAGAGATCAGAGGTTTCGGCGCTCCCGGGATCATTGGCCATCCGGAGAAGGGGCTTTTGTTCCTCTACCATCTTGACCCCATCGAAGCTGGATTCGAAGAGGGCTCCACTCCCATCCTCGCTTTCGCTGCAAGCTTTCCAGGTAGCGATTCTAGCGTCAAAGTCGACTATCTGGTCAACAACATCCTCTGGGAGCAAGAATATGCCCTCGGCGATTGAAATCCACGAGCTCCGGTCCGCTTGGTCCGCTCTAGCCTCAGCCGAAGGCACTTCTGGTTGGCGTTCGATCTCCATCGACTCACACCAGATCCTTCCCATCAGAGCTGCGCGCAGGTTTCCCGATGGGGAGCGAGCCATTCTTGTTGGCGCACATCGCCCCTCGCTTCCGCCTCCTGCCAAGCTGCCCAGCGCGAATGGCTTCCGATTGGAGCAACTCGAAGACCTTCCCGAAGGTGATTCCCTGGTGTGGGTTGCGATCACCTTGCTGGACGACAAAGAGCAAGCGATTTTCGAAGCGATGGTCCTGGATCTGCTGAACCTCCTCAGGATCCAGAATCCATCCAGCCAGTCAGTGAAAGGCGCGACGAGCCATTTGATCGATCGGATCAAAGCCTGGCAGCAATTCATGGATCGAGACGAAATCGGGCTCCTTTCCGCCTCCGAGGAAATCGGCTTGGTAGGCGAACTTGGTTTTCTCCAGAGGATGCTTCATCTCGGGCTGGATCCCCTGATCGCCATCGTATCCTGGAAAGGTCCATTCGGCGGTAACCAGGACTTCCAGATCGGAACGGGTGCGGTCGAGGTGAAGAGCTCCCTGTCCGGAGGAGCGTTTCCAGCAAGGATATCGAACCTCGCTCAACTGGACTTCTCGCAGGTATCGCCTCTATTCCTCGCCGCACTCAGACTGAAGCAAGCTCCCGAAGGAGACACCTTGGGCGATCTTGCGGCGGCCATATTCTCAAGCCTATCTCACAGCATCCATTTGGAAGTCAGATTTCGTCTTGCACTCATGAAGGCCGGATACCTTGAAAGCCATTCGGAAAAGTATCACAGGAAGTTCGTGGTGGAGCGCTGCCAGGTGTTCCAGGTCGACCAGGACTTCCCGAAACTGACAAGAGAGAATGTCCCTCTGGAGGTCGTCCATGCCTCCTACACGATCGATCTCGAGCGAATCTCCCGGCCACACCTGGAGATCCGGGAAGCATTGCACCACCTGGGAGCGAACTGATGGAACTTCAAGAATTTCTCACACAAACGAAATCCGATGTCCGCAACCGGATCGACCAGAGAACCCTGGAAGGCGCCGATCCGTTTCCCTTCGAAGAGGAAGTGTTCACAGGAATCGCCATGGAGCACATGTCCGAGCACGGACTTTGCCACGACCCCGAACAGCTCCATTTCGAGCGGAAGATCGGCAATGCGACCTTGAAACTCAGCGGGTACGCGTTTTCCGAGGATGGCGAACAAGTCGACCTGTTCGTGAGCCTCTACGGAGGTGTCGAAGAGATCCAGATCCGACCGGAGTCGGACGCGAAGAAATCCGCCGAGCAATGTCTCAGGTTCCTCGCGGAATGCCTGGAGAAGGGACTGCAGTCGAAGGTGGACAAGAGCGATCCCGTCTACGATTTCACCTGCGTTCTCAAGGATATTTTCCCCAAGCTGGACCAGGTTCGCATCTTCGTGCTGACAGACTCCGTCATCAAATCGAAGACGAAGAGGTTCCAGGACAGGATCGTCGATGGCAAGACCATCAAGCTCGAGATCATGGATATCGAACGGCTCTACCACCACTGTTCGGAAGGCCGTCCGAGGGACGAGGTCATCGTGGATTTCCGCGAAGTTTCCGGTGGTTCTGTCCCATGCGTGTACGTTTCCGGAGGCGATTCCGGGTTCGACTACGCCTTGGCCGCGATCCCGGGCAACGCATTGAGGTTCATCTACGAGAAATTCGGACCGAGGCTCCTCGAAGCCAATGTCCGATCCTTCCTCAGCTCGACCGGCAAAGTGAACAGGGGGATCCGCGACACGCTCAGGGATGCCCCCGAGCGATTCATCGCCTACAACAACGGGATCGTCTTGACTGTCGACGAGATCGTCCTCGAGAAGAACGAGGCAGGTGGCTCGGGAATCGTCGGACTGAAAGGGATCCAGATCGTGAATGGAGGGCAGACCACCGCATCCATCTACTTCACCCATCGCAAAGAGCCGGGAATAGACCTCGGGAAGGTGTTCGTTCCCGCGAAGATCGTGGTCCTCAAGAGCAGCGTCGGCGAAGACGAAGAGGACCTCATCGCCGACATCTCCCGATTCGCCAATAGCCAGACCGCCGTCAAGGCATCCGATCTGGCGGCGAACAAGACCTTCCACATCGAACTGGAAAGACTTTCGAAATCCGTCTATTGTTCCGATGGCACCTCTCGGTGGTTCTACGAGAGGGCTGCGGGAAGCTTCAAGACCTTGCTGCTGAGGGAAGGCACCACTCCCGCGAAGCTTAAATCGCTCAAGGACAGCTACCCAACCACGCGCAGGGTCAACAAGACCGAATTGGCCAAGTACCTGGTCGCATGGAACCAGAAGCCCCATCAGGTCGGAACGGGAAACCAGAAGAACTTCGAGAAGTTCATGTCGGAAATTGGCGACTTGGTCCCGGACTCCACCTACTACAAGCACTCGATCGCCAAGGCGATTCTTTACCGGCAAGTCGAAACCATCGTGAGACGCACCCAGATCGCAGCGTTCCAGGCGAACGTGGTGGCTTATCTGGTCTCCCTGCTGGCGAAGACGAGCTCCGATGCCATCAACTTCGACAATATCTGGATCAACCAGGATATCCCATCAGCGTTGAAGGAGCGGATACGCTCGCTCGTCCCCGTCGTCGACAGGGCGTTACAAACTACAGCCAAAGGCCGAATGATTTCCGAGTGGGCGAAGAAGCCGGAATGCTGGGAGGAGATTTCGAGTATGAAAATTTGATACCGCATTTTTCGCCATTCGCTTTGATCAAGGGGGCATGAAAGTCCAGATATCCTTTGCGAGAGCGATTCAATGAATATGAATACTTTCTCCACATGCACTTGTCACAATCAATACCAGCGAATCACGCCAATGGCAGCAGATGATTGCCAAGCCTATTTGCATGATTTGCTAATTTCGATTGCACATCAGCAGCCAGAGACTCTGTCAACAAAAATGCTGGAGCCTTACTTTTACTCTTGCTAATCCAGACCGAAGAAAGTGAGCCGAAGTGAAGAATCATATATTGCGGTTTTTTCTTACCCGTAAGCAGAAATGGGCCAAGTTGAAATTGACTTTCAGACTTAATGATTAATTGATTGAGTTCTTTCTTTGTTGGGGCTTGGAAAATCAAGCCATGAAGTAACCGAAGGAATATTTTATCATTTTCTTTCAAAAACTTAGCTTGGGCTATATCACATGGCGGCGCAACCACAACACTGCAACCTTTCACACTTTTGGGCACTTTCCCCTCGTTAAACACAGCCCGGATAATCGCATTCTTTGTTTTGGTACTGCAGTGCGAGAAATGGACAGATCCATTTTTGATCGGCTCAAAAGAATGCTGATCTATTGATAGCTGAGCATTTAATTTGGCCACTACTTCTTGGGATATAGATTGATCAACAAGAGCATGGCTCTTTTTTTTGAATATCGTTTGAACTTCCCGATCCAAAATACTGACGTGCGTTTTGTTAAGCAAAACTGATGCGCCAATTGTGTTCTCGCTGTGATCAACAGAAAGTTGTTTTTCTCCCGAATGGACCTTATAAAGGTTAGCTAGAATTTTGAAACATTCAACTGACCACTCATTGGCAAGTTTCTTTTTCGGGACAATAGAAATCATCTGATCCACAACTTGAGAACCTGATCGTGATATCGCTGATTCCCATTGCAGAAAATACTGGAATGCTTGACACTCATTTAAGGCGCTATTTAGAGCTTCCTCAATTGTTGATAAGTCGAAAGCTCCGTCCGATAGATCTCTTGCACTTGGCTTGTTCATTTCAACATACCCAAGTGGAGGGAATTTCTTAATATACTTCAACACATCAGAAATGACCTCTTTATGACCGGTCCAAAAAACAATAAAATATGGACTCGGCATTTCGCCCAAAATCATCCGAAGTCTTGATGCTAGGGCTGATGCCTTATTTTTTGTGCTTGCACCTATTGATTGTGCAAGTTCAATATCAAGGAATATGACTCTAACTCCAAAAATAGGGCTTGACGGAAGCCTACTTGGATCGCCATCGAAATATAGAAAACCAGATCCGGCTTTTGAAAGTATATCGAATAAGGGTCTCACTTCTTCAATGTGATCATCAATAATTACGATTTTTCCATTATTTGGCATCATTTTATTTTGCCACCTTTTTGAAGGCGAGAGCGACAATCGCTCCTCCTTTGTATTCCTCAGGGATTGCGAACTCCCCCCAATCTGGAAATAAAATTTTCCCCTTAAGAGCATTCATGATCTCGCCAGTCAGGTGCAATCCTATTCCAATCCCGCCGGGTTTTGCAGAAATAAACGGTTTGCATAATTGCTCTGTCGGGATAGCAAATCCTGGCCCATTGTCTGCAAAAATTACTGTCTGATAACCCGGCATCTCGGCAGAGATATCAATGTATATTTTTGGAGTTTTAATTTTGGAGTATTTTAGCCACCAAATTGAATTATCAAACAAATTTAGCAGCGCGGCAGCAACGTGTGACTCTGAAAAAACCGCATTAATCACTTGCTCTTTTTTAGGCAAAACGAGATCAACGCCGTGATCCTCAAGCCTGAAGCTCGCATTGAATGATGCATCCTTGATGGCTCCGGCTAAATTTCGACTCTTGATTTCGCTCTTCCGAACAAGAATGCTATATCCTTCCACCAATGCAGATAATTGTTTCACCTGCTCCTCTAATTTTTCAAGCGACACTCGCCCACGGATTCCAGATAAGATGTTTTTTATTATTTTTTGCATTTGATGAATAACAACCGTGAGGTTTAAGCCTGCACCAGCACTTTTAATCAAATTTGCGGTTATCGTTTCGTAATCTTGTTGAATCCGTTCTAAATACCGAGCTATCTCCTCACGCGCAGATTTATCCTTAACATGCCGATCTACTACAATCTTCACTTCTGAAAGAGAATGCAATACCGGCTCGCTCTTTCTTGATGCCCCATAATATAGGCGCAACAATTCCTTGTCCTTTTCGCGCAAAAGCTCAATGCGTTCTACTAAAAATTTGCATGCCTTCACAAAACACGAAAAATGCGAATTTGACACAAAACCTTCGCGATTAGCTTTCTCAATTAATCCAGAGCTGCTGCTGCTGTCAAGATATACTGCGCCTAGTATCAAGTTGTTGCTTAGCTTGAATGATGGCTTGTTAACTCGCTGAATGTCTAGCTCAAGCCAGTCATTTCCTTTTTCTCCATAGTCCCAAACCCTCATTTTGTCGCGAAAAACTCGCACACCACCATTTTCACGCAAATATTCCTTTAATCCGGCTTTATCTTGAACTCCCGCCGCTAAAACTTTCGAGCTCAGGTCAAATATAACGCCTTTGAAATTGATCGTCCCAATTTCATCTGGGTCAAGGTGTATTTCCTTTCCGTCGTCGACGCCAACCATTCTTTGAAGTGGTTTTATGTCATCTAGCCCGAGGGATCGAGGAGCGAGATGGGGCATAGTAGGGAATGGCGTAAAGGAATATGCAAATTTTGATATCTCGTTACCTGAAATTGTGGCATCAAAAGAGAATAGTTTGAATTGCTCGATATCTTGAAATGTGGCGATCCCCTCTAGCCAATCAGAGCCAGGAACGCTTAGGCTTGCCTTGAAGGCGCCGACCTCATCAAATGGGGAGTTAAGCGAGTTGACTGCTCTGGCACATTCTCGAACTGATCTTCGCGTCCATTCTCCTTTCAGTCTGCGGATTATTATTAGAGTCCCTGAAGCATTTTTAAATTCTGTTGGCTCCCGATCTTCAATGGTTACAGGAAGATCTTCGATAAATTGTGAAGTGTTGATTTTATCCCAATTTATAAAGAGCCTGCATTCGGCGCGTCCTTTCATCCTTGAAATTATCTCAATTTCCTTGCCAAGACGATGGGCGCCTAGTCGACCAATCCCTTTTTCACCAAGAGGAATTCGATGATGCACTTCGCTGCGGGAATTTGTTTCTTTGGCTTCCGCTTTGTGGCTTGTCCCAATTTCAAGCCAGATTTTTTCCAAGATGTCGGAGTCCATTCCGCTGCCGTCATCCAATATTGTTATCACGCCATTATCCGGATCTTCAATCGACTTCATTTCAATCAAGCAATTTGAGGCGTCGGCATCATAAGAATTCTTTATTAGCTCAAGAAGGGCAATTGATTCGTTTTTGATTAATTGCTCGCCAAGCTGATTGAGAAGCCTTGCTCTAGTGCGAAAACGTGGACTTACCATTACCATACCTCATTTAATCGTTCAGCAATTCTCCTCGCCAACATCACTGGCACTGCATTCCCGATTTGCCTGTACGCAGGAGTTCGACTCGGTGGCGGAAGCATGCTCTCGAAGTGGTAGTTGTCAGGAAACGTCTGGATCCTCGCCGCCTCGCGGGGGGTGAGCGATCTGTTCTGCTTTTTATCCGGATGGATGTAGTAGTGTCCGTCACGTGCGATGTGAGCTACGACCGTATGCGACGGCTCGTACTTGGCCACGACCTTGAATCGGTCCGCGAAATCCGTGGTGTTCTTATGGAACCGTAGATGTGCCGGCAATTCCTCGTAGCGCAGCCTCTCGTGATGCTTTTCCCAGTGCTCCACCACGATCCGGTAGATCTCCAAGTCTTCCTCTCGCTGGGGTCGGGACCAGAAATGGGTCACGGGAACCTCATCGTCGCGGATCCAGTCCTTCGACAACAACTTCAATGCGTCCGGCTTCAGGGTGCATCCCCAGGGATCTCCGCTGTTCGCCTTGATGGCCGGAAAATCCTGAAGAAAATCCCATGCATACCTGGGTTTCGCGACCTTTTCGGGCATGGGGTAATCGAAGGCCTTCGTGGTCCTCTTGCCCACCAGGATCACGCGGGTCCTGAACTGCGGAACTCCATGCTCCTCGGCCTTGAGGATTTCCAACTCGGTTTCGTAACCGCATTCCTTGAAAACTGCACGCATCTTGTCGAGGTACCGGATTTTGTCAACATCCTTGGCGTTCAGCAACCCGGTCACGTTTTCGAAGACGAAGTATTTCGGCTGGTACCTCTTCAGGAATTCGCCGTAGTAAAGAAACAGGTAGTTTCGCCTGTCGCCGATCATTCCGTTGGGAGACCGCGACCTCCCCACGATGGAGTAGGCTTGGCAGGGAGGCCCCCCCACGATCAGATCGAGTTTCCTCCCGTGAAGTTGGGCATCGATCCGTTCGAAAATGCCAGGAAGGGTGTCGTCTCCGATTTCCGAATGGATGACGGACTGGATCACCTTGCCGGGTATCTTCGAATAGAACTGGGGTCGACTCAACTCCTGCCTCAGGTAGGCGATGTAAGGATCGAGATCGCCGGCCTTGCGAAGGTGGTGGTAGGCCATACGTGTTTTCAACGTGCAGACCGCTGCCGGATCCATCTCCACATGGGCGACGGGTTCGAATCCGGCTTGGATGAAGCCTTCCGAGAGTCCTCCCGCTCCTGCGAACAGATCCAGAAATCGAAGAGTCAATGCCTGCCCTCATGCCTGACGTGGAAAACCCTTGCCAATCCGAACCGGAATCCTTCCTGCAATGAGGCAACTCCGTGCTGGGGACCTGAGGGAAAAATAGTGGACTTGGCATGTAGTAGGGACCCAAAAACGCCTCAACTTGCCATGCCCCCACCACACCTTTCGTAAAGACGCCCGACGGGGCCTCTCCAGCATTGGGCCTGCAAATCCCGGTCATGCCACCAGATCCAGTAAGGCTAGGCAAGATCAGCAACCCTTCGCGCCAGGGACCGCAACCCACATGGGCGCGGACCCCGCAGGCCTTCGGCCGAGGAAGCCGCGTGCCGAAGGCATAGGGCCCGACGGGCCGCGCCTCGCGGACCGGGGCGCCCGTCAGCTTCGGCTCAGATCGTCCCAATCATCCATCCGCAGGAAGCGCCTCAGGTGCGCGAGGGAAAAATCAGCCTCGCTAACGATCAACGGAGACCGTTGCAGCTCCAATCCCTCGCAACGGCCCAGCTCCTCGCTGACCTTCTCGACCAGTTCCTCGACAGCATCGAGGGCCTGAGGCGCGATGCCGTCCTTCACGGTCGCCCATAGCACGATCTTGTAGGGTTCGTCCTCCTCAAGCTCCGCAACGATGCGGCCGTAGGAGGTCATCCCGTTCGATTGCTCGTCGGGGGCCAAGGCGACCCACAAGCCTTCCAGATCCGCGCTACCAGGACCCTTCAACAAATCCCGTATTTCCTTTGCCCTTCGGGAACGCCGCGCATTGAACGCATTGGGAAATCCTGAACGATCGTACCGACCGGCCATCCACTCGGCCAGGATACGTCGGAAATTGTCTTCCAGGACGCCCGAAGGCTCCTGATCGACAAGCGCCGTGCGGTCGTCGAACCGGCGATCGTTCATGCTCAGCGACAGATGGGCACCTTTCGGACCGACACCCTTGAAGTGGAGCTTCCGGGAATTCCTGCCGTTGAGGAAGCTTCCGTTGACCGCCCCCACGATCTCGGCCAAGATCCACTCGAACTTCGGCTCTTTTTCCCGTGATCCGTTCGCGAGGTCGCAGTCGTGACTGACGACCACTCCCACTTGGCGATCCGCCCATTCTCCTAGAAGTTTCCCCAGCAGATCTTGAGGGAGGAAAGCCCCCTGGACCCACGCCCGGGACAGCCGCAGGTCAGGCTCCTCGGCGAGCATCCCGTCTCATGGATCGGATGTTGTCGGCAAGCCGTTGGGCTTTTTGGAGTCCGGTGGATGGGGCCGATCCCAGTTGGCGGTCGATCTCCTCCACCGAAGGAATCTTGGACCGGCGAGCAGCGATCCCACTTTGCTCGGCAAGGAACGTCGCCCATAGGCTGCGACCCGCCTGCGAAAAGGCGCTAGCCTCGGCGACCGACTTGAGAAACGCATCCGTCCAGGACGTCGAGTCCGGTTGCCGAGAAGGCCAACCCTTGGTCCACTCGTCGCTCCAACGCGCAAGCTCACGCAAGTTCGCGAGGTTGGCGTCTTCCAAGGATTCTCCGCGCTTCCAGCCGTGCACGGCCTGCCGAGTCTTCCCCAGAGCGCGGGCGATTTGTCCGATGGTGAGCCCCAATCCTGCCTGGATGGACCGGACCAGAATCTCTGCTTCCGGGTGCGCTTGCAACTTCAGACTCGTGAGGTCGCACTCCATTTCGGGGACCTGAACCAAGCTACCTGTGCCATCCAGGTGAGGCCAGACCGGAGCTCCGGCTGCAACCGTGCTCGTGCCTGTGACCCGGAACATCTCTTCGACGCTCATGGAAGCTCCCTTCTGCCCCAGGCCTCCATCGCGTGCTCGGTGGTGACCTCGCGAAAGAGAGTGTCGGCAGCATCGTGCAATCCATCCGTCGAGGCGACGATGGCATCCGGATGGAAAGCGGAAATTTCCGAGGTCGAATGATCGAAGTCCACGAACACCGCTCCGTCGGTCGGCTGACGAAATCCCTTGAGATGGATTCCGTCCAGGTCAGGCGGAATGGGTGTCCGTGCAGGCGAAACGCGAACGAGCATCTGTCCGTGTGTCGAGCGAAGCACCATCGCCGCGGTGTGGTAGGACCTTTCGAGCCCTGTCCCCGGTTGTGGCTCGTAGCCGGAGAGCTCGGGGACCAGGTAATCGGACACCCGCTCCGTGGCTTTTGGCTGGATCAGATCCACGTAGCGCAAGCCCAGCCGTTCAACCACCGGAATCTCCAGGCAGTTTGCGGCTTCGAGCACAAGCCTCCAACGCTCCAGGAATTCCTCGAAGACGGGATACTCGGTGGTCTGGAGCATCAAAAATTCCGGCGCCAGGATGATGTTCCAGCGCTGGCTCCTATCGAGAAAATCCCAGCGCACAGCATCCACGGTATCGGACGGCCCGACCCCTCCCACATTCACCGTCCGGATCCGCCCAAGCCGGAAGACCGGATAGCCCAGGTCCTCGCACGCTTTGCGGAAGGCAGGCAGCTTCTCCTCCAGGTCCATTCGCGGCGAAAACCTTGCTTGCACGAGGACCAGGACCAACGGGGAGCGGTCCAGCTTCACTCTGGGTAGGGAGCGTGGCATGCCTTCAGTTTACATCCTGGTTTACATGTCGACCAGGGAGAAATCGCCCATCGCGCCAGGGACCGTCACCCCCGCCGCGCCGGCGCGCGCGCCGGAGCGGAGGAACGGGGGCGCGGACCCCAGAGGCCATCGGCCGAGGAGGCCGCGTGCCGCAAGCATAGGGCCCGACGGACCGCGCATCGCGGGCCGGGGCGCCATCGCCAGGATCAGAGGAAGCGCACCTCCACCACGACGTCGTCCGGGCCGGATCCTGTCGCCGCGCGAGCCAATGTGCAGGCGAGCTCCAGACCCGATTCGCGTGCGCGGAGGGCGCCGTCGGAGACGACCTTGCGGAGGTAGCCCACGAGCTGGCCTTGGAATTCCAGGCGCACGGCGCGTGGATCGAAGGCGTTGGAGGGTTCCGGCACAGGCCGGAATGCGGTTCCGGCAGGGATGCCGGGGAGCGAAACAGCTCCTTCGTAGTAGCGGAACCCGGCCACCGGAGTCAGGAAGCGGGTCCCGGCGACGGGACGCAGGACAGGCAAGAACTCGAAGGCGTCGGTGACCAGGCGTCCACCGGTGGCGCCCAGCAGGACGAAGGGATCGGATTCGTCGGGCGCGACGCCCCAAAGCCCGAGAAGATGCTCGCGATCTGGACGCTTGGACTGCGGAAGACGGGCGCGGAAGGCTTCCATGGAACGACCGTTCCAGACGGGCGCGTGGTCGACAGACATGCCAGGGTAGCCCTGGAATCCGAGCCGGACGGCTTTTTCGAGATCCGCGCCGTCGTAGCGGAAGGAATACGTGTCGCCTTCGCGGGTGGATGTTCCCACGACCAACCGTTCTCCCGCGCTGGCAGGCCTCCACGCCAAGCGCAGAACCTCGATGTCCATCCGACAGCGAATATCCGTGGTGGTCACGTCAACCTCTCCAGAAGTCTCGCGCGGCGTTCCGCGAGCACGTCGAGCAAGATACCTTCGCGCATCGGGGAAATCCCGGGCTCGACCCCCGAATCTCGGGCGAAGACCGCGATCTCGTGCACGGCTCGCTCGACTTCCTCCATGCTCGAGGCCAGCATCGAAGCTGCCGTTTCGCGGAAACCCGGCTCCGAATCGGCGCACAGCCGGAACAGATCCAGATGCGGGATCTTCCGTCCCGCCTCCCAACGGATCTCGGAGCTCGAACGCGCGATGTAGCCTTCCCGCAAGAACGGCGTTCCCACTTTCCTCCGGAGGCTCTCGTCCGACGACATTTCCCGCAGCAGGCTGCTTCCGTTGTCGAAGATGTCGGCGAATCGCCAATGTCCATCGGAGTTTTTCGCGAATCCCCAGTTTTCGTGGTGGCGATCCTGGTTTCCGATCCAGGCGTCGAAGACGAGCATCCGATGGAATGCCCCGGGATCCGCGTCGCCCAGCACGGTGGCCATGGCTCGACGGCACAGCACCACCGTTTGCCGCTCCCCTTTTCCCCGGCGTTCGTAGGCTTCGTCGAGCCCGGCCATGATGTCCGCCGCCTCGACCAGCTCTTCTCCGGGCGCCAGCAGCGATTCGGCCAAGCTTCCTGCCATTTCCTCGTAGATGCCCAGATGCGTCCTGGGAACCGGAACGCCCATTTCGGCGCCCAGTCGGCAGGCGAGGATCTCGGACCAGAATTCGTGGGGATACTTGTCGTCGACACCTTTCCAGAACCAGCCCGTGGCGTCGGCCAGCCCTTCCACGCTCCCTCCACGGAGACTGCAGTACTTCTTGGGACGATTCCCTTTGGCGTTTTCCTGGAACGACCAATCCGCCTCGTCCAGGACGATCTTCCGGGGCAGGAATCCGGGTTCGGCGGGCATGGGAACGATCCTCGGTCGAAAGTTGGGCGGGGGGAAGGGATGCCAAGCTCGATCCCCGATCCATCCAAAGGTACCGCCACGGACGGCATCTTGGGGATACCCGTCCAAAAATGCAGGACACATCCCGGCCTCGCTGGACAGGCATGGGGCCCGACGGACCGCGCTTCGCGGGCCGGGGCGCCTGTACGCTCCAGCTCTTCCGAAGATGCGGCCCGAAGAGGTTCAGCCGACGGGGTCGTATTTCGATAGAACCGTTTTCCGAAACCACGCTGGGACGGAATCCGTCTTGATTTCCAGATCCGACCCGGATGTGATCTCGGCGACCCAGTTATGCCGACCGTTTTCGGAGGAATCGAAGAGGTACGCCCGCGGAGCGAAGGCGCTCAAACCGTTTGCTTCCGTACCATCCGCGCACCGATCCGCGAGGGAGTTGGTCGCTCCGACAACTCCTTCAGCGTCTCCCGGGTTCCGTTCGCATAGGTTCGAACGAGCTTCCCGTCGATCGCTTCCACCACCGATCCACTTGTGGTCAATGCTTTCAGATAAGCGTGGCGAAGGGCATCCACCGCAAGCTCGGGAATGCATGATTCCAGAGCGTCCAAGGCATCTTCGCCCAGAGGTGGATTCGATTTGGCGTCAGGCCCATCGGTCATGCCGACCAAGATACCTTCCCCCGCCTCCCTCAGGCTTGTCTACCTTCCAAATCTCATCGTCCAGACGCCCCTGCAGGGCGTATCCACCACCTACCTTTCCCACCACCACTCCTCCCGGAGCCCACATGCTCTCCACCCTTCTGGCCTCCATCCTCGCCTCCGCCACCCTCCCCCCAGGCACCTGCACCCTGATCGCCGACAGCGCGGGGAAGGTCGTGTTCGAGCGCGGCAGCGGATGCGCGGAGAGGACCACCCCGGCCTCCACCTTCAAGATCCCGCTGGCCCTGATGGGCGCGGACGCGGGATGGATCCTGGGCGCGCACCTCCCCAAGCTCCCCTACCAGGAACGTTACCAGGCATCCCTCCCCGCGCACCGAAGAGCGACCGATCCCGCGCTCTGGCAGACGGAATCCGTCGTGTGGTACAGCCAGGAGCTGACCGCCGCGTTGGGCATGGAGCGGTTCCAGTCGTACGTGGAGCGGTTCGCCTACGGCAACCACGACGTCTCGGGGAATCCGGGCAAGTCCGACGGACTCTCGCGTTCGTGGTTGTCCAGCTCGCTTGCCATCTCGCCCGCCGAGCAGATCAACTTCCTGGCACGGGTCCGCGGTCGCAAGCTGGGGGTTTCTCCACGCGCCCACGAGATCCTGGATTCCATCATGCCGCGGTTTGCGGGCCCTTCGGGCTGGACGGTGGCGGGCAAGACCGGCAGCAGCAACGCGGATTCCGCCGCGCAGGAATCGCCGGTGGGATGGTTCGTGGGCTGGATCGAACGCGACGGAAGAGCCCCGTACCTGTTCGTGCGCCGCGAAATCGGGCAAGTGCCGCGGGGGTCGTTCGGCGGAGGAGCGGCCCGCAAGTCGTTCCTGGACAGCCTGGGCGGATGGCTCCCCGCTTTCGATGGGACCAAACCCGCCCCCCAACGCATTCACGACCCGCATGGGCGCGGCCCCCGCCAACCGGTGGATGTATTGCCGTTGTAGGGGCGATTCATGAATCGCCCCTACAACGCGGCGAACAACCGTGGTGTTGGCGGAGGCCGCGTGCCGCGGACATCGCTGCCCACCACCCACCCAACCGATCTTCCCGCTCATGAGCCGCGCAGCCACCACCATTTGCGTCTTGGCTCTGTTCTCTGGGGGATCCGGCGCACTCCGTTTCCCCGCTACTCCTTGGTGGAAGCCTCGGACAGGCGGACGACCAGCATACGGACCACACCCCGGATCCGGGAGGCCAAGCCGACCAATTCGGACTCCGGCAGGACCGGTTGCAATTCTGCACGCAGGCGATCGTCGTCAAGGTCGCTCACCGCTTCCACGAGGGACGCGCACAGTCGATCCAGGCTCCGGACCTTGGGCGATCCCTTCCGCCCTTGGACCGAGTTCAGTCTCTGTCGCAGGATCTCCATGTCCGGCATCACGCCCTGGACCCCATGCCAGTAGAAGATGTCGTAGAGGTCGCGCATCAATCCCCGGTCCATCCAGGCGCCGAGCTTGTGCGCGAGGGCGACCTCGAAGCGCATCACCCGCACCACACGCGGCAACTCCCGGTGTCGCGAGGCAAGCGAACTGGTGGACATCGGAACCGAGGGGCATTCCTCCGCGACCGAAGCTTCCACCTGCGCCACCACCTTGCCTTGGTGGACGCGGGCCCGGATGGCGGTGGAATGCGTGGCGATGTCCATCCGATCGCAGGGGAAGGACTCCAGGATCCGCCTGAGCCGCGGGGCCGCATCGCGTTTGGATCCGTAGGGCACCAGCACCAGGTCCAGGTCGTTGGTGCGTCGCGGGCAGTCCAGCAGACGGAGGACCATGCCCCCCTTCACGACCCCCTGGGCGGGCAATTCTTGTCCGACATGGTGCAGGAGGCGCACCAGAAGGGCTTCCAGATCGTCGTGGTCAGACGCCATCGATCACCCCCCTGGCGAAGGCGCGGAACCGGAGGTTGGGATACCGTGGGATGAGCTCGTCCAGGACGGGCTTGGAGAGCGCATCCACGTCGATATCCTGGGGAACCGCGAACGGAAACTTCCGCCCGTGCTGGTGGTGGAACAGAGTGTCCAGGAACGCCTTTTCCGGACAGGCCACGCGAATCGAGCCCTGCCACTCCCAACCCAGGTCCAGCAACTCGGGATCCTGGGTCCAGGCATGCACCGCGATGCTTCCGGATCCCACCTCGCGCGACCGCCCCGCCCGAACGCACCACACCTGCTCGCCGGTCGCGGTTCCCACCAGGGCGTGTCGGGAAAGCACCGAGACGGTCGATACCACCGCATCCGGATACATGCGAAGCGCCAGCGACCATGGCTCGAACTTCTTAGCCACATAGACACCCCGGCAGACACGCCGCAAGGTGCCCACCGCGATCCAAGCTTGGATCCGATCGTGCAGGATCGTCGCGTTGCGGTTGCCCCAGAAGGCTTCCAGATCGGAATGCAGGAGCACTCCCGACTGGAGATCGAGCAGATCTTGAAGATCGACATGAGCCTGAAGGTCCGCAATCATATGAACCAATAATACGTAAATCGCATATTATGCGTCATTATGAATTCCTTCGAGCCACGCTTCCACGGTAGCGTTGCCGCGAGGCAGTCCAGACCCCTCACACGATCTCCCAGCTGACGGTCACACCCACTCAGCCCTCGTCGATCACCAGCTCTCCGTTTGGCGAGAAGGAAAACATGGGACCCCAGGCGACTTCCCAGGGATGACCGTCGGGATCGGCGAAGTAGCCGTGGTGCCCGCCCCAGAAGGCGTCCTGGGCGGGCCGGAGGATGGTGCCACCCGAGCGCCGGGCCAGCTCCAGGACTTCCGCGACCTCCTCGCGCCGTTGCACGTTGTGGGCCAGGGTGATGCCTGCGAACCCGGGCGCGGGGATCGGAGTGCCGGGCGCGATGTCGTCGGCCAGACCTTGGAGGGGATACAACGCCAGCCGTGTTCCGCCGGTGCGGAAGAAGGCGATGGGGTCCCCTTCCTTGGCGCGGGTGGGAAACCCGAGTCCATCGCGGTAGAAGCGCAAGGCGCGATCGAAGTCCCGTGTGCCCAGGGTGACGATGGTGATGCGAGGGATCATGGTTGGGCTCCTTGGCTGGATGGAGAGCGATCAGCCAATGGTAGTCCGTCGGCACTGACACGACTTTGCGCGAATTGCACCTTTCGCGACGACGCTCCCCAATGGCCGGGCGGAATCGAGTCCCCTGGACGATTCCGCGGATCCTTTCCCGACGGAAACCGAACATGATCTTCGCCTTGCTTCTATCGCTTCTGTCCGGGAGGGAGATCGTCTGGTCCGACGGCACGCTCGGATCGTCGCCGATCCGCAACATGGTCGACTCGAAGCCCAGCAGGATACGGACCTTGGCGGAACTGGTGGCCGTGATGGAGCGTTCCATCCTCCGCAAGGAAACGGATCGTTTCCACCCAAGCGACTCGCTGGTCCGGCGTTTCCAAGGCGAGGCTTGCAGGATCGGGATCCTCGACACCATGGATGGCGTGAGGTACGCGCTGGTGGATTGGAGGAAGGATGGGGTGGGGTTCACCTACATGGTGGGATTCGGAAACGACAGCACCGAATTGCTCGACTATTTCCACGAGCGACCCACGGCGTACCTGGACGATGGCGAGAGCGTCAGGCTGGTGTGGACCTATTCCGGCGGCAAATGCGCACCCTTCCCCTACCAGGCGATCCACCGCAACGGCGAGTTCCGCTTCGATCCGGCAGCCACCGCCAATGATTTCAAGAAGGTGTGCAAGGACCGGACCGCCGGCAAGCCGTTCGAGTCCAGGCTAGCGCGGGAGCACGGCCGCCGCACGGATCTTCGATGCGACGTCTTCGAGCTGTTCCCCTCGGTGGGAGCCTGCTGGGAGTACTCCGATGACGAGGTCGACACGGAGCAGCCTTGAGGTCGCCTGCGCCCCCAGTGCAGGGACGGTGCCGCCGTCCGTATCAGTCTTGCGGAGTCTGGTCGAGTCCCGCGATGCGCCCGCGCTCGTAGCGGAGCACCAACCACGCGAGCAGGGTGGAGGCCGCGTCGGAGAGCGGCAGCGCCGCCCAGACGCCGGACAGGCCGAAGAAGATGGGCAGGACGATCAGACCCGGCACCAAGAATCCGATCTGGCGCGACAAGGTGAGGATGATCGACAGCTTGGCGCGTCCGATGGACTGGAAGAGGTTCGCCGTGGCGATCTGGAATCCGGCCAACGGCACGCACAGGAAGGACCAGCGCATTCCCTGCACGGCCATCGCCCGCAGGGAAGTGTCGCTGGTGAAAACGCTCGCGATGGGCCCGGGGAACAGCTGGGTGGCCGCGAAGCCCGCGCAGGCGACGATCGTCGAGGCGACGATCGCGTGGCGCAGGACCCGCATCACCCTCCCGTACAGCTTCGCTCCGTAGTTGAATCCGGCGATCGGCTGCATGCCCTGGGCGATCCCCAGGATCACCATCACCATGAGCATCAGCACGCTGTTGACGATCCCGAAGGCTCCCACCGCGAAGTCGCCTCCGTGCCGGACCAGTTCGCGGTTCATGACCACCGCCACCAGGCTGGCTCCCACCTGCACGAAGAACGACGACATGCCGATGGCCAGGATGTCCCGGATCATGGCGGCGTGCGGGGCGAAGATCCCCCGCTGGAACCGTATCTGCCGTTTTTTGTCGGCAAAGTGCGAGACCACCACCACCAGGCCCACCAGCTGGCTGGCGACCGTGGCCAGCGCCGCGCCCCGGATCCCCCAGCCGAACACGAAGATGAACAGGGGCGCCAGGACCAGGTTCACCCCCACGGTGGCCAGCGTGGTCGCCATCGCCTTGGTGGGGTGCCCCGAGGCGCGCATGATGCCGTTCAGGCCCATGTAGGTGTGGAGGAACGGATTGCCCAGCAGGATGATCCGCAGGAAGTCGCGGGCGTAGGGGATCGTCTCGTCGCTGGCCCCGAACAGGCGCAGGATCGGATCGAGGAACAGGTACATGAGGAGGGAATAGACGGTGCCCAGCACCACGTTGAGGAACACGGTGTTCCCGAGGATGCGGCCCGCCTCGTCGCCGCGCCTCTCGCCCAGGCGGATCGAGACCAGCGCCGCCGCGCCGACCCCCACCATCGCCCCCAGGGCGATGGCCAGGTTCATGACCGGAAGCGTGATGGCCAGTCCCGCGATGGCGTACGGTCCCACGCCCTGGCCGATGAACACGCGATCGACGATGTTGTACAACGACGACGCGGCCATCGCGACGATCGCGGGCAAGGAGTAGCGTACCAGGAGCTTTCCGACCTTTTCCTTCGAGAGCTCCGCCTCGACCTCGTCTCGACCGCGCACTGCAGACATCCTTTCCGGCTCCCAGGCCGGACAAAGCGTCAAATCAAGAATTTCTCGGACCGCGTGGCTTCGGTGGAACTTGGACGGAGACTCGCATCCACCTGGGCCAAGGGCTCGGCGGCATTGTCGAAGCGACAAGTCGATATCGCCGAAACCGGGCGCGGAATCGGCAAGCCGTCCCCTAGCTTGAAGAGGAACGATCCGCCCACGGGAGTCCTGGTGAAACGACATCTTTTCCTCCTGATCGGCGTGGGAGCCGTCTCGTCGCTCTCCGCCCAGACCTTGAACCTCAAGGTCGCCGGCGCGAACCGCACGACCCTCCTCTACGCGCCCTCTGGGCTCTCCAAGCCCGCCCTGGTCTTCGTGCTGCACGGCCTGGGCGGCGACGGCGCGGGAATGCGCAGTTCCACCCAGATGGACAAGGTCGCCGACCGCGAGAAGTTCGTGGTCGCCTACCCCAACGCGGTGGGCGGTACCTGGGACTACGCGGGCGCCAAGAACGACTACGCATTCCTGAAGGCGATCATCGATTCTTCGGTGGCCCGCCACGGGGTCGACCGCGACCGGGTGTACGTGACGGGTTTCTCGCAGGGCGGAGGTGAAGCGGTCTACGCCGCGTTCAGTTATCCCGACGTCTTCGCGGCCGTCGCCCCCGTCTCGTCGGTGGGAAGCGGCGCGCCCACCCCCAAGCGCCCGGTCCCCATCCGCCTGACCTTTGGCACCAAGGACATGTATCCGTCGTCCACCTTCATGGCGTCGGTCGCCGGTTGGGTCAAGTTGGACAGCTGCACGGGAAGCCCCGAGGTGATCCGTCCGTATCCCACCACCAACGCGAAGTCGACCGTGACCCGGATCCGCTACGGGAAGTGCGCGACGGGTGTCGAGATCGAAATCGATTCCACCCAGGGCGGCGGGCACGAATGGCCCAACAACACCGCGACCAAGATCAACGCCGCCGAGGAGGTCTGGGCCTTCTTCAAGAAGTTCACCTTGAACCGCGGTGCGACGTCCGTCCGCCGGGACGCGGTTTCCGGCCGGCCGTTCGCGGCGGTCTGGCGCCAGGATGCCCTGCGCCTGGAGGGGTGCGACGGAAACGATCTGGTGCGTGTGCGCGACGCCGGAGGTCGCCTGCTTGTCGCGGGGAGGGCGTCCGAGGGGCGTTTCGCTTGGTCGGCTCCCGCGCCGGGACTCTACGTCGCGGAGCTGGCCGACGGACGCACTGCGCGCGTGGTGGTTCCCTAGGCGGCAAGGAAGGGGGCGTTTCGCCAAACCTTGCCGAAGTCGCCTCGCGAAGCCCGCAGGCATTGCGACGGAATTTGTCTCGACTGGTGGATTCCTCCGCCGTCCGTCCTCCGGGAGATCGTGGATGCATCCCTCCGTCCGCGCAGGTATCTTTCCCGTTCCCTCCGGAAAATCGGCTCGTCCGGGGGGGCCTGGCGGCTGTCCACCGACGGCGGCGCACGGGGCGAATCCTTCTTCCATGGGCCATGGACGCGATCCACCCGATGCTCATCCTCACCATCGACCTGCTCGGTACCCTGGCCTTCGCCCTCACCGGAGCGTTCCGGGCGGTCAAGCACGAACTGGACTGGCTGGGCGTGGCGGTGCTGGCCTGCATGACGGGGATCGGCGGAGGTCTGGTGCGCGACGTCCTGCTGGGGAGCACTCCTCCGGTGGCCCTGCGACAGCCGGTCTACATGGCGGTGTGCCTGGCGGGGGCGGCATTGACAATCGTGGCCAAGCGCCGCATCGCCACGCTCTGGAACTGGGTCATGGTCGCCGATGCGCTGGGCCTGGGCTTCTTCGCGGCGATCGGTGCCGCGCGGGCCGATGCCGCGGGGGCCAACCCCATGGTGATCGTGCTGCTGGCCGGACTCACCGCGGTCGGCGGCGGGGTCATCCGCGACCTGCTGGTGTCCGAAATCCCGCAGGTGCTCAAGAGCGACTTCTACGCGACGGCGGCCTTGATCGGCGGGGGCGTCTTCTGGGCCCTGGGCCTGTGCGGGCTGGCCCACACGCCGCGGCTGCTGCTGACCACCTCCTTGGTGTTCGGATTGCGCCTGGTCGCGATGCAGCGGCGCCTGGAACTTCCCAAGATCCGGCGGCTGCCCGACAACCCGACGCGGATCGCGAACCCCTCGCGAAAGGAAGACTGACCCGCCGGAGCGCGATGCGCTCCCGGGACTGGGAATAGGCGGTCAAGGAGAAAAGGCTATCATCACCGCATGATCAAGCCGGCTTCGAAGGCGTTCCTGCTGTTCGTGTCCATCGTCGTTTCGCCTTCGCTCGCCTTGGCGAAAACCATTCGATTGGATTCCACCCAAAGCTACAGGAAGGCGGGAACCGTTGCCGTCGTTGCCGGCGACACCATCTGCATCGCCGCCGGGCGGCGATCGTTCCAGTATCTGCAAGGCATCACGGGCACCGCCGAACAGCCCATCGTGATCACCAATTGCCCGGAAGGCCGTTTGTCCATCGGGCCAGGGGATCGCTATGGCTTGTGGCTCGACAGCGTGGCGCATGTGCGCATCACCGGTGGGCTCGATCCCTCTGTGGAATACGGCATCCACATCGACAGCACCATCCTGGGGAGCGGGCTCGGCGTGACGGGCAATTCCCACCACGTGGAGATCGACCACATCGAGATTTCGGGGACCCACTTCGCGGGCATCATGGCCAAACAGGACTACGGCGAATCTCCGCCGGAACCGTGGCCGGTCTTCACCGGTCTGCACATCCACCACAACCGCATCCACCATACCGGTGGCGAAGGGATGTACCTGGGCGAGACCAAGAGCCCGGGCCAGTACTTCAGGGAAGTCTCGATCCACCACAACCTGGTGGCGCACACCGGATGGGATCTGATGCAGGTGGCCAACATGGACGGGGTGGACATCGCGCACAACGTGATGATCGACGGCGGCGTGTTGCGCGAGCCGGTGCAGCAGAACGGCTTCCAGATCGGCGACAACACGCGCAACCTGCGGTTCCACCACAACGTGGTCATGGACGTCGGAGCGAACGCGGCGATCGTGATGGGCAGCGGGAACATCGTCCTGGATTCCAACTGGTTCTCGGGAGCCAGGATCGACCAGGCCCTGTTCATCGACAACCGCACCTTCGTCGACACCGCGACGCCGATCGTGGTTCGGGACAACTTTTGGCAATCCGATTCCGTGCCGCGGATGTGGAGCGTCTACAACGAACACAATACCGTGCTTCTGGAAGGAAACCACCTGGCTCCGGACACCAACCTGATCCGCTACGCCAGCGGCGCGGGACCCGCCAACGTCACGCTCCGCGACAACTCCTTCGCGCAGCTGGTCCCCCTGGCCTTCGCGGACACCGCCAAGGGCGACTACCGGCTGGTCCACGGCTCCCCCTACGCCGCATGGAACTTCGGGTTCGGAGCCGCCGAAGCCAATTCGATCCGTCGCGGGAGCCGACCTTCGCCCGAATCGACCAGCCTTGGCGTTTTCGGATTCTCGTCCTGGGGTCTACCGGTGGAGATTCCGCACCCTCAGGGCCGCAGGGGACGGTAGAACCGCGCAGGAACGGAAGGACCCGACATCATCCCGATCGCGTCCGTTGGGCAAGATCGGCTGGGACACCTTCCACGCCCTGCACGCGTTCGCGGCAAAGGAGAGATGAAGGAGGAGAGGAGCCCCCTCTCCCATTGCAATGAACGGATCCCGTAAAAACGCACTACGGAGGAGGAACTTCCTCGGACATCGCCTGCCGAGTAAATTTCCAGGTATCCCTCGCGATTCGTTTCGCGTCCAAGCTTAAGGGAAGCCTGCCGGTTTCCCGTCTCTGAACAGACATCCTCGAAATCGAATCACTGGAGATCATCCCATGAAAGAGCTGAGCTTCCGCGACCTCGAACTGGTCTCGCTTGGCGCCGCCATCGCCTGCAATTGCGTGCCTTGCATCGAATTCCACATTCCCGCCGCCCGCAAGGCCGGACTTACCGACGCCCAGATCCTGGAAGCGATCGCGAAAGCCGACAGCATCAAGCAGGTGCCGGCCCGCAAGATCCTGGAAACCGCACGTGCCATGCTGAACACGAGCTCGGAAGCCTGCAGCGATCCCGACTGCGGTTGCTCCGCGACGGGACCGAAGGCCACGAACGCCTGCTGCGCCTGACAAGCGGCCGCGCTACCGGCGAGGCGATACCATTTTTTGGCGTCGCCCGCCCTTTTCGAATCCATGCAGGAGGACACTTGCCATCGCCTGAACATCGTCGATTCCAGGAGGTCGCGACCGAATTGTCGCCCGCCCTGGCGAGCTATCTGCGAAGATTCGTCGGAGACCCGATCCTCGCGGAGGATCTCCTGCAGGAAACGCTCCTGCGGATCGAAAAGGGACTCGGCGGATTCGAAGGAAGATCCAGCCTGAAGACCTGGTCGTTCACCATCGCATCGCGTGTGGCGGCAGACCACTTCCGCGCACCCGAGAACAGCCTGTACATCGTCGACATCGATTCCACGCCGGAGGTGGCCGACCTCGATCCATCGATCCACGAGCGCATGGTCGTTTCCGAAATGAACAGCTGCGTGCGCCAGGTGATCGACAGCCTTCCCTCCGATTTCCGCACCGCCCTTGTCCTGCACGATCTCGAGGGCATGAGCGCCAAGGAGGTCGCCGCGATCTGCGAATGCTCGGTGGCCGCCGCGAAGATCCGCATCCATCGAGCCCGCGCCCGTCTGAAGAAGCGATTGGAACGCAAGTGCGATTTCCAGTACGACGATGGCGTGCTGCGATGCGACCGGAAGACCTCGTGAGCCGATCGTCGCACGGGGAAGTGTCTGCGGGGCACAAGCCCCGCAACGCCCCTACACCTGCACAAATGAGTAGCTATCGCCTGTATTTTGAAGTAGATTCAGGTCGTTCTCCCAAACACCCCAAACCGCCTCCAGGGTGTTTCCAGCCTTCGAGCTCGAAATCTTTTGATCTTTGGACCCAACATGCCTCGGACCGATCTGATCATCGACCTGGTGAAATCCGCCTCCCGGGGTGACCAGCGGGGATTGAAAGCCACCGTGGAATCGATCGCCGCCGAAGAGCGCTCCAAGAACCACGGCATCATGGCCGATCGATTGGTCCAGGCGATGCGGTCAGGCTTCAACGAAGCGGCTCGGACCCCTTCGGTCTGGGACAAGGCGCAGCGCGTCCCCGACCCTGATCTCTTCTTCGAGATCATTCCCGAGCGCAAGCTGGAAGATCTGTTCTTGCCCGAGTCTGTCCGCAAGGTCACCGATGAACTCGTGGAAGAACACATGCGGCGCGATCTCTTGCGTTCGCATGGATTGGAGCCACGCCACAAGATCCTGTTGGCGGGCGCGCCCGGCAACGGCAAGACCACCTATGCCGAAGCCTTGGCCGAGAAGCTGATGGCCCCCCTGTACGTGGTTCGCTACGAGAACCTGATCACCAGCTACCTGGGCGAAACTTCGGGCAAGTTGCAGGAGCTCTTCGACCAAGTGCGCTCGCACCACTGCGTCCTGTTCTTCGATGAATTCGATGTGCTGGGCAAGGAGCGCGGCGACAGCCACGAGACCGGCGAGATCAAGCGTGTGGTCAGCACGTTGCTCTTGCAGATCGACCGCCTACCCAGTCAAATTATGACCATCACGGCCACCAACCACCCGGAACTGTTGGACCGCGCGGTATGGCGGCGATTCGACTTGCGTCTGGAGCTTCCCACTCCAACGGCGGCGCAACGCGGCATATTCATCAAGGCGTTCTTCGAACGCCGCGGGCACAAGGCTCCCAAGACCAGCACTGCCTTCCTCCAGAAGATCGGTGCGGTGAGCTACGCGGAACTGGAACAGTTCTGTCTGGATATCCTGCGCAAATACATCCTTGGCTTCGAACAGAAGCCCCTCGACACCCTGGCGCAGGAAGCGCTGGCGAGCTGGCAGGAGAAGTTCACCCTCCCTCTCGCAACGACAATTCCTGTCTTGTCTGAGCAAGGGAACTGATGGCAGACTACCCCAAAGCTGCGGCAAAGAACCTTGCTGACGCAGTCGTGCTCCTTGAAAAGGGACGCTGGGATGGCGCGGCCTATCATGCTGGTTTCGCAGTGGAATGCACTCTGAATGCGCTTCTTGTGGCCAATGGTGGCAGCACCAGCCTGGGACATAATCTTTCTCGACTTGAGAGCTACATCGCCAGTTCCGCCCAGGGCCCCCGTACAAGGCGACTCTCACCGACCCAGTCGCAAATTTTGGGCAACGCCAGGATCCAGCGCTGGAGTCCGACGGGAATTCGCTACGAGGCTGAATTCGTTCATGACGCGCTTGTTGCCAACACCTGGTATCAGGCTGCAAAACGGTTCTACCATAGTGTGAAACCATGAAAACCTCTGAATCACCGCTCCATCTTGACGTTGCTGTCGCCAATTTGGCTCATGTGCTCGAGTTCGCGGAGGAGATCGATCACGCTCTCCTGATCGAGGACACTGTTGGTCGCATCTCCGTGGGAATCTGGAGTGACAATGCCTGCGCCGTCTCCGAAGAAGTTCTTCGCGAGGCTGGCGGCTCCTTCTTTTCCGGCTCGATTTTCCAGGCCGGGGATGCGGCAAGCTCCATCGTCGGTCTTGAAGAGGCTTGGACTGCATCCTTGCCGGTCTTCCAGAACGGTCAGGAATTGTCCAAGGTCAGGCGAGTCGTCCGATTCCGGACCTTGACCAGCTGGCAATATCAACAAAACCCGCTTTGGGGATTCGACGACGGCCCGGCTATCGTAGTGTTCTATTCGTACAAGGGCGGCTTGGGGCGCACCACCACCTTGACCTCCTTCGCCATCCAACGAGCCCGCATGGGAGATCGCGTGGCGATTCTCGATCTCGATTTTGAGGCACCGGGTCTTGATCTGCTAGGGAGGCATTGCGAGCCCACCCCGAGCTACGGAATTGTCGACTACCTGCTGGAAGTGAATCAGTTGGAATCCGCGCCAACTCTGGCCGACTACTCGGCCACCGTCGCCCACCCGGATCTTGTCGGCACTGGCAGCATCACCCTGTTCCCCGCTGGTGATCAAAATACCGAATACCTCGGGAAGGTTTCACGTATCGATCTGGAATGGGAATTGGCCCGCGAGTCTGGCTTCAAGCATCCATTGGAACGTCTGTTGATCCAGCTCAAGGAGGAGCTACAACTGGACTGGATCTTGATCGACTCACGCACCGGCTTTTCTGAAGTCTCTGGGCTTTTGCTTTCGGGATTCGCCCACCTGCATGTTTTGTTCGGATTGCAGTCCCAGCAAAGCTGGAGCGGTCTTTCCCGAGTGGTTGCCAAACTCGGCGAGGAGCGATTGGAGCGGGATCTTCCCCAATCCGATGCGTTTCTGGTGCAGGCCATGCTCCAGGACAAGCCCAGCCAGGATCGGTTCGAAGAAGAAGCCGAGATCGTCTTCACGGAGCATTACTACGTCGGATCGGAGGATGATGACGACTCGGAGTTGGAAGCCCACGAGCCACACGGAGTCGAGGACATCGATCTTCTGGACTTCGAAAGCGATGACGCTCCACACAAACCCCAAGGCATCCCCTACCTGCCTGCCTTCTCGCAGGAAATCGATTTGACGGATTCTGTCAAGCTTCGCGCTTTGCTGGGCGGCGAATACCGGGAGGTCGCCAGCCGCATCGCAAGACGTACCGGGAGAAAGGAACAGGATGGCCAAGATTGATCATGCTCAACTCCTAGAAGAGCTGACCCATCTTTCTGCGTATGCAGAAGGCGCGGATTCCGATCCGGATCGTTTTGCCCGCGGGTTTCATGTCGTTCCCGAGCACTTGAAGGCGTTCGATCCTTCCGTGTTGCTTGTGTTGGGTAGCCGCGGCAGCGGAAAATCCTACCTGTTCCAAGCCGTGACGTCCCATCAGCTTGCTCCCGACCTGCGGCGCATCGCACCCTCCGCGAAGATCCCTGAAAAAGCCCTATGGATCGAGGGCTTCACCAATGCCGGAAAAGAGCGGCCCGCCGTCAAGGATTTGATCCGGCACTTCTTGAAAGATCCCGAATCGGCCCAGGACTTTTGGCTTGCCGCCTTGGTCAGATCCCTACGAAAGGAATTGCCCGAAACGGACGATGCCGTGCGGAGTCTTCTTGGATTGTCCGGAGCGCAGATCGATCCTTGGCTGAAGGTCGTCTCGGATCATCGACAAAAATTGATCGACCAGTTGGATAAATTGGACGAGCGCTTCCTACGGGAGGGAACGACCGCCTTCATCGGTTATGACGAGCTAGACACCCTGGTGGACGACGATCCGGATCGCAGCGGTCATGCTCTCACCGGTTTGATCGCGTTCTGGGCCGGATTGCATCGGCGCTGGAAGGCGCTCCGCCCCAAACTGTTCCTGCGCACGGATCTGTACCGCAAATATTCCACCAAAGGCGGCGCCGATCTCGCGAAACTTTCGGCCAATCGCGTCGAGATCCGTTGGAACGACGTCTCGCTGAATGGCGTGTTGTTCAAGCAAATTCTGAACCTTGGCAGCGACGATTGGCTCAGCTTTCTCAAACTGAAGGCCTCAGGCACGGACAGTGGCCGTCTGGGAAAACTTCTAGTCTCGAAAAATGCCAAGGAGTTTGAGCCCGCCTACCTCAATTTGGTTGGCAAGTACATGGGCGAAGGCCCGCGTAAGGGACTTGCCTCCCGATGGCCGATCGAGCATGTACGCGACGGTCTGGGAAGCGCCCATCCGCGCGCATTGATCGCGTTGATTCGGCGAGCCGCCGAGTTGCAAGGCGGGAAACTACCTCCTCGATTGAAGGTGGGCGAAACCTCCTACCAGACGTTGTTGCAACCGACCCACATCCGTCGCGCCCTGAGTGACGTTTCCTTGACGCACGTCAATGATGTCACGGATGCGTGGCCGTGGATTCCCGGACTCAACGCGGTTACACATGGCCAATCGACACCGATGGATCGCAAGCTATGGCTGGAGATGATCGAACGTCATTGGAGCTCCTGGACACCACGCCCCAACAAGGATGCGGAAAGTTTCCTCGAGGAACTGCTCGAAGTCGGGGTGCTCCGGACGCGCCCGAAAGACAAGCTCGACGCGTCCGAGCTCTACTCGGACGGCCTGGGGTTGCGTCGCAAAGGCGGCGTCCAACGCAAGGAAAAGAAAAGACTCAAGCCGAAGGCTCCCTAGGCCGGAAGACAATTTCTGGCTGACTCGGCGATCAATCCATTTCCTGCAACCAGATTTGTCCAGGGTTTCGCATCGCATCCAGAACACATTCCACTTCGTTCAATTGGATCCATTGCTTGTACCGCCAGAATACTCGCTGGGCGATTTCCTTGTCGGATCCGCCCAACCTCATCGAGGTCTCAATTTCCACCTGAAAGTTCTGGTAGAATTGCCGCAGCTTATTTGCCATATCCTCAATCAGGAACTCGGGAATCTTCCACCAGGATATTTTGAATTCGAGAGTTTCCTGGCAGGGTTGCAGTAGCTCGTCCGGGATGCGCACCTGCAACACGTTCGCGGCGCATCGATCTCCCAATCGGCAGAACACTCCATCCATGAAATCCTTCAGTTTGGAGACGGGAACGAGCCAAAATCCAGGAAGAGGTCGACCGTTGGACTCCCGTTCGGCAAAAGCGATCCAGACCTGGATTCCAAGGATCCTCTCCAGTTTCCACAGCCCCTCGATTTCACCAACCCCCAGAGAGAAGGACATCCGGTCGTCGTCCGGAAAGCCAACCCTCCTCCGGACCTTCACATCGACCAGAATATGTCCAAGATCCGCGAAACTTATAAGGAAGTCAGCCCTCTTGGCTCCTGCATCGCGCTTGAGGGTTTCGGAAAGGTCCAGCCCGAAGGGACCCTGGCCGATGTACAGAAACGGAATCCCGCACCTCTCCAGGAGGGACTTGAATAGCTCCTCGCCCAAAGCCCCGGCATGCTCATATTCAGCCAGAAATCTTTCGATTTTCACACAGGCATCGTGCCTTCCCTTCGATGCATGCGAGATGCCGACGGTGGTGGTCGCCTCTGCAGGCAGCTTTTTCCATTCTGCCGCCTTGGTACGGCCACGAACCGCGTAAAGGGTGTTCGTTTCGGGTACGTATTCGTAGAAGCTCATGCGAGTCCATTCTGAAGGATTTTCTTCTCTTCTCTCATTGATCACATCCGATCAAACCTGGAAAACCCCGCAAACCGCCAAACACCTTACTTGCAGCCGCCTACACTTGGAGAGTGGAGCGGATCTTGGCCCGAACGAAGCTGGTGAACGAGGCGGTGGAGTTGTTTCGGATGAGGTAACTCTTGCCAGACAGCTCAGCCGAATTCAGGACAATCACATCCTGTTCTTGCAATCCTTGGCTAGCTCTGGTATATTCAATTCAGCTCATCTGCCGTGGTGTAGAAGGAGTTACGGGGTCCCTGGCAACGGGGACCCTTGCTTTTTCCAGGATTCGTACGCCGCCAGAAGCTTGCGGTGGGAGTGCTCCTGGGCAACCGGGTAGGCCGTCCAAGGAAGCAGATAGGCCTTGCCATCCTGCCCTTGACGAAGCGCCAGAACCAAGAGGTAGCGCTCTTCGGGGAAATAAATCTGGATGCGCAGGTCATTTTTAACCTCCTTGGTCCAAATCAGAAACTCCTTCCGCTCCCCTTGGGCCAAAATCGCTCCTGGCCAGCGGATTCGAGCACATCGCGCCAAGTCGGGAGTGCGTTCAGCTTCGTTCCCGCCCTCGGAAACCATGTGCCAGAACGTCGCCTCCTTGTCCTGGTCGACGGGGTATTTCTTGAGACCTAGTCGGAGTCCCCTCCATTGCAATGCGCCGGAGCGGATCGGTTTCGCCAATGTTGCTTGGAAGGCTTGGTAGACAACCTCCAGGTACCGTTCCCATTGTCCATCCCAAGCTGAGCCGGGCTCGTTCAGCTCCAGGAGCGGAGGTAGCCAATCAGGTGTCACGGCTTTTCCAGAAAAACAGGTTGAATTTCTTTTCGCTGGGCAGGGTGGTTTTCTCCAAGGTCAATCCACTGCGCACGCGGATGCGTTGAACGACTGCCTGTTTGGCCGTGCTGGTGGTCAAACCCCTCGTGTGATAGGTCAACGCTCCGATCAGGAGATCCACCAATTGCAGAAGTCCAACTTGATGGGAACGAGCCAGGTGAATGGAACGTACGATGCTCTTGTCGAAGTCGTATCGGTCGTTGGAGAGGACCTCGTGGAGTTTTTCCACCTTGCGCGACCCAACCGTGTCCTTGTAGTCGAGGTAGACACGGAACCGATTCTCGCGCGTCAGGATCGCCCGCAAGAGATAGAAGAACATCTTGTAGTACCACTGGTCGTGGTCCTGTCCGAAGTCGCCGTGGCGAAGCTTGGACTTGTCGGGAATGACCAATCCCCTGAAGCGCAAATGTGGGCAGTCAAAGAACCAATCGACCAGCTCCAGATACAGCTTTTCCATCCGCGGCGACAACTTGGTCCACTTGATTTCCATCGTTTCCGGAACGCCGTGTCGCGCCAGGATTCCGCGGAACTCCTCATGCAGCCGCTTCACCTGCGACTGTTCGACCCAGATCGCACCAAGGGCCATCGCCTGGATGCCGTCGTGCTCGAGATGACAACTTTCGTCACAATAGATCGCGTACTCGGTGGGATCTGCCGGGGGAGCAGGCGTATTCATGGGAATGCCACCTTGGTTGCAGGGATTGTGGTTTTGAGAGGGTTCACAAGGACGCCTTCCCAGGCCTTCCCCGCTTCTTGGGAGCAGTCGATTCCGCGGCCATCAACACGCTGGAATCAGGTGCAGAGGAGGCCTTCCGCCCCCGCTTGCCATTACCGCTGGCTTCGGCTCCGCTCAGCCCGCGGTCGCGTGCCGCACGGATGCGTTCCAGCAACGCCGCAGCGGAATTCTCGCCGCTCACCAGCTCGGAATGCGCCTTGCGCCACTCCTCGGTGAGCTCACCCCGGAATGCCTTGGCCAGAATGCTCTGCGTGAGATGCTTCACCCGAGCGGTGGCCTCCTGCACCCGCGCCTCGATCTGGTCGGCAAAGGCAAAGAGGGACTCGACGCGACGGACGATTTCGGTTTGTTCGCTTTTGGTTGGGAGCGGAAAGTCCATGCTTCCAAATCGACCTGCTCCAAGGTGGGCAATATTCGTGGTAATTGTGCCTTCCCCTCGAAATTTGCCCGAATGCATATAGTTTCGAAACACATAGAGGGCAAATTTTGGCATCAAGTTCGGAGAAGCCTGAAAGCGGATGAGCGTATTCGTAAAGCAGGCTCCCGGAATTTCACCTTGGTACATTGCTGGTCGGCCCAAAAATTCCGGACTCTGCCCCTCATTCAGGAGGATGTCTCCGGGGTGAAGCAGGTAGCGTTCAAAGTCTTCTCCAGGAAAATCCATCTCCATCACATCAGAAAGGTCTAGTCGATCTTCGTAAACATTCTGCACTCTTAAATACGGGCGCATATTGTTCCCAGCGTGAAATTTGGGAGATCTTTGGCGGCCGAGCTGAACTTTACCTGCTTCCGAAATGAGAACGGTTTTCCATTCTGTTTTCTTCGACTGAAGACCCCGCCACTCCTCCGTCAGCTTCCCGCTCACCGCCGCGGAGAGGACGGACTGGCGGAAGCGCTTGAGGATTGCGGGAAGCGCGTCAAGGCGCGACTGGAGCGTATCCACCTGGGCCAGCAGCGCATCGAGCTTGTCGGCAATGACCTTCTGCTCGGCGAGGGGGGCGAGGGGAATAGAATATGACAGTACGAAGTCTTTCGGGACACGCTTCAGTCCAACAGAACCCGTCATGTTGGTAGCGCCACTTCGAAGAAACCTTTCTGTTTTCACAAGTCCTAGCAAATACTTGGGGCTAATTCCACCAAGTGGTCGGAGGACAAACAGCTCTGTACTTCCTGCGCCACAGCCGTTACTAAGTCCATTAACAGCAACAGCCTTCCCGTTCTCAAAGCAAGGAGTCACCTTCGCGAAGAGTGTGTCTCCATTTTGAAATGGCGTGTAACCCTTCCGAACATCTCGCCATTTCCTTGGTTCGGATTGAATACACCCCAAGTAATTGGTTGGCACTCCCGACATCGGGAGGAAACTGACTTCAATTTCATCATCCAAAATCATGTTTGGATTGATGAGGCTGACTTCATCGAAAGTTGTCTCTACCCACCCCTCCGGCAGCTCGCTCATGCTTTGGCCTCCCGTTCCCTTCGGCTCCGCTCAGGGAACGGTGCGTTGTGGGGCTCAGGGAACGGCGTGTTACCCGTTGGCTGAGCTTGGCCTGTGCCCTGCCGAAGGGCGGAGCCGAAGCCAACACCTTCGGCCCGTTGGGTGAGCGGAGCCGAACCCAACGATGGCTGTCCAACAGCCGAAGCCAACGTCTCGTTCGCGCACCGGGCCAATTCGTGCAATTTCCCCTCGTTTTGTTCGATTAGGGCCTTCTTCTTCGCATGAGTCCAGCCTTGGACCTGCTTTTCCCGTCGGAATGCGTCATCCACGCGGTCGTACTCTTCGCAGTGAACGAGCTGGACCGGCAAGCGCTTCGCGGTGTGGTTGGCCCCCATCCCGTTCTGGTGTTCCCACAGACGACGCCCCAAGTCCCATGTGCTTCCCGTGTAATAGCTGCCGTCGGCACATTCGAGGATATACATGTGGGGCATCAGTCTCCCCGATCCGTTCGATCGTTCCCTTCGGCTCCGCTCAGGGAACGCGACGCATGGTTGCTCAGGGAACGATCATCGTTGCTGGTCGTTGGCTGAGCGTGGGCCGAGCACCGCCCGCTGGCTGAGCTTGGCCTGAGCCCTGCCGAAGGGCAGAGCCGAAGCCGAAGGGCAGAGCCGAAGCCAACAGCGTCTCCGCTCACGCCTTCGCCTCCATCCCCATCGCCTCTGCCAGCAAGTCGCGCTGGACCTTCGCTTCATCTCCACAGCCCAGAGCTTCCATCAAGCCGTTGAGCTCGCGCAGGGCTTCCGTGAGTTCGCCCATGGCTTCGGCGGCCAGCACCCCTGGTTCGGGGAGGCTCTCGGCATCCACGCTGTCGGAATCCTTGATCCAGGAGATTTCCAAGGAGTCGTTTTTTGTCGTACGGATCCATTCGCGGGTGAACTTGCGCCAGCGGCTGGATTCAGGGGTCTGCTCGGCACCTTCCGGGAGGTGGCTCCATTCGCCTTCCTTCCGGGGGCTGGTGCCATCGGACTTATCACCGTATACAGTTTCGAAGGGCTTGAGGTAACCTTCGTGGAATGGAGTGCGCTTGCCAAAATTCGGCATGTTGGAGCGCAGGTCGTACACCCATACATCCTGGGTGCAGCCTTCGTCTTGGCGGGGTTTGGCTGGTGTACCACGCGTGAAGAACAACACGTTGGTCTTCACGCCCTGGGCGTAGAAGATGCCCGTGGGAAGGCGCAGGATGGTATGCAGACAACATTTGTCCATCAAGTCGCGGCGGATGTCGGTGCCCACGCCACTTTCAAACAGCACGTTGTCCGGGAGCACCACCGCTGCGCGTCCGCCGGGCTTGAGCGCACGATAGATGTGCTGCAAAAAGGCCAATTGCTTGTTGCTGGTAGGGAACGTGAGGTCGTCGCGGGTGGGGCCACCGCCGCCCTTGGCGGTGCCAAACGGGGGATTGGTGAGGATCACGTCCACCGGCGTGCGCGACAGGTCTTTGCCCGCATCGCCCAGGGTGTTCCCCAGGCGCACAAAGCCCTCGTTTTCGTCGCCCTCGATTCCATGCAGCAAGCCGTTCATCAAGGCCAAACGCCGGGTGGACGGCACCAGCTCCATCCCCACAAAGGCCTTGCGACGCTGGAATTTCCGTTCCTTGGCGGGAAGGTCAATCAGATTGTCCGTTGCTGCCTTGATCTGGGCATCGGCGGCGATCAAAAATCCGGCGGTTCCGGCGGCCGGGTCCTGCACGGTCTCGCCGGGGCGCGGCTTCATGCAGCGGATGATGCTATCGATCAACGGCCGGGGCGTGAAATACTGCCCGGCGCCCGATTTGGTTTCGCTGGCGTTCTTTTCCAGCAAGCCTTCGTAGAGGTCGCCCAGCCCGTCGCGCTTGGCGCTGAACCAATCGATGCCGTCCAGACTCTTGATCAATTGCTCCAGGTGGCGCGGCTCGCGCAGCGAGGTCTGCGCGTCGGTATAGATGGCGCGGATCAGTGGATCCGAGGCGTAGGACAGATCCAGAAGCATCTGCTTGTAATGGGCCAGCAGGTTGATCCCCGACTTGTCGCGCAGATCGGGCCAGCGCTTTCCTTCCGGAAGGGGATGCAGGATTTCCAGCTCCGCATCGCGATTCTCGTGCTCCATCTTGATGTACAGGAGCAGGACAAGTTCCGTCACGTAGTCGCTGTAGTTGATGCCGTCGTCGCGCAGGACGTCGCAAAGGTTCCAGAGCTTTTGGACGATCTCGTTGGTGGACATGGAAAACCGCTATGGGATGGAAGTTCGAAGGTCAAAAGCCAAGCCGACCAAAATGCAAATCGAAGGTTTCCGAGGACGGCTTTGGATTCCCGGGGGGAGTCACCCAAAGCACCTGGGTCCTCAAGCCACCCAGAGCCATTCCGATAGGCGCTCGAGCACTTCGTCCAGGTGCTTGTCCAGGCGGGCATCGATCAGTTTCGCTCCGCCTTCCGTGCCAAACACGTCGTTCACCAAGGCCCGATCGATGACCGTCTCGTGCGGGAGCTGCTTGGCGATGCGCTTGAGCAGGGTGATCTGGGAGCTGGACCACGGCCGCATGGCCACGATTTTCTCGACAGCCCGATCCACTCGCACATTAAAGGGCAACAGATCCTCCCCCAAGGCGGCTCGGCGCACGAATCCCACGATCCCTGCGGCGATCTCCACGTTGGTCTTCTTTCTCCAGGCCACCTTCAAATTGGCTTCGGAGTAGCCCTTTTCGCTCAGAAACAATCGCAGTTCCTGCAGCCGTGCGCGGGTCAGGTCGCGCGGACGGTTGACCACCACGGACAATGCCACGGATTCGTTGATCGATCGCCGGACGAACTCCTCGAAGCTTTCCAGATAATCGTCGGGACTGTTCCAGCCTGCAGCCATCTGCTCCTTGCCCAGCAATTCATCCTTGTGGGTGGAAATCACCGGCGAGCGGTCCGTTCCCACCAGATCCGCCAGATCCGCCAACTGGCTCTCCAGTCCGCGATTGGTCCTCAAAAATTCCAAGGCGCCATCCGGACCCAGCCGGGCCAGGTGGGTATGCAGGTGCGCGGGCGGAACTCCCCAGAGCGTTTCCAGTTCGTCCAACCGCTGCCTGACCGCCACGCGATCGCGGGCCTTGTGGGTGGCGCGGCGCAGGATGCGCATCACCCTTTGCCCCAGCGAGGCCAACACCTCGTCGGCGTGGCTGCGGCCGGGTATGCTGCCTGGCGCCGTGCGCGAAGCGGGGTCGCCCAATTCGTCCACCAACTGCGAAAACGGAATGGATGGATTCTGCACCAGGGGCTTCATGGTGTCCACGTTTTCCAGGCTCGCGTACAGATCCACCGGGTCGTGGATGCGGAACACGGTCTTTCCGATCCGGTCGCAGCGACGGGTCGCACGCCCCTTCATCTGTTCGTACAGAATGCGGGACCGCACCCGGCGCAGGAACACCAGATGTCCGATTTCCGGAACATCGATCCCCGTGGTGAGCAGGTCCACGGTCACGGCCACGTTGGGGTATTTCTCGTTCTTGAAGCGCCGGATGACCTCATCCACCCGGTCCGTCGCCCCGGTGATCTTCTGCACGGACGACGCCTTGTGCTCGATCCCGAATCGTTCGAAGAACGCGTCGTTCAGAAGCCTCACCACCATGTCGGCATGGAGGTTCGTGGCGCAGAAGATCAGGGTCTTTTCTTCCCCCATCGGATCCAGCTCGGAGGCCAATTCCCGGCAGATCACCCGGTTGAAGTCCTCGGTGATCACCGACCGATTGAACGAATCCACCTCGAAATGGAGGTCGTCTTCCAGCTCCGCCGTCTCGATCTCGCCGGTTCCCGATCGGACCACCTCGACCGCCTCGCCTTTCACGAAATCGATGCCGTTCTTCGAAAGCAGCGTGGTGTAGCGGATGGGAGGTTCGTGGTCGATCAGCCAATCGTCGGCCACGGCCTCGCGGTAGGAGTAGGTGAACACGGGTTTGCCGAAGATCTCGGTGGTGTGCTTGGCCGGAGTGGCGGTCATCCCGAGCTTCACGGCATCGAAGTGGTCCAGGACGCGCCGATAGGTGGACAAATACTGGCTCGCATCGCGCATCTCGATCTCGCCGTCGGTCATCTCCTGGTCCAGCGTGTAGCCACGGTGGGCCTCGTCCACGATGATGCAATCGAAGGCATCCACCCCGGGTGGATCGTCCGCATGGAAGAGTCGTTTCACCATCGCCTGCACGGTGGCCACCTGGATGCGGGTTTCCGCTTCGTGGGCCATGTCGCCGAGCAAGGCGATGTTGTAGACCTTCGAGATGGGGAGGTTGGCTTCCAACAAGGCGTCGGCGAAGGCCTCTTGCGCCTGCCCCCCCAGCGAGGTCCGATCCACCAGAAACAGGATCCGTCGGAAGCGCTCGGCTTTCAGCAGGCGGTACATGAGCCCGATGATGGTACGGGTTTTCCCGGTTCCCGTGGCCATCGCAAGAAGGCATTCCCGCTTGCCCTCCGCCAGGGCGCCTTCCACGGCGCGGATCGCCTTTTCCTGGTACTCCCGCAAGCCCAGGTAGTCGAACGGCTCCGCCTCCAGACGCGTCTTGGCCTTGTCCATGTCGCGGCGCAGCAGATCCAGGAGCCCATCGGGACTGTGGAAGGTCTCCAGCGGACGCGCCAGGTTGTGACCAGCGCGCAAGTCGCGAAACCACGTCCCCGATTTTTCCGCCAATTGCTTGTGGAACGACCGGCCGTTGCACGAGTACACGAACGGGATCCGGAACGTCCCCCCCTCGCCATCGCTCCACGCCTCGGTGCAACCGGATTCGAGCCATGCGGGCGTCCATCCCTCCTCCAGGCTGAATCCCCGGGCGTAGCGTTCCGCTTGCGAGATCTTCCCGGCCACATCCACGTTCGCGCGCTTGGCCTCCACCACGGCCACTGGCACCAGCCCGGCAAACAACACGTAGTCGGCGGACTGTTTGCCCCGTGTCGGCCATTCCGCGATCGCCTGGTTCCGCCCCTTCTGGGGACGAGCACCTTTGGCGTAGGTCAGTGTAGCCGTATCTACCGTCCATCCCGCTTGCGACAACTGCGCATCGATCAGTTTCCGCGTGGCGGCCTCGTCCAATACCACCATGCGCGAAGCGGCGCGACCAGACTCCACCAAGGTGTCGATTTCCGACTTCGGCAACGCCTGGGCCTGGGCCTGCCACTGGGCCAAGCGGGCTTCCAACGCCCCCTTGTCGGCTTCGGCCTCCTGAGCCAACTGCTCCCAGACGCTCCGCTCGTCGTCGGTTTCCCGCAAGCGGATTTCCAGGCTGGTGAGCCGTTGGGCCGCATCCTCCTTGGCTTCGCGCTCGGCCAGCGCGATGGCGCGCAACCGCTCCAGCTCCTGGCGCAGCTCTTCGCTTTCGTCCTTGGGAGCGGAAGGCGGCACAAAGGGGCCGGATTTGAAATCCGCCTTCCCGAAAGTCCGCTGAAACCAGATTCCCAATTGGGTCGCGTGCTTCAGAAGGTTCAGCGCCGCGCCATGATCGTCGCGGCCGGCGTGGTTCGCGTCGTTTCCTGTCCGGCGGATTTCCTCGAACAGGTGGAACACCTCGCGGGAGACCACGCCCGCGTCCCGCAGGCGGCGCAAGAGATCGTATTGGGTTTCCGCGGCGGCGGTGTGGATCGCCAAGCGCGACGCCGCCTCCAGCGCCAGACACTCCCCGAACTGGCGCACCTTCATCATCGAGGTGTTCGCATCATCCGCGAAATACTTCTCGGCGAGCGCACCCAACCGCACCAATTGGACATCCAGGGGTGCCAAATGGGAGAAGTTGCTACGGATCTCTCCCGACGATTTTGGAGGCTGGCTGCTCATGGTCTCTCCGACGGCGGCTCGGAGGAAGGAATTCAGGGCAGCGCCCTCGCGCCACCCGGTTTACTCGCCGTCTCTGTCCCCTGGAAACTAGCTCCGAATTGGCCCGACGGAGGGGATGGTCCGTCATCCATTTCGCTGGGATCGCCATCGTTGGAGTCGCTTTTCGCATTCCTCCATCGGGAGTCGGGCGCCCTGCGCCAACGCCGCCTCCAATCTTTCGGCTAGAAGCCCCGAGGACTCCCCTGCTTCCAAAAGCCGGTCCATGATCCACAACAACCCACGACAATCGATCCCATCGCGCTCCGCCGCTTTCCGGAGAACCCCATCGCCCGTGAGAAGCGGAGCATGGAGCTTCCCTGCCAAATACAGTGCCGAGGTATCCTGGAGAGAACGTCGCCGCGAATGCTTGCCCAAAAGAGCCCACAGTTCCAACATTTCTGTTCCGTCAAAGGTCGTGACGCGAAAGACGCCGGACCTGATCCAAGGGTCCAGGGCCTGCTTGACCTCTCGCAAGACTAGGTCTGGAACATGCGTGGTCCATCCCAGTTTCGCGTACGAGGGGATCAATCCCGATTTCGCCAAATCGATCAGGATGTTCGCGTCGTGGACGCAGACGATCATTCCGCGCCTTGGAGCCGACAGCGCAACTGGTCCATGGGGATCCCCGAAAGTTCGGATGCCTTCGACAGGGAGATGTAGTCCTCGACCAAAGCCCGGAACAGGAGGCGATCGAACCGGCAGATCGTTTCGGCGACCACCTCACCGGGTTCAGTGCGGCGCCAACCCCGCCTGGATAGATCTTTCGCGAATCCCGTGTAGGCGGCATCCGACAGGATCCCCACTTGTTGGGCACGCTTTCCGATGGCAGCCATGCTCATGCCCCATCGCCGCTTCAGACTCAACAACTCGGGCATGCTGAGATGAGTCCGCTTGGCACGCAGTTCGGTCCGACAAGCCTCGGCCGGAAGCAGGAACGCCCCCGCGAATCGATGACAGGCTTTTTCTTCGTCCAGTTCTGATCCAAGGCTCAGGATCAAGTGACCCAATTCGTGCAATGCCGTGAACCGAATCCGATCTGGTGGCTGACGTTGATTGATCACAACCACGGGAATGGACCCGGATTTCCCGGAAAACCCATAAAAATCGTCCGGACCATCCAGCAGATGGACCTTCACGCCATGCTGTTCAAGCAGTTCCAGAACGTTTGGAATCGGGTCATGCCCCAGCTTCCATTTCGACCGAACCAACATGGCGGCGTGGTCGATCCCAGCTTCATCGATGACTTCCGGATGGGACAAAGGGTTGTGGAACTCCATCCGTTCACCGCAAAGCTCTTCCAGCTCCAGGTATCGCTCGAAATGCGCCGATGCCTCTTCGCGAACCCTCGCGATTTCCTTTTGGCCAAGCTTTGCCTTCTTGCGAAAATCGATCCCATCCAGGCGCACGGAAAACGGGCGGAAGAAGTAATCGAGGTCTTGCCCAAGGCATTGTGCCAATGCCAAAAGCACCTCCGACCCCGGAACCCGAGTTCCCTCTTCCAATTGACCCACGGTGGTATGGCTCACAAGTCCATGGAGCTTGTCCGACAAACCTCGCAGCGACAAACCCCGCATGACCCGGGCTTGCCGGAGTCGTGCCCCGAAGGTTTCCGCAGGAGTGGAGGAGCTCATGTTTACAACATCAAAGATTCAACCTCATTTGTAAAGCGGCATTTCCCCCGCAGATTTCTAGCGTGCTCGCCAGAAACCACCACACCCGCGTTCCCCGCCCCCGCCCCCGCCCAAATCCCCAAAGAAGGAGCCAGCGCCCAAAGGGCGCGATGCTCCCCACGAAAAAGCCCCGCCCCGCCAAAGCGAGACGAGGCCCATATTTCTGCACTGACCCGATTCGCAAGGAACCAGCGAGCCCAAAGGGCGAGCGAAGTTCCCAGCCCAACGAAGACAGCGCCTCGAAGAGGTGCGCCGCTCCAGGGACTTGGCCCGAAGGAAACCAGCACACCGAAGGTGTGCGAAGTTTCCCCACCGGCAGGGATCAGAACCTAAGATCGAGCGAGCGGGATGCAATCGAAGTGACCCAGACCCGAAGCCGTCCGCATCGGGACGGCGACGGTCTGGGGAACGAGAGTGCGCCCGCGCAGCCGATCTTAGTAGTCCATGCCGCCCATGCCACCCATGCCGCCGGCCGGCGCCGCAGGAGCCTTCGCTTCCTTCTTCTCGGCGATCAGGCACTCGGTGGTCAAAAGCAGGCCCGCGATGGAGGCCGCGTTCTTCAGGGCGGTCTTGGTCACCTTGGCGGGGTCGATCACGCCAGCCTTGATGAGGTCTTCGTACTCGCCGGTGCGGGCGTTGAAGCCGAACGCGTCCTTGCCTTCCTTGACCTTGTTGACCACCACGGAGCCTTCCCAGCCGCCGTTGCCGGCGATGGTGCGGAGAGGCTCTTCCAGGGCGCGGCGCACGATGGAGATACCGATGTTCTGGTCGGCGTTCTCGCCCTTGAGGGCTTCCAGCACGGCGATGGTGCGGATCAGGGTCACGCCGCCGCCGGGAACCACGCCTTCTTCCACCGCAGCGCGGGTGGCGTGCAGGGAGTCCTCGACGCGGGCCTTCTTCTCCTTCATCTCGGTCTCGGTGGCGGCGCCCACATTGATGACGGCCACGCCGCCGGCCAGCTTGGCCAGACGCTCCTGGAGCTTCTCGCGGTCGTAGTCGGAAGTGGTCTCCTCGATCTGCTTGCGGATCTGGCCGATGCGTCCCTGGATGGACTTGGTGTCGCCGGCGCCTTCCACGATCGTGGTGTTGTCCTTGTCGATGGTGACGCGCTTGGCGCGGCCCAGATCGTCCATGACGGTGTTCTCGAGCTTGAAGCCGGTCTCCTCGGAGATCACGCGGCCACCGGTGAGGGTGGCGATGTCTTCCAGCATGGCCTTGCGGCGGTCGCCGAAGCCGGGAGCCTTCACGGCGGCGATCTTCAAGGTGCCGCGGAGCTTGTTCACCACCAGGGTCGCGAGGGCTTCGCCGTCGAGGTCTTCCGCGATGATCAGGAGCTGGCGGCCCTGCTGGGCAACCTTCTCGAGGATCGGGAGGATGTCCTTCATGGAGGAGATCTTCTTGTCGTGGATCAGGATGACGGGCTCTTCCATGACCACTTCCATCGTGTCCGGATTGGTCACGAAGTAGGGCGAGACGTAGCCGCGGTCGAACTGCATGCCTTCCACCACGTCCAGGGTGGTCTCGATGGACTTGGCTTCTTCCACCGTGATGACGCCGTCCTTGCCGACCTTCTCCATGGCGTCGGCGATGAGGTCGCCGATGGAGCTGTCGTTGTTGGCGGAGATCGCACCGACCTGGGCGATTTCCTTCTTGCCGGCCACCTTCACGGAGATCTTGCTCACGTTGGCGATGGCGGCTTCCACGGCGAGATCAATACCGCGCTTGAGGTCCATGGGATTGGCGCCGGCGGTCACGTTCTTGAGACCTTCGCGCACGATCGCCTGGGCCAGGACAGTGGCGGTGGTGGTACCGTCGCCGGCGACGTCGGAGGTCTTGGAGGCGACTTCCTTCACCATCTGGGCGCCCATGTTCTCGTAGGCGTCTTCCAGTTCCACTTCCTTGGCGACGGACACGCCGTCCTTGGTGATGGTGGGCGAGCCGAAGGACTTGGCCAGCACCACGTTGCGGCCCTTGGGTCCGAGGGTGACCTTCACCGCGTCGGCGAGCTTGTCCACGCCGCGCTTGAGGGCTTCGCGGGCTTCCTGGTTGAACGAGAGTTGCTTTGCAGCCATTTGGTATCTCCTATGAGAGGTTTGACGAAAATTGTCTGTTCGTGATCGAACGTCCATATCCGCCGTTCCCTGAGTGCCGCCGAAGGCGGTGTATCGAAGGGCAGCGGATCAATCGAAGTTCGGCCTGACACTTTGGGGAAACGGAGCGGAAGTCTCCGCCGGTGTCCCCTGTGGGTTCTTAGATCTTGGCCAGGACGTCGGCTTCGCGCATGATCAGCAGATCCTTGCCGTCCACGCTCACCTCGGTGCCGGCGTACTTGCCGTAGAGCACCTTGTCGCCAACCTTCAGCTCCATCTTGATCACGTTGCCCTTGTCGTCGGTCTTGCCGGGGCCCACCGCGACCACTTCGCCCTTCTGGGGCTTTTCCTTGGCGTTGTCGGGGATGATGATGCCGCCGGCCGTCTTCGATTCGGCCTCGAGAGCCTTGATCACAACGCGATCCGCGAGAGGGGAAAGTGCCATTTTGAATATCTCCAGTGTTGGTTGTGAGAAGCTGTTAGCACTCATCGGCGACGAGTGCTAACAAACACCCACAGAATATACCGGCATCCGTGTCCCAAAGTCAAGGGGTCGGGATCGCTGCGACCCATTTGCATCCCCGCCCCTGGCCATCCCCCTTAGTGGTTGATGGATCAGGCGTTGCGGGAATCGATTCCTTGGAAGGATGCCTTCAGAACGGCTGGACCCAGGAGACCAACCCTTGGGCAACCACGCTGCTTTCCTCGTCCAGCCATGTGTTGACCTTGCGCGCCCCCACGATCAGAGCGGATTCACCGCGGAACTCCTGGACCCAACCGATCCCCATGGCGGTGGCCGACGCGGAGGTCCCCCGGTCGTCCGCGTCTCCTTCCGGATCCTTCAGGACCCCGACGGCCATTCCGGGTTGCAGCCGGAATTCCATCCAAGGACCCGAGCCCCGAGCACGCACACGAGCCGCGAACTGCATCCAGGACAGCAATCGATCGCCTTCATCGCTCACGGGTGTGTTTCTCTCCCTGTCTTCCTCTTCATGCCGGCCCGAAACCAACCCCTGGATCGCCACCTTCGATCGGGTGGTTCCGGCCAGGACATCGAAATCCCAAGCAAGAATGGAGTTGCGCACATTGGTGCCCAACCCGATCCAGGCCGAGGGAGTCGAGGACATGCTGCCACCCGCCAGGATCCGCACATGGCGGGTGACCACGTACTGCAAGGCGGCATCCACACCCACGGGAGAATTGTTCCAGCAGACGGCATCCCCACCAACCGGATCCGCGGAGGAAACGCGGAGCGCGCCTTGCCCGTAGATCTTGCCAGGTTGTGCGGAATCCGGAACGATCGGCGGTGCAGGCAAGGCCAGGTCGGCGTCCACCTTGACGCGGGTCACGTCGATGTAAACGCATCCGGAGAACATGCACCCGATGGCAACCGGAAGCAATCGAATCAGGAAGCCCCTCTTCATGGCAGGCTCCAGCGCAGACGCAATCCCAGATCGCCACGGTAGCGGCCGGAAGGGCTCCAGAGCCCCACCTGGGGAGCATCATCGGTCCGGAACAACCTCTGCGCCGCGGTGGCGACCAGGGGTGCACCCAAGGTCCAGCCGATCGCGCCCATCAATAACGGTCCGCCTTCGGAGCCGTTCTCCGTACCCGAAACGAGAGTGCCCGCCCCGAAGAGCATCACGGCAAACCCACCACCTCCCAGGACGGCTCCCGTCCACGAGGCCGCGAGCGATCCGTTCGCCTCGTCTTCGTCCGTGGCGAGGTTGGCTCCCATGGCGGTTCCCACCGTGTTGCCCAGGGGGATGGCCACGATCACAGGACCAGGGTTCTGGGCGATCGCTGAACCCACGGCTCCAACCCCCAACCCCATCAGGGTCCCAAGCCCCTCGCCCTTCAAGGCTTGGAGATAATGCCTCCCGAACGACAGTGGTTTCTGCCCTTCCGAAGCCGACGATACTCCTGCGAGCGTCAACACCAAAGCCCAAATGACCACGATTGCGAATTCCTCTGTCGGGGTGGAAAGATCTTCAGCGAGCAATCAAAACAAAATGCGTACCAATCCAGTTTCCATCCAACAGAGTATTGATCCCATCGCCATCCGCAACGAACGTCCTGCAGGTGAAGCAAGGCTCCCTGCAGGATTCCTGAGTCGCCGGAGCGACCCAGGGCCGCTTCATGGCAAAACCTGTTCGATGATCGATGCACGGAATCCATCGGCCTTCTTTACTCCGCTCGAGCACGGGAATCCACCTTGGCTGGACAAGTTCTCCCCCGCGATCGCTTCCTGGAAGCGACATTTCCCTCCATGCGCATCCAGGCACTCGCTTCCGCCCTCGCCGGGGCGATCGGACTCAATTGCTGCGACCAGACCGACGGCCCGACACGGCCTGCAGGAGAAGACTCCCTGGCGCACGTGTGCCGGAGCGCTGACAGCGCACAGGTTTCCCACCTGGGCAGCATGACCTGTCCTGCCGACTGGGACTCCTTGAAGGGACCCCCGTCGAACGCCGCCTTCGGGCGGGCCACCTCGGTGAAGATCATCGTGTCGCTGGCCACCGGCCAGCTTTGGTTTCCGAACACCCGCCGTTACGCTCTCCACTGGGACTTCGCAAGCAACGTGCTCGGATACCCCAAGTCGCAGTACCAGACCACCTGGAACGACAACTACTACGATGCTCCCAAGCGCCAGTACATCCTGGCCACGCTCACCCACTACGAAGGACCGGACCTGTGGGTGGTCCAGCTCTTTCCCGGCGACGACCTTTCGTCCGAGCGCCTGGCCAGCCTCATGAAGACCACCGCCGACTCCACCTGGATCGGACAGAGACTGGTCTACCTCCCCGCCAACGACTCGGCAGCCGCGCGGGCGGCGCGCGCGGGCGTGAAGGTGGTGGAGGCCAACGCGGTCTTCGGGGGCGAGACCTTCCAGAGCCTGAACACCGGTATCACCTTCGGAACCCTGATCAAGGCCACCCACGACACCGTGGGAACCGGCAGGTTCTCTTCACGGGACATCGTCCTCACCGACGGGATCCCCAACGACCTGCCCATCGTCGCGGGGGTGATCACCACCGAGTTCCAGACCCCCCTCAGCCACCTCAACGTGCTCAGCCGCAACCGCGGCACCCCCAACATGGCATTGACCACCGCCTGGTCGGATCCCGTCTTCACCTCGCTGGTGGGGCATTCCGTGCGTCTGGAGGTGACGCTCCTGGGCTGGAAGCTGCGGGAGGCCAGCCCCGCCGAGGTGGACTCCTTCTGGAAGGCCAAGGTGCTGCCCGTCCCGCCGGAGCTTCCTCTGGACACCACTCCCGGTCTGGTGGGCCTGACCGAGCTCAACCACCTCGCCTTGCCCCGCGTGGGCGCCAAGGCGGCCAATTTCGGGGAGTTGGCGAGACTGGCCTCCACCTTCAGCAACTTCCAGGTCCCCGAAGGCGGCTTCGCCATCCCGTTCGCCGCCTATCGGGACCACATCCGCCGCAATGGCCTTTCCGCCGCGGTGGACTCGCTCCTCGCCGACACCCGGCTCCTGGAAGATCCCACCCAGCGTCGATCGGCCCTGAGCGCGCTGCAGCAAAGGATCCTCGCCGCTCCCGTGGACCCCGCGCTGCTCTCCGAGATCGATTCGGCCATCCGGGCCAACGCCCAGTACACGCGCATGCGTTTCCGCTCCAGCACCAATGCCGAGGATCTCGCCGAATTCAACGGAGCCGGGCTCTATTCGTCCTATACCGGCGAACTGGGCAACTCCAAGAAGACCGTGGAGAACGCCCTGCGCAAGGTGTGGGCGAGCCTGTGGAACGAACGCGCCTTCCTGGAGCGCGCCGCCTACCGCATCGACCAGCACCGGGTGGCGATGGGAGTGCTGGTGCACCGGAGCTTCCCCGACGAGGGCGCCAACGGTGTCGCCCTCACCTCCAACATCTACCAGCCGGAGTACTTCGGATACGTGATCAACGCCCAGAAGGGCGAGGTCTCCGTGGTGGATCCGCCGCAGGGAACCGTGTCCGAGCAGTGGATCTACTATCCGTTCCTGGACGGCACCCTGGGCGATCCATCCTTGGAGCTGATCTCGCGCAGCACCCTGGAAGGCGGGACTCCGGTGCTCACGGAAGCGGAAGTGGTGAAGCTGGGCAAGGCGCTCCAGGATGTCCAGTGGGAGTTCTGCGCCCTTCTGGGCGGCAACCTCCGGGAGGCCAACCGCTACGGCATGGACGTGGAGTTCAAGTTCGACGGCCTTTCCAGGACGCTCTACATCAAGCAGGCCCGCCCGCTGCCATGAGCGGAGCGTCGCCGCCCGCACTGAAGAGGTCGCGCAGGGCGCCTCGGGCCGCGCGTCGATCGTGCAGGATCACGTCCATCCCCACGCTGGACCACCTGGATGGCGGAGCTTCCAGGGGATCGTCCGCACCGTCCACCGCCTCGGACAAGCCAAGACGGATCTTGTCCGTGGAGAATTCCGGCGCCAGGGTCACCCAGCTGCCCAGCACCTTAAGGGAGACGTTGTAGCTGGAAAACCCAAGCCCCATGGGCGAGGGAACCAGGAAGAAATGCGTCCAGGGGAACAGGCGCTCGCGCCAGATCACGGAATAGGCGTCCACCAGCCGCATGTGCCGGTACCAGGTGAGGCCGATCCATCCGACCCAGGCCACCCCCAGGAGGAACGTGAGACTGGGAAGCCCCAGGGCGGCCACGCGCAACGCCCAGACCCAGGTGCGGGTCTCCATGGCCGTGCCCACGGAAACGGCCATGGTGAAGACGGCGGTGGACAAGAACACCAGGAACGCGACGAATCCCAGGATCTGGGCCACCGCCCGGCGGTTGCGCAGGAAGAAGAACCGCACCCAATCCGGAAGGTCCGTGCCCTTGCGCCCGTCGCCCAGCACGGACACGCGCCGTTCCAGCACCAGGAGATCGAACGACGCGCTCCACCAATCGGAAAGTTCCCTCCCCCAGTGGCTGGAGGGAACGATCACAGGAAAATCCCACTCCTCGCCCACCCGCAGAGGGACCAGATCGCGCAGAAGCAGCCCCCGGGGCAGATGGCGGCGATGCAGGAGCAGGCTGGACAGGAAGACCGGCGCTCCCCCGGTGAGCTTGGGCGGAACCCAGAATCCCGCCACCCGCTGGGACGGATCGCGCAGGACCGCGCGCAACGGCTCCAGATCCGGATCCGGATCTTCCGCATCGCGCTGGGCGAACAACCTCTGGCCGATCCTGCGCAATCGCTCCGGGTGGCGATCGAATTCCACGGTGGGCGACCAGATCACCATGCCGGAATGGTCCGACGCTCCCCCCTGGAACAGGGCCTTTTCGGCCAGCAGGACCGCCCCCCAGGTGGTCCGCCCTTCGCGCTGGGACACTTCCCATCCATGGACGGCCCGAAGCAGTGGATCTTCGGGATCCATATCCTCCGGAACCCGAGGCTCGTGGATCGTTTCGGGAAGCACCAAGGGAGCGTCCATCCCCGGCGTGAACGGCGCTTCCAAGGTCCACAGGCTGGGAATCTCCGGACGCCTCCACAAACGGAACGCCCGTGCGCATGCGGCCAAGTCGCCACCCAGATGCCGCAGAACTCGGGGAGTTCGCCAGACCATGAACGCCAAAATAACCACACTCGTCCACGAAGGTTCCGCGGTTCTTCCGCAGACCAGCCTCTTCCCTCCGGAGAGACCTTCGCGCAAGGTCTCGGTGGAGCGCACGAACGACCATCGCTTTCCAGCGACCCGATCGCCGCGCGCCGAGGTTGCGAAATAATTGCAAATTATGGGACATACGACCGAACCACGGATCCGCCTTTCCAGGAGACCCACGTGCTTGCCGCCTACCGCACCCATGCCGCCGAACGCAACTCCCAAGGGATTCCTCCTCTTCCCCTGGATGCCAAGCAGACCGCCGAACTCGTGGAGCTCCTCAAGGCGCCGCCCGCCGGCGAAGAGACGTTCCTGCTGGAACTGATCACCCACCGCGTGCCGCCCGGGGTGGACGACGCGGCCAAGGTGAAGGCATCGTTCCTGACCGCCATCGCCCACGGCGAGGCATCCAGTCCGCTGATCTCCGCCGAGAAGGCCACCGAGCTTCTGGGCACCATGGTGGGCGGCTACAACGTCGCCTCCCTCATCGAGCTCCTGGACACGCCCGCGTTGGCGCCGCTGGCCGCCCAAGGTCTGAAGAAGACCATCCTGATCTTCGACTACTTCGCCGACGTGGCCGCCAAGGCCAAGGCCGGCAATCCCCACGCCAAGGCCGTGATCCAAAGCTGGGCCGACGCCGAGTGGTTCACCAGCCGTCCCGAGGTGCCCACCTCCATGGAGCTCACGGTGTTCAAGGTGACCGGCGAGACCAACACCGACGATCTCTCGCCCGCCCCCGACGCCTGGAGCCGACCCGACATCCCGCTGCACGCCCTGGCCATGCTGAAGAACGCCCGCGCCGGGATCGTGCCGGAAGAGGACGGCAAGCGCGGCCCCATCCAGCAGATCCGGGACCTGGCCGCCAAGGGCCACCCCGTGGCCTACGTGGGCGACGTGGTGGGCACGGGCAGCTCCCGCAAGTCGGCGACGAATTCCGTCCTGTGGTGGACCGGCGAGGACATCCCGTACGTCCCCAACAAGAAGTTCGGCGGGGTTTGCCTGGGCGGCAAGATCGCCCCCATCTTCTTCAACACCCAGGAAGACGCCGGGGCCCTGCCCATCGAGATCGATGTGAACGCCCTGGACATGGGCGACCGGATCGAACTGCGTCTGGACCATTCCAACGGCAACGTCCAGATCCTGAAGAACGGCCAGGTGGTGGCCCACTCCATCCTCAAGACCCTGGTGATCCTGGACGAGGTGCGCGCCGGGGGCCGCATCAACCTGATCATCGGCCGGGCCCTCACCGCACGCGCCCGCGACTTCCTGGGCCTGGGCGCGAGCACCCGGTTCCGCCTGCCCATGACCCCGCAGCGGAAGGTGAAGGGGTACACCCTGGCCCAGAAGATGGTGGGTCGCGCCGTGGGCCTCCCCCAAGGCGAGGGCGTGCTGCCCGGCACCTACTGCGAACCCCGGATGACCTCGGTGGGATCGCAGGACACCACCGGCCCCATGACCCGCGACGAACTGAAGGACCTGGCCTGCCTGGGATTCTCGGCGGACCTGGTGATGCAGTCGTTCTGCCACACGGCCGCCTACCCCAAGCCGGTGGACGTGAAGACCCACCGCGAACTGCCCGCCTTCATCTCCGACCGCGGCGGGGTCTCCCTGCGTCCCGGCGACGGCGTGATCCACTCCTGGCTCAACCGCATGCTGCTGCCGGACACGGTGGGCACCGGCGGCGACTCCCACACGCGATTTCCCATCGGGATCAGCTTCCCGGCCGGATCCGGCCTGGTGGCCTTCGCCGCGGCCACCGGCGTGATGCCGCTGGACATGCCGGAATCCGTCCTGGTACGTTTCAAGGGGTCGTGGGACGAGGCCCGGAAGAAGGGCATCACCCTGCGCGACCTGGTCCACGCGATCCCCCTCTACGCCATCAAGGCGGGCCTCCTCACGGTGGCCAAGGCCGGCAAGAAGAACGTCTTCAGCGGGCGCATCCTGGAGATCGAAGGACTCCCCGACCTCAAGGTGGAACAAGCCTTCGAGCTCACCGACGCCTCGGCGGAGCGTTCCGCCGCCGGCTGCACCGTGCGCCTGAACAAGGAGCCCATCGTCGAGTACATGAACTCGAACGTGGT
>Ga0116170_10000236_pt1 | contig 58420 bp, 53 predicted proteins | sample AD_JPNHW1_MetaG_FD_89797 | JGI IMG/M metagenome (GOLD analysis project Ga0116170, IMG submission 89797) | Active sludge microbial communities of municipal wastewater-treating anaerobic digesters from Japan - AD_JPNHW1_MetaG | ecosystem: Engineered > Bioreactor > Anaerobic > Digestate | place... | reverse complement strand
GCGATTTTTCGGAGGCGAGCTGCACGATTTCTGCATCGGCGGCGCTCTGCTTGCCGCGGACGTCGAACAGTTCCTGCGCGAAGCCCGATTTCCGTATGCCATCGGCTATGGCCTGACCGAGACCGCGCCACTGATCGCCGGCACCGATTCCCGGATTACCGTGCTTCGCTCGACCGGTATGCCCCTGCCCGGCGTCGAGATCCGCATCGACAATCCCCATCCCCGAAATGGGGAGGGCGAAATCCTGGTACGCGGCCCGATGGTGATGAAAGGCTATTACCGCGACCCCGAGCGCACCAGCGCCGTGCTGTCGGCGGACGGCTGGTTCCGCACCGGCGATCTCGGGGCCTTTGATGAAAAAGGCTACCTCTACATCAAGGGCCGGGTCAAGAACATGATCCTCGGCGCCAGCGGTGAGAATATATATCCCGAGGAGATCGAGGAGGCGATTAACGAGCATCCGGATGTCCTCGAGTCTCTTGTCTTCGAACAGGGCGGTCAAATCCTGGCGCGCGTCTATCTCAATTATGAGGAGCTGGACCACGAGTTCTCCTCCCGCAATCTCAGCGATACGGAAATACAGGAGGAAATCGGCCGGCGGCTCGAGGAGATCCGGCGCGAGGTCAACAGCCGGGTCAAGGTCTTTTCTCGCATCAACAAGATCATCGAGCAAAAAGAGCCGTTTGAAAAGACGCCGACGCTCAAGATCAAACGCTATCTCTATGTCTGAATTCCGGCTGGGATTAAGCCGGATTGTGTTGAAACAAGAGGGGTTGTAGGCATCGCCATGAATCTTTCTGTCTGAATTCCGGCTGGTATTAAACCGGATGCGCAACCGGCAAGGAGCGTATGGAATACTATCTTAACTGGACCACCCAGCTGACGATCACGGTGATCCGCTCGGGGATCCGCATCGCCCTGATCGTGCTGCTGACCGTTCTGATCCATCGCCTGATCCGGGTGGTTTCGAAAAAACTGGCCGCGATGATGGACCAGCACGAGCTGGATCTTGAATCGACCAAACGCGCCGAGACCCTTGGCCTGGTGATCCGCCATACCCTCGATGTCCTGCTGATCGTGGTGGCGGTGATCACCATCCTGAGCGAACTGGGCATTGAGATCGGCCCGATCCTGGCAGCCGCCGGGATTGTCGGTGTGGCCGTCGGCTTCGGCTCGCAAAGCCTGATCAAGGATGTGATCAACGGTTTTTTCATCCTCGCCAACGACCAGATTCGGGTCGGTGATGCGGTGCAGATCGCCGGCAAGAGCGGTGAGGTCGAGCAGGTGAGTCTCAAGATGACGGTGCTGCGTGATGCTACGGGGAGCGTTCATTTTATCCCCAACAGCACCATCGATATTGTCACCAATATGACCAAGGACTACTCGCGTTATCTGCTCGATGTCGGATTGCCGTATGAGCAGGATGTGGAGCAGGCCTATACCCTCATCCGCGAGGCCGGCGCCGCCTTGCTGCAGGACCCTGAATACGCAGGGCTGGTCCGGGAGCCGGTGGAGATCCTCGGCGTGGATACCTTTGCCGACTATGCCGTCAAGATCAAGGTGCGGATCACCACCGAGCCCGGCAAGCAGTGGAAAGTGGGCCGGGAGTTCAACCGGCTGCTCAAGCTCCGTTTCGATGCACACGGCTTTGCCTGGCCGTTTCCGGTGCAGCGAGCCTATCCGGTCATCACCAAGTCCTAATGCCGGCGGGGCACATTTGCCGCCCCGGACTCGAGGAGGAATCATGAAAAAAAGGAGTACCATGCTGATGCTGCCGTTGCTGCTGGCGGTTTTTTCCCTTGCCGGCGGCCAGCCGCGGCTGGTGGTTGAACGGCCTTATGAACCGGTCGTTCTGCACGGGTCGGTGCTGAGCGCCTTTTATGCCGACTCCACGGACCGGGCGCCGGTCGATGACCTCTTCCTGTATGCCTATGACCGCGCCACTGAGAGCTGGCGGATGATGCCCTTCCAGATCGACGAACGCATCCTGGCGCCGGATCCGTATAATCCGGAAGTAAAGCGGCATACCTATTATCTGAAAGATGATGGATTGCTGGACGAGGATGACGAGCTCTCCTTCATGGTACGCGACATGGGTGACCAGGCGCCGGAGAAGAGCTGGATCAGCAACCCGGAATCGAGACAATGGCAGCGGCTGGAGCTGCGCGCGATGGACCCTGACAGCACGGCGATCGATGCCTATGCCTATCTGTTTCGTTCCCCTACCGTCAGCGAACCCATCCCGGCGCCTTATGAATTCGCCTATTTCAAGGATGAAAATAGGATCGAAAGCAAATACTATGCGGTCACACTGGATCCGCAAGTCGGTCTGGTGCAGGACATCAAAATCAAGCCGCCTTTTGGCTCGGGAGTGGATATTTTTGACCGGCAAAAAATCCGCGCGACCGCGACTTTGATCGTCGCCGATACGGAGATCCCGCTCAAGTCCCAAAGTGAGATGCTAATCAAGCTGGTCAGCGTTGCCGGCGATTCGAACGGCGTGATGGCCAAACCAGTGGTCCGGGTCATCCGTGAATCGCGGCAAACCTTCAAATTGGGTGTCAACGAGATTGAAAGACAAATGACCTTTTATGTGACCGCCAAGTTTTATCCCTTCAACGGCCGGGTTATCGGCGGCTCCAAGCTGGATAGCGCCAGCCTGAACAAGGCCATGCCGGGCTCGGAAAATCTTTCCATCAGTTTCAAACATTTGCGCCAATCCTGGGATCTGAATGAGAATGCCAAGGGGATGCTTTATTACAGCCGCTATAACGATGGCATCCCGATCGACGGTGCACCCGATGCGGCGGTCGACCTGCAAATCGACAGGCCTGTCAGCGAGTGGAGCCTGGTCTCCGGCGCGCAGGGCGCGCTTTTCAGCCTGTTCTCGCTGCCGGATAGCACTATTTCCCCCAGGACCTCATTTTCACTCTATTATTTTGACAACAGCACCGGGGGGACGGGTGATCCTGCCGATCTGAAATACTTCGACACGGGCGACAAGGTATCGTATGGAGATTTTGGCGTGAGCATGTGGTCCCCGACCAGTCTGGACCTCAAGTTCGAGATGTATTTTCTCCCCAACAGCGTCAATTCAAAGAGTCAGGCCGTACAGATCGCCCATGCTATGGAAAAGCCGGTCTGGGTGAATCCGCGGGCGACGGCGGTTGAGCGTGCCCCAGGGGCCAGCCTGCCGCACGAGTTCCACCTCGGCCAGAACTATCCCAATCCATTCAATCAGGAGACGCGGTTCACTTTCTCCCTGGACAAACCCGAGAGGATCCATCTCAAGATCTTTAATGCCCGGGGAGAGCTGGTCAAAAATCTGGCGGAAGGACGCTATGCGGAAGGAGTGCACGCCCTCTCCTGGGACGGCCGCGACGAAGCGGGCCAGGTGCTGCCCACAGGACTCTATTTCTATCAGCTCCGCGGCGAAAGCCGCAGCCGTCAGGCCAAGCTGCTGATCTTACGATAAAGGAACTCTTGATGCTGAAGCGATTCGGTCTGGTGCTTGGGGCGGCGACGCTAATCGCCTTGGGTTGTTCCGGTGACCACGGCCTGGCGCCGCAGCCGGGGCGTCTGGTGGTGGATGTGTTTTTCACCGGCACGCCGCCGCCCACGACCCAAGGCATCTATCTGATCGTGGCGCCCAAGTTTCCGCCCCACGCTATCAACGAGTTGTACCACATTCCCAACAGTCTGCCGATCGACCGTGACAGCGTGCACGCGGTCATTGATCTGCCCTACGGTCACTATGACGCCATCAGCCTTTGGTGGTACAGCAATGAAACCAAATCCAATCTGGCTGATGTTCTTTCCCTGCCCCTCGATATTGACAACGGCCTGATTCCTCTCGGATTCGATTTGACGCGGGAGAATCCTGAGGCTTTTATGGAACTCCACCCCGATTGGGGCCGGGTCAATCGGGACGCCTATCTGGAAGGGACCATTACCTTCAACGGACCATTTCCAAAAAATACCCTGGCTACTGCGGTCGCCGCGTATTCATTCATCCCAACGGCGAACGTGGAATATCTGACCTGGCTGAAATCGATCGATTTCAGTGTCGGGACTAATCCCTATCACTACAAACTGCCTATCCGATCCGGCACGGTCAGCTACCTGGTGGTGCTCTGGCTGCCGGAGCGATCGGCTTTAACTGGATTTACAGAGCTGGGATTTCTGGAAGACCCGGCCAAACCCGGCACGCCGCTCAAGCTCAAGATCAAGGCGGGGGAGACCCGCCAAGGACTGGATCTCTACGCCGACTGGTCCAAGGCCACAACAGCATTTACAGCCAGGGCGCAAAGGGGAGGGACGGAGTGATGAAGCGGCAGATTGTTAGACTGGTTCTCTGCTTCACGCTGCTCCCCGCGCTCCTTCTGGCTCAGGCGACCCTGCGCGGCCGGGTGACCGACCAGGAGAGCGGCCAGCCCCTGCCCGGCGCCAACGTCCAGGTGCAGGGCACCCTGCGCGGCGCCGTGGCCGATGCCAATGGCCGCTATGCGATCACCCAGGTGCCCGGGGGGATCTATACCGTGCGCGCCTCGATGATGGGCTACCGCAGCCGCCTGCTCGAAAAAATCAGTTTCAGCAGTGGCAAGGAGGCCACTCTTGATATCAAACTGAAACCGACGCCGATCGAGATGGATCCCGTGGTGATCTCCGCCGGCAAGACCCAGCAGTCCCTCGATCAGGCGCCGATCTCGCTCTCGGTGGTCTCCGCCCTCGAGATCAAACAGCGCAGCGCCACCAACATCCAGGATGCTCTCGAATCGGCGCCGGGCGTCCATTTCGTCGGTAACCAGATCAACATCCGCGGCTCGACTGGCTACACCTTCGGCGCCGGCAACAAGGTGCTGCTCCTCCTCGATGGCGTGCCGGTCTACGCCAGCGACACCGGCGAATTCAACTGGGACATGCTGCCGCCGCTGGACATAGAACAGATCGAGGTCGTCAAGGGCGCCGGTTCGACCCTTTGGGGGGCCTCGGCCCTCGGCGGTGTTGTCAATGTCCTCACCAAGGACCCGGATCCAAAGGGCCGGCTGCTCTTCTCCTACACCGCCGCCCGCTACGACAAACCCCTCTATGACGAATGGCAGTGGACCGATCCCAACCGGTTGCACTATACCCGCGAGGACCTGAGCTACAGCCGCCGCATCGGCCGCTTCGGCGGGCGCATCTCACTCGGCCGTTTCATGACCACCGGTTATACCCAGCTCGGCGACGCGGTCAAATTCAACCTCACCGGCAAGTTCGATTACCAGTTTCCCGGCGGCGCCAAGTGGACCTTTTACAACGCCTACAGCCACATCGACCGCGGCTTTTTCGTGCAGTGGAAAGGGCCCAACGATCCCTATGAGGTCGATTCCAGGAACCTCGGCAATCACGCCCACACCAACCAGATCAACAGCTATACCAAACTGGTGGTCCCTTTTTCGCCAACCTTTGCGATGAATTTCCGCGCCAGCCTGGTACGCACCCTGATGGGCAACCAGTTCGGCGCCGGCGGTAGTTTCAATCCCGCCTACGGTGAGGGGCTGGAGGTCCAGGCCGACTGGATCCCGCAGTTCAACCACACCGTCACCGCCGGGGTGCAGTTCCAGCACGACGCCGGCTCGACCAAATATTTCGGCGACCATAAGGGCTATTTCATCGGACCCTTCCTCCAGGACGAGTGGAAAATGCGCGAAAATCTGCGCACCACCATGGGTTTCCGTTACGACCGGTATCAGCTGGTCGGCGGCCTCAAGGAGGACCTGTTCAGTCCCCGCGTCGGCATCAACTGGCAGCCCTGGGCGAAGACCAGCCTGCGCGCCTCGGCCGGCAGCGGTTTCCGCGCCGCCACCATCATCGAGCGTTTTCTCGAGCTGGCGATCATGAACTTCAAGATCGTCGCCAATCCCGGTCTCAAGGCGGAGAGCTCGTGGGCCTATGATCTCGGAATCCGCCAGTACCTCACGGACAACTGGAATGTCGATGTTTCGCTCTTCGACAACGAGTACTGGGAGCTGATCGAGGCGCATATGGATCTGATCCGCGGCCAGGTGCAGTTCCGCAACATCCCGCGGGCGCGCATTATGGGGGTGGAGGCGACCACCAATTTCAGTTGGCCGTTTACCTGCCGGAGTTTGCCCATCACGCCCAGTTTGCAGCTGACCGCCACGGCGATGGACCACGAGGAACTCGAGTACCATGATCCGCTGCCCTACCGGCCCAGGCTCATCGCCTCCGGCAAGGCGGGCTTGCGCATCGCCAAAGCCCAGATCCAGGTCGAGTACCGTTATGCCAGCCGCATCCAGCAGGTCAAAATCTATCCGATCAACGACCGCGTGCCGATGAAATTCTTGGACGTGCGTTTCAGCTATGACTGGCGCGGCTTGAGCTTCAAGCTCGGCGTCCTTAATGCCGGCCAGTACAATTACGCACCGATGGAGAGCAACCTGATGCCGATGCGCACCTTTACGCTGGGTCTGCAAGGTGAATTCTAGCGGGAGAGGGCGATGCGCAACCTGCTCTATTTGATGGGAACCGGTTTTTTGCTGACGGGCCCAACGCCGGCCACCCTCTTCGGCGGTCAGGGGACGATTAATGTCCCCTCCTGGTCGGCCGACAGCAAGCGGCTCGCCTTTGTCCGTTACCGGTGGGTGGCACCCGGGATGTGACGGAGAAAACACCCTGGCTGATCGTCTATCCGCATCGGGAGGCCTGGTCATGAAATCCATTTTAACCGGAATTATCCTGTTGAGTATCGCACCTTTCACCACAACGGCCGCCCCCGCGGCCGACTCCAGTTGGGGCCCCGCCTGGGCGCGCCGCGCCGTCTGGTACCAGATCTTTCCGGAGCGCTTCCGCAACGGCGATCCCGCTAATGATCCGACCCTGGCGGAGATCAAGGGCGCCTGGCCGCACGATGTCACCTCGCCCTGGCAGATCTCACCCTGGACCTCCGACTGGTACGAACTGCAGCCCTGGGAGAAGGCCAACGGCCGCGGCATCTGGTTCAATCTCCAGCGGCGGCGCTATGGCGGCGACCTCGCCGGCATTCTTGAGAAGCTGGACTATCTCGACAGCCTCGGGGTCAATGCGCTCTACCTCAATCCGGTCTTTGCCTCGCCCTCGCTGCACAAGTATGACGGCGCGACCTATCACCATATCGATCCCACCTTCGGGCCGGATCCGCAGGGGGACTGGGCGATCATCGCCCGTGAGAATCCCGTCAATCCCGCCACCTGGCAGTGGACCGCTGCCGACCACCTCATGCTCGAGTTGATCCGGGAGGTGCACCGCCGCGGCATGCACCTCATCTTCGATGGGGTCTTTAATCACATGGGGGTCAACAGCTTTGCCTTTCAGAACCTCATCGCCCGCGGCCAGAACTCGCCCTTCCGCGACTGGTTCACCGTGACCTCGTGGGAGAAAAAATCGCGGCTCGCCCCCTTCAGCTATGCGGGCTGGGCCAATGTGGCCGAGCTGCCTGAGTTGCGCGAAGACGCGAACGGCATCGTCGCCGGTCCGCGCCAGTATATATTCAACGCGACCTGCCGCTGGATGGACCCCGACGGCAACGGCGATCCCGCTGACGGCATCGACGGCTGGCGCCTGGATGTCGCCTTTTGCGTCGCCCACCCCTTCTGGAAGGAGTGGCGCCAGCTGGTCAAGCGGATCAATCCCGAGGCCTACCTGACCGCCGAGGTGATCGACCGCATCGAAGTTCTTCAGCCCTATCTGCAGGGGGACGAGTTCGATGCGGTGATGAACTATAATTTCGCTTTCGCCTGCGTCGAGTTCTTCGTGCCCGGCGCCCAGGGGATCGGCGTGGCCGAGTTCGACCGCCGCCTGGCGGAGCTGCGCGCGGCCTTTCCGGCGGGCGCTACCTATGTGATGCAGAACCTCCTCGACAGCCACGATACCGCGCGCATCGCCTCGCTGATCGTCAATCGCGGCCGGGCCAGCTACCGCGACTGGGCCAAATTCTACGAGTTCAGCAAAGGAAGCAATCCGCGCATGAGTACGCGTAAGCCCGGCGCGATCGAGAAACAGACGCAAAAGCTGCTCGCCCTGATGCAGATGTGTTACGTCGGTGCGCCGATGATCTATTACGGCGACGAGGCGGGCATGTGGGGGGCTAACGATCCCTGCTGCCGCAAGCCGATGGTCTGGGAGGATCTGGGCTATCAGCCCGAGATCTATCTGCCCACCGGGGAGCAGCGCGCTGAACCCATGACCGTGGCGGTGGACCAGGATCTGCTGCTGAGTTATCGCAAACTGATCGCCCTGCGCCGGGACAACCCGGTACTGCAGGAGGGCGGAGTGCGCACGGTGGTGACCGATGAGGCGCGGCGGGTGTATGGATTCGAGCGGTTCGACGATCGTACCCGCCTGGCCGTCCTCCTCAACGCCAGTGAGGATGAACAGCAGCTCCTCTATCCCTGCGCCACGGCGGGCTGGCGCGATCTGTTAAGCGGGGAAAAATATCTGGTGAACGGCGACGGCGTGGTGTCGCTGACGTTAGCATCGCGCTGGGGCGTGGTGCTCGAACCCATTACCGAATCCGGAGAATAATCACATGAAGGTCTTGTTTATCGGCGGCACGGGGAACATCAGTACGGCGGTGAGCCGGCTTTGCGTCCAACGCGGCATGGACCTCTATCTGCTCAACCGCGGTCGGCGCGGGGTCGAGATCCCCGGGGCGAAGCTGCTGCAGGGGGATATCACCGACGCGCGCGCCACCGCCGCCCTGCTCGAGGGCCACCACTGGGATGTGGTGGTCAACTGGATCGCCTATATCGAAAGCGAGGTCCGCCGCGATATGGCGTTGTTCCGCGGCCGGACGAAGCAGTACATCTTTATCAGCTCGGCCTCGACCTACGAGAAACCGCTGCGGCACCCCGTCGTCACCGAATCGACGCCGCTCTGTAATCCCTTCTGGGAATACTCGCGCAACAAGATCGCCTGTGAGGAGGCACTCGTCCAGGCCTGGCGGGCGGAGGGCTTTCCGATGACCATCGTGCGGCCCTCGCATACCTATGACACGATCATCCCGGCGCTGATCGGCAGCGGCTCGGAGTATACCCTGATCGACCGCATGCAGCGGGGGGAAAAGGTGATCGTGCATGGGGATGGCACCTCACTCTGGACCCTGACGCATACCGAGGATTTCGCCATCGGCTTCGCCGGATTAATGGGGAACCCGCAGGCGATCGGCGACGTTTTTCATATCACCTCCGACGAAAGCCTCAACTGGAACCAGATCTTTCAGATCATGGGCGAGGCCGCCGGGGTCGAGCCGAAGATCGTGCATATCCCCTCGGATTTCATCTGCGCGCGGGAGCCCGATCTGAGCGGCACCCTGCTGGGTGACAAAGCCTATTCGGTCCTCTTTGACAACAGCAAGATCAAGCGTTTCGTCCCGGAATACCGGGCGGTCATCCCCTTCCGCGAGGGCTTTCGCCGGACGATGGCCTGGTTCGCGGCCGACCCGGCCCGGCGGGTGATCAATCCCGAGACCAATACGGTGATGGACCGGATTCTCCAGGCCTACGAAAGATAATACTCCGTCCGAACCGAGGAAGAAGCCGCACCAACATGAACTACAAGGATTACTACAAGATTCTGGGTGTCAGCCAGAACGCCTCCCCCGAGGAGATCAAAAAGGCCTACCGCAAGCTGGCTTTAAAGTATCATCCCGATAAGAACACCGGCGACAAGGCGGCCGAGGACAAATTCAAGGAGATCAACGAGGCCAACGAGGTCCTCAGCGATCCGGAGAAGCGGAAAAAATACGACCAGTTCGGCGCGGACTGGAAGCAGTACGAGCAGGCGGGCGCCCGGCCGGGTGGTTTCGACTGGTCGAAATACGCCAGCGGCTTCGGCCGGCAAAGAAGCGGCGGCGATCCGGCCGAGGCCTTTGGCCGCAATTTTTCCGGTGAAGGCATGGGCGATCTCTTCGAGATGCTCTTCGGCCAGCGCTTCGATCAGCAGACCGGAAGGTCACGCCGCGTCCTCAAGGGCCAGGATCTTGAGGCGGAAACGACTCTGACGCTGGAGGAGGCCTATGCCGGCACCACTCGGGTGATCCAGCTCGAGGGGCAGACGATCCGGGTGAACATCAAGCCCGGCAGCGCCGACGGGCAGATCCTGCGTATCCCCGGCAAGGGCGGCCCCGGCCTGAGCGGCGGCCCGAATGGCGACCTTTATCTGACCCTGCGTATCGCGCCCCACGCGGTTTTTCAGCGCAAGGGTGACGATCTTTACTGCGAGGTGCCGGTCGATCTCTACACCGCCGTGCTCGGCGGCAAGGTCCTGGTGCACACCCTCAAAGGCGCGGTCAAGGCCGACGTCGCCAGTGAGACCCGCAACGGGACGGTGCTGCGGCTGCGGGGACTGGGCATGCCGGTGTACGGGAAAAAGGGCGAGTTCGGTAGCCTCTTCGCGACCCTGACCCTGCACCTGCCCGAGCATCTCACGCCGGAAGAGATCGAGCTCTTCCGCAAGCTGGCCGAACTGCGCAAGTAATCCAGCCGCCGCGGCCTGACGGCCGGGAAAAGAGAGGAAAGGCGTACCACAACTGCCAGTCATGGAATCCGCTCTGCAGCAAAACCACACAGGATTGATCCTCGCCATCCTGCTGATCACCGTGGCCGGGGTGGCCATCGGCCGTCTGCCGCGCCTGCGCATGAACCGGGCCACCATCGCCCTGACCGGCGCGACTCTGCTTGTGCTGCTCGGCGCCATGCCCCTGCGCCAGGCCTATGCCGCCCTCGATCTCGATACCCTGGCGCTGCTGCTGGCGATGATGATCATTATCGCCAATCTGCAGCTGGCCGGTTTTTTCCGTCTCGCGGGCAGTCGCGTACTGCACTGGGCCCGCTCGCCGCGTCAGCTGCTCGGCTGGATCATGGCCGCCTCAGGACTCTTCTCCGCCCTTTTCCTCAATGACACCATTGTGCTGATGTTCACGCCGCTGGTCCTGGAGATCACGCTCGCCTTGCGCCGCAATCCCATACCTTATCTGATGGGCCTGGCTACGGCCGCCAATATCGGCTCGGTGGCGACGATTACCGGCAATCCCCAGAACATGATCATCGGCATCGCCGCCGGGGTCAGCTATGCCCATTTTGCCAGCCGGCTCCTGCCGGTGGCCATCCCCGGGCTGGTCATCGCCTGGCTCGTCCTGGTAGTGCTCTATCCAGCGGAGTTCCGGGAGCGCAGCTTGACGCCGCCGCCGCTGGAGAGCATCCTCTGGCACAAGGCCATGCTGATCAAGGGGTGTGTCGCGGTGCTCTTTATGCTGGTCAATCTGCTCTCCGGCCTGCCCATCCCCCTCTCCGCCCTGGCGGCTGCGGCGCTGCTGCTCATCACCCGCCGCATCAAGCCCGAGCGGGTCTTCCGCGAGATGGACTGGTCGCTACTGATTTTTTTTGCCGGGCTCTTTATCGTGACCGGCGCGATCGAGTCCGCCGGCCTGAGTGAGCGCCTCTTCCGCTGGATCGAGCCGGTGGCGGGACAGAGCGTGGCGGCCCTCTCCATCACCGCCGCATTGCTCAGCAACCTGGTTTCGAACGTCCCGGCCGTGCTGCTCTTCCGGCCGGTCATTCCCCACTTTGCCCATCCGGAGCCGGCCTGGCTCACCCTGGCGATGGCCACCACCCTGGCGGGCAATCTCACCCTGCTCGGTTCCGTCGCTAATCTGATCGTCGCCGAATCCGCCCGCCGGCGCGGCGTCGTGCTCTCCTTCCGAGAATACCTCCGCGCCGGGGTGCCGATCACGCTGCTGACCCTGCTTTGGGGCATCGTGTGGCTGAGCCTCACCGGCTGAGGGCTGCCGGCCGCCGCCGCTGCAGGAGCACTTACTGCTGTCGCGGCGGTTTCGCATATAGACATTTCGGCAAGGTGTTGACTCCCGTTTTGAGAATCGTTCCCGGGACTTCGGCAGGATCCCGGGCCGGGAGGTGCAACTCGTAATACCTTGCATGCTGTCCAAAGAGCAGCAGGTTCGCTCCTGAAAGAAAGGGGTGCCGTGATGGATTTTATCCTGATGTTCGGCGGGATCGTTCTGCTCATCCTGGGGGCCATGGCAGGACTGGCCTTACTGGTGATCAAACTGGCCAAAATGATGGGCGGGATGTTTCGCAGTGCCAGCGGCTGGGAGGCCCTGGCGAAAAAATACCCCGGGCCTGAGGAGGCGCCGGCTGCAACGCGCACCGGTGCTCTCAAGGTCGGCAGTGTCTATTTTCGCTATGGTCCGCGCTTCTGCCCGACTCCTGGCGGATTATATCTGGTGTACAAGAGCGTCTACAGCTATCCGCCCTTGCTGATCCCCTGGAGTGATTTTCTCAACCCCAGGAGGACGATGCTGTTTTGGCGCGCGGCGCGCTGCATGGAGATCGGCACGCCGGCCATCACCACGCTGACCTTCACCGAGGATATCGTCCGCTGGATGGCTCCCTATTTGCCCGCGGCTGGTGACGCTGCCGGGAATTGAAGCCTTGTGGTTGCTCCGCTGCAATGGTGTGCCCCCTCCGGCTGCGGCCGAAATACGGTAAGGTACAGCAGCAAGCTCGTAATGGGCCTGTTTCATCACCTGCGGCGGAATAGAGCCGGGTGTGAATATGTTGCTCTGAATACGAGCGGAATGATCGGGGAGCGGCAGGTGCCGGTTCCGGGAATAAGACCATTACGATGAGTTCAAGGATGGAAAAATGCGAGGCAAGGCAGACGCGCCACGGACCATCACGGAGTATATAGCGCAGTATCCTCCGGCCCTTCAGGAGAGGCTCGAAACCATCCGGAGGACCATCCAGGCCGCCGCACCGGAAGCCGTCGAGGTGATCAGCTACCGGATGCCTGCTTTCAGGTTGAACGGTATTCTCGTCTATTTTGCGGTGTTTAAAAACCACATCGGATTCTTTCCCACCGCGTCCGGAGTTGCCGCTTTCCGGGAGGAGCTGTCCGCGTTCGCGACCAGCAAGGGGACGATCCGATTTCCCCACGATCAGCCGATCCCGTACGATTTGATCCGCCGGATCGTTGAATTCAGAGTCCGGGAGGTGTTAAAAAAATGACGAACAAGAATAAGACCATAACGGTGCGGGCGATGATCAACGCCCCCCTGGAGTTTGCCTGGAACCTGTGGACAACTCCGCTGGATATCTGCCGCTGGAACAATGCATCGGCGGATTGGCATACACCCCGCGCGCAAAACGACCTGCGCACAGGCGGCCGCTTCAACTACCGCATGGAGGCCCGGGACGGGAGTTCAGGATTCGATTTCAGCGGCGTCTATGACCAGGTCATAGCTCATGAACTCATCGAATACACGATCGACGACGGCCGCAAGGTCAAGGTCACTTTTGCCGGGAAAGAGGGCAAAACCGAGGTGATCGAATCCTTTGAGGCCGAGACCTCCAATCCGCCCGAAATGCAGCGCAACGGCTGGCAAGCCATTCTGACCAATTTCAAGCGCTATACGCAAGCGCAGTGGGCGGTTTCGGGAGAGGCCATATAGGCCTCCAGGCCTCTCCCCGGCACGGCCGACATGGGAGGACGGCCCTTCCAGAGGGTCGCCTGGATGGCCCTGTAAGCCTCCAGGCCTCTTCCCGGCGCGGCCCCCTGCATGATTGCCGGGCCGCCGCCGCTCCGCTCACGGGTTTTGCTGTTTCATTCGCTCAAAAGAGACCCTGACCAGCTCTTGCAGAACGGTCCGGTCCATATCGGTCCGCTCATTTGTTTTGCTGTTTCATTCGCTCAAAAGAGACCCTGGCCAGCTCTTGCAGAACGGTCCGGTCCACATCGGCCAGCTTTTTGATATATAAACAGCCCACGCCGGCTGTGAACTTGCCGAGCTGATTCAGCAAAGCCTCCTCGCTGCCGAATCCGCCCATCAGGTAGAGCGCGATATTCTGCTTGCGCGGCGAGAAGCCGGTCAACATCCAGTCCCCCTCACGCCCGCCTTTGCCTTTGTAGTGATAGCTGCCAAAGCCGATGATGCTCGTCCCCCACATCTTCGGCTCCTCGCGAGTGATCTCTCTCATCATCTCGAGGATCTCGAACGAGTCGTTCCGTTTTTGCGCATCGGCGATGCTCTCGAGGAAGGCCGCCACGCTGGCATCGTTCACTCTGGTTTTTAGATCGTTTTTGGCCATACCTGCCTCCAGGGAGTCCTCTCCCTCCACATGATCAAGCCCCATATCTGAATCAGACCTGGAGCCCGGTGAGCGCGAAATCCCGGGCTAGATGCTCTGAAACACTCCGCGGATGACGCCGACCGCCCAGTCGATATCCGCCCTGGTCACCACCAGCGGCGGAGCGAGACGGATGATGTGGGCGTGGGTGTCCTTGGCGAGGATGCCGTGCTCCTTGAGGGCGACGCAGAAACGGCGGGCGCCACCGGCATTATCCTTGAGGACAATGCCGACCCAGAGGCCGATGCCGCGGACGAAATCGATGTATGGCGTCTCGATCTTGCGCAGCTCGCCGATCAGGTATTCGCCGAGCACCGCCGCGTTCTCCGGCAGCTTTTCCTCGACCAGGACGCGCAGGGCCTCGCGCGAGACCGCACAGGCGAGGGGATTGCCGCCATAGGTGGAGCCGTGAGTGCCGGGCTTGAAAACCCCGAGGATCTCGCGGCTGGAGAGGACGCCCGAGACCGGATACATGCCGCCCGAGAGGGCCTTGCCGATGGTGATCACATCCGGCTTGACGCCTTCGTGTTCGCTGGCGAGCATCTTGCCGGTGCGGCCGAGGCCGCTCTGGATCTCGTCGCAGATCAGCAGCACGTTATTCGCCTTGCAGAGCTCCGCCGCCTGCTTGAGGAAGCCCCTGGGCGGGGCAACCACACCGGCCTCGCCCTGGATCGGCTCGACCAGGAAGGCGACCGTGTTTGGGTTGATCGCCTTTTTCAGGGCCTCGATATCGCCATAGTGAACGAGGACGAAGCCGGGCGTGTAGGGGCCGTAATAGTCCTTGCCGTCGGGATCATCGGAGAAGGAGACGATGGTGGTGGTGCGGCCGTGGAAATTGCCGGCGCAGACGATGATCTCCGCCTTGCCGTCCGCGACGCCCTTTTTGAGATAGCCCCATTTGCGCGCGGTCTTGATAGCGGTCTCGACCGCCTCGGCGCCGCTGTTCATCGGCAGCATCATCTCGTAGCCGAGCAGCTCGCAGCACTCCTTGGCAAAGAGGGGCCAGAGATTGTTGCGGAAGGCCCGGCTGGTCAGGGTCAGCTTGGCGGCTTGCTCCTGCACCACCTTGACGAGGCGCGGATGGCAGTGGCCCTGGTTGACGGCCGAATAGGCGGCGAGGCAGTCGAGGTAGCGTTTGCCCTCGACATCGTAGACCCAGGGTCCCTGGGCGCGTTCGATGACGACATCGAGGGGATGGTAATTGTGGGCGCCATACTGTTCTTCCATGGCGATCAGTTCTGCGGACGTCATACTTCCTCCTGGATAGGGTGTTTTTTCTTCACGGAGGAATTTAGAGCTTTAAAGCTCAAAAAGCAAGCAAATCGCGCGCTGCGGATCGGAATGGATTTGAGAACAAAGCGATTTCTGTCATCAAGATGATCGCGATCGACGCTGCTGGACATGGCGCCGGCGTTCCCGTCCAATCGGTACTGCTGCATAATGCGTCGACAGGGGCCGAAGCCATAGTCTATTGTCATGCCGCTGGCGTTCCCGTTCAATCGGTACTGCAGCCGCCCCACATCAAAAGACACCGTGGCGATTTTGGCCCTCGATGTGTTTGCTTTAATTTTGTAGCATGCGTTGCCCCCATAGCCTGTCGGTTTAATAAACGGGTGAGGTGTGGCCGGTGTCCAGCTGCGGCAAATGGAGGAGATCCGTGAAAGCGGAAATTTTCCTGGAGATCCTGGCACTATTGTGCCGAGTTTTCTCGCATCGCCGCACAAAAAATAGCGAAAAAAGGAGTTTTTGTACTTGACAGGAAACCTTTTGCAGAATATATTCAGTTAGGGGAACAGTCACCTTTGACCGGCCACTCTCTTTAGCCGCATTCGATACCATCCTTTCGTCGTTCGCCTTCCAATTCAGAAATTAGCGGGTTCCCTCGTCCAGGCATACTTTTGCCGTCTGTCCTGTCAAACGGAGGAGGAATGTTTGAAGGGCCTCTTCACATCCAGGCGCTGTCCTGCGTGAATGGTGGTGTAGAGGGGCAACTGCGGAACTGCGCGTTAACAGCGAGAGCACTGGAAAGGCGCAAAATTACCAGGTTGTTAATACCGGACTTGATCCATTTAGTCAATTGGGGAGGCGATATGCGTACTGCAAAACGGTTGTATCCAGCCATGATGCTCCTGTCGTTGGCCTTATTTTGCCTGTTGTTGGGGACGGCTCCCCACACGGCGTGGTCCGTTTCGCCAAAGTGGATGCATGAGATTCATCAACCATTCGATAACGCCGATTTTCCGCTTTGGATCGAATGCGCCAATGGCGGTGCCGGTGAGTATTTCCACATTTTTGGCGAGGTCCACAGCTTTATTCAGGCCAGGGTTGACAAAAACGGGGTCATGCACCTGCAATCGCACACAACCACCCAGGGTGCATCAGCCCAGGGACTGACGACAGGCGATCTTTATCATTTCATCGGCATTCAACTCGATAAAAATTATGACCTGCCGCCTGTGGGTGACGCCTACTGTTTTCATGACGACTGGGTCTATACCCTGAATTTTATTGGCAAGGGCAAATCTCCCAATATCACCGTGCATCAGACGATTCGCGTCGATATGTGCATCGGCTACGATCCCGCCTTGGATCAGTATTCTGTTGTGAGTGAAAAGTACTACGTTTTGAACGATTGGGCCAAATGCCAATAAGCTCTGCTCCAAAAACCAGGGGAGAGAAAAATGAAATTGTTGAAACATTCTTCAGGCTTGGCGCTCTTGGTGGTGATGGTGCTGGTACTGATTTTCTCGTTCAGCCAGCGGCCTGTCACCGCCGGGGCGACAAAGGAGTGGAAATATCATGAGACGATACCCCTGACCAATCCTGGCATGTTCGTCCCCTGTGCCTTGGATGGAGAGGGGGAGTTCGTGGCATGGTATGGCGACATGAATTATCTTTTTTACATGACCCTCGATCCTGCAGGAACCTATCATTCCACCATACACCAGAATCCCCAGGGTGCCTATGGCATTGGTGAGACCAGCCATCAGCTTTATCGGGTGGCAGGAGCGGAGACCCTGCATGAAAATTATACTGGAGAAATCGGGGGATGGCCCGTGGGCCAGTATAATTACACGGCGGTGGGAAATTTCCATGTTATTGGCCCGGGAACAGGCAATAACCTTGTTTTGCGTATCCGCTTTCGCGTCGTCATCAATGCCAATGAAGAGATGAAGGTCTATGTGGAATCACAGGAATTGACCTGCAAGTAAACGCATCAGGCAAAATCCGGCGATGTCCGGAGATACGTCCTGCAATGAACCGCTGACCGATGTCCGGCCTGTGTATAAGGCCGGACATTTGTGTAATTACCGGTAGTATCACGCCTGCCGGGCCGCATAAACCACTTCGCCGTGCTGTTCATGGCATCAATTTTTATCTTTACGATGATCGTCAAAGCGGGAAGGCTGTAAAAAGTCACTGCATTACCGGTTCCCTTGGCGAAGGAGGGGATTCGGCCTATCCAACCCCATGGCGGAGGAAAACAGCAGCCGATTTTCAAGCCGCACGGGCGCAGATAAAATTTGTTACCATTTCGTCAAATTTGCTTTTACGGTACCGATAGATTCAATATCTTGTTGATAGAGGGCGGCTGCAGCGATTGCAGCGCATCCAACCGGTGCGGAGTGTGATGCCAGGGAGGGGCTTTTGCGTTTTGCGCTGAATTTTCATTGGGCTGAGAACATCGGAATGCCACGAAACCGGGATAACAGGGAGGGGTGACAAGTGAACTATTTCATAGCCGTTACGGATAATCGCTGGTACGACTTTCTCTCAAGACAACAGCCGGACGAACTCAACTTCTGGCGTCCCAGCGGGAAGACCTTCAAGTCGATCGAAATAGGGCAACCTTTTTTATTCAAGCTGCACAGCCCGCTGAATTTTATAGTGGGCGGCGGATATTATATTCGTTCAGAACGGCTGCCGCTCTCGCTTGCCTGGGAGGCGTTTCTTGAAAAAAACGGCACACCTTCGTTGGCAGAGTTCCGCCGCAGCATCTGCAGTTATCGCAAGACCTTCGAGTTCGATCCGGAGATCGGCTGTACGGTCCTGAATGCGCCCTTCTTTTTCCCCAGAGAAAGCTGGATACCGGTTCCGGCTTCGTGGTCAAAAAATATAGTCACTGGCAAGACATTCGACACATCATCAATAGAAGGGCAGGCACTCTGGAACGAGGTGTCGGAGCGACTGCACGAGGGAACTGCACCCGGTCGCATCAGGGAAGGAAAACGACCTTGGGAACGACGATTCGGCAAGGATTATTTGACCAGGAGCCGGTTGGGGCAGGGAGCATTCCGGCTTCTGGTCACCTCGGCCTATCAACGCCGCTGCGCCGTGACGGGGGAGAAAACCTTGCCCGCCCTGGAAGCAGCGCACATTCGGCCGTTTAATGAGGAAGGTCCGAATCGCATCAGTAATGGCCTGCTCCTTCGTTCAGATTTGCATCGGCTTTTCGACCAGGGGTACATGACGATTACACCGGATCACAAGATATTGGTGAGTAAGAAAATTCGGGAAGAATTCGAAAATGGGCGGGATTATTATGCCTTGAAAGACAGGAGGCTCCTGATTTTACCCTCTGATCCGGAGGACTATCCTGAAAGGGAATACCTCGCCTGGCATAATGACAACCGGTATCGTGGTTAATTCTTCTGGTACAATGCGCGTTCTGCAGGAGGATCCATGCCAAACAGAAAAGAGCTCAAGCCCCCAAAAGCGGATCAGATTTCCATAGCGGTCCTGCTCTATCGCTCCTGCATGGTCCTTTTAACCAACCTGATCCCGCTCTATGGAGTCTGGCGGCTGGGGTGGAACAGCTTCATCCTGATCCTGCTCTTCATCATCGAGGGCGCGATCGTCTTCATCATGGATCTGATCAAGCGTCCCTGGGTGAAGGTGAAAGAAAAGAAAAAGGTCCTCTTTTTCGAATTCATCTTCATCACCTTTTTCGGATTTTTTGCCATCCTGATTTTCGGGCGTGATGAAGCGGCCATGGATCTGGTCGCGACCACCCGCAGCTCTTTCAAGGCAGCCGCAGCCTTGCCACTCTGGCCGGTGCTGGGCATTTTGTTGGGGCGCCTTTTGCGTACCGGAGAGGAATTGCTGCAGGCGGGCTTGTTTCGCGGCAGGGAAGGGCAGCCGCTCTATTTCAACGGCGGCGGCTGGATGCTGCTAATCTTTTTTCTGGTCATGACCGCCCCCTTTATCGCCGACAAGAGCCCAAATCCGATGGCGGGACTGATTGCGGTCATCGTCCTCAAGACGCTGGGGGAACTCTTCGGCGTCTGGGCGGCGCGGATCGTCAAGGTTTGAGCCGGCTCGCAGACGACTACGGTTTTGCCTGACTCCAGAGAGAACTTACCGGAAGCGCTGTGAGCTTTTCTCCAAAAGGAATGACTTTATCGCCGAGATAAATAACAATCCCGTGCACAAACTTATTAGCCATGATCGCACTCAGTGCCCGCAATGCCTTAAAGTGATCGGCGGCAGCCGTGGCTGTCGCTTTGACCTCGATGCCCACAATCTCCCCGGCGCGGTTTTCCAGAATCAGGTCGATTTCCTGGCCATCAAGAGAACGATAATAATAGAGTGACGGCCTGGTTTGGCTCCAACTCGTTTGTTTGCCTAATTCCTGCAGGACATAGGCCTCGAATACAGGTCCCAACAGCTGCGCATCATTCTGCAAACGTGCACTGCTGCAGCCGGTGAGATGGCAGAGGAGCCCGGTATCATTGAGGTACAGTTTGGGGGCTTTAATCAGCCGTTTCCCGATGTTTTTATACCAGGCGGGTATCCGTTGGATTAAAAATGCTGCTTCGAGAATCGCCAGATATCTTTTCAGCGTCATGAGCACAAGTCCCGTATCCCGCGCAAAGCTGCTCATATTCAAAATGGAGCCACTCTGAGCTGCAGCAAGCGAGAGCAACCGATGCAAATCATATAGACCATTAATTTGCGAAATGTCCCGAATATCCCGTTGGAGTATGGTCTCGATATAAGAGCTAAACCATGCTTCCCGGCGTGGTGCGGCATCAAATTGTTGAATTTCAGGATAGCCGCCTTTACTAATTGATTCTATTAATGGCTGGGAGGTGGAAGCGTACTGCTTGCCAGCGGGGATCATGCCAGAAAAAACCTGGTCTATCCACAAAGACTTGCTGGCGTGGAGTTCGTCGCAAGAGAATGGCCTTAATGTAATGATTTCCATCCGACCCGCCAATGACTCGGAGAGTTTGGGGAGCAGTAGTACATTGGCGGAGCCGGTCAGCAGGTAGCGGCCCGGAAGACGATTCTTGTCTACCATCAGCTTGATGGCCGGTAAAAGCTGGGGGGCTTTCTGAATTTCGTCGATGATGAGCGGGCGGTCAAAACGCAACAGGAATCCTGCAGGATCCTGTTGCGCTGCACCCAGAATCGAAAAATCATCCAGGGTGAGGTAGGTGTAATTCATCTCACCGGCGATTCTTTGAACCAGAGTGCTCTTGCCTGTTTGACGGGCGCCATGTACCAGTACAACCGGCCTGGTCGCCAGAGCTTCCATCAGATCTGCCTGAACATGACGAGAAATATAGTCCAATTTAACATCTCCTGTTAAAATATATAACAGGTAATGTTAAAAAAAATCAGACAGAATTGCAAGGATTTTTATTATCAATATGAAGGATGAACAAAGATAGACTGTTGCAGACACGTGGTGACAATATCACCGAAGACGAAAAGTTCAAGTCCGTGAGCACATCCTCCCTGGAACGAGAAAGGCCGGCAAAAAGATGCTGATTTCCCGCTACGATGCGGAAAAGATAAGAGGACACAATTTCTTGACCATACGCAACGCCGGAACATGGAGCGGCGCTTTAAACGACTGAACCAGATGGCCTGTTTCGTTGCCTGGCATTGTCAGTTTCTGGCTCCGGAGAGAAAGGGCGTTTTTTCTTCACGGAGGAAATGAGTTTAAAGGCCAAACAGCGAGGAAAGTTGTGGCATCTTTCGCTCTACCCGGCTTAGGTGATTGGAGCAAGCGGGAGATCTGCAAGTCGTACAGTACAGTCAGGAAGAGGCAAAACGAAGTCCCTTTTTTTCTTCGTTGATGCCTTGAGGATTCAGACTCAAATATCTTAATTACTGGGCAAAATTCGAGCGGCAAGCCGTCGCCAGCAATTGCAGACCGGGAATATTGATTTGAATAAACAATAGTTTATGTGGTGGCGCTTTTATCCCTTGATTTTTATCCTGTGATGTATTATCTATACTTGAGGGCCATTCAACGAAATTTATTAAGAAATCACGTGTGCGCTTTACCTCAAGCCAATTACCTGGAAGAGAGATAAAGACGATGTCACGCATAAGATGGCGTGCTTTTTCTATCATATCTCTGAGAATTTTGCTCGGCGTGCTATTTCTTTTTTCCGGTTACATAAAATTGTTCGATAGGGATGCATTTGCCCAGGTGATCTACAAGATCAATTTTATTTACTATGGGGGCGCCGTGACATTGGCGGTACTGATTATCGGTTTTGAGCTATTGATAGGTGCCACACTCATTCTGGGACTATTCATCAAGGAGACGCTCTACATTACGTTCTTGATACTTGTGGTGTTCACAGGATTTCTAGCGGCTGTTCTGCTATTTGACTTGGAGGCCAAGGGATGTGGGTGTTTTGGCAAAATTAGCCGCAATAACATATCCATCCTAGATGTTATCCGTAATCTTGGTTTAATCGGGATGGTCTTGATCTTAATAAAAAACAAGAAACGCTGTCGTTCTTTTTCCATTGATCAAAGAATTTAACAGAGTTCAAGGCCGCAGGTAACGATCTTACTCTGGCTGAAGATGATATTGGGGAAAAATAATGACTAACAAGACTCGAGTCGCTATACTTCTTATGCTTGTTTTTATTACTGCTATCCTAATCTTTGCTAACAGGAAAGCATTAATAAAGGATTATAGCTACCTCAACAATCCCATCGACTTGACTAAAATGCTGCAATATGGCGATCAGATGGGGAATGTCAAAGTGACGGACAGATACGGCCGCTTTTTCGATCTGGATGCTTTTCACAATCAGCCAGTATTGCTATTTTTTATCAAATACAATCTGCCCAACATCAAGGCCCTTGATGATTCACTGCATAAATATCTAAAGCTCTACTTTGACAACGGATTGAACATCGTTTACGTAAAGGCGGGCAACTTTTGCGAAAAACGTGACTCCCCCAGCGCACGCGGCCTGAACGTCTATTGCGATACCGACAGTATGGATTTGTTCAAGGCTTTTAAAGTCTATAATCACAACGCCTGCATAATTCTTGACAAGGAGCATCGCGATATTTTAGCGACCACCAAGATGATAACTTTGGTCGAGCTGGAAAAAATTTTGCGATACAAAGAACCTGTATTTTTTTGAAACTAAAACAATTCAAGGATCACGGTCATGAAACATAGACAGTTGATTTTATCCCTTGCACTCCTGCTTGAGGCGGCGTGTTCCAAAAAGCAGGGCCCTTATGCGCCGCAAATGGACACGATCATCGATCTGGATGAGATCGAAAAAACAGTGGAAACGGAGTCCATTCCGTTCAAGGTGATATATCACACCGAGTGGTATGAATCGGATCCGAGATTTAAAGATCAATTCATCCCCTGGATTAGAGATATAAATGAAGGCCCAGACTCTACGCTTTATGTTTTTGATTTTAGCAATTCCCGCATGGTGCAGCTGACAAAAAATGGCGAATATATTCGCTCCGCCGGCGGCCCCGGTAGTGGCCCAGGCGAGTTCATGCATGCCAATCCGAACTGGGCTCGCTCTGACGAATTTATCTATATTTGTGATTTCTCGGGAAGACGCCTGCAAATTCTAAATCTGCATTGCGATTATCTGCGTTCGGTCACCAATGTAAACATTGGGACAAATAGAATAGCGATTGGGAAAAATGGCAGTCTGTTATACCCACCGCCGTTTCGCACCATACCGCCTGTTCCCTACATGATCCTTATGCACGATAGTCTCGGCAACGAGATCCATAAAATTGGCGCCCTAAAGGAAGATGACGCAGTCGTCTTCACCAACAAAATCCGCCATTCTTATTGCATCGTCACCAATGAGAAATCAAAATATGTCTGGTGCGTATTCAGGATGTCGCCTGTTATTCGTAAATATGATTACAACAACAATTTTATCGAGCAAATCCGCTACACGTCAAACAGCATTGACAAATTAATAACCGAGGGACAGGATCGTTTCAAGAAAAATACGGATCCAAGACTTGTAAGAGAAACGTCAGGGATGGTTATTGTGGAGAATCCCTCCTTGCTGGAAAACGGCGATTTATTGCTCCCGGTATCAGGACATGATAATTTAATCGTTACAAATGATGAGGGGCATTCATATATCAAAAAGAAAATTCGAGTGATCGTACAAGAAGCCAATGGTAAAGATAATATAAAGGAATCCAAAATTTGCTTAACAAAGCTCCTGGGAAGATATTATGGTTTATATGACGCCAGGGTGATTTTAAAATCAGAATGATCAAGCCTTACTTTTTATTAAGGCTTCTAATTCACGAAAGATAAAACCTAATTGGGAGGAATGAATGATGAATACCAAAAAGATATTTATCGCATGGCTCTTGGCGAGCGTACTGATCCTCTCCGCCGTGAATCTGAAACTGGCTGTCACCCACTCCTCCTCTGATTTTTTTGACAGCCTGACCACCTTGAATCTGTCCAGTATTACCTCTAACGCGTTCGCGAGCGGCATGCACTGTGTCGCAAGGGGCAATTATTTCGGCGATCCTTGTTTTATTTGTTGTTACGGCGATTGTTATTGTTATCCGGCAAGCAGTGCCTGTGCAGAATGTTGTAGCTATAGTGGCGGCTATGCATATTGTTTTACAATGTGCTGCAGTGGTTAACTTGCTTCACTGGATGATCAATCTTTTCCCCCTAATCACGCTAGTGTCATGTCAATATGATGTTGTTGGGTAGAGTCTCTTTAATTTGATTCTGGCATCGGCGGCGGCAAAGCGCCAGTCAACTTTTGATTTTAGAAAATTGCGCTGCCTTTGCCAACCGGCAACTTCCTTTTTCAATGTTATTTTATCTGGAATGCGCCGAGCCAAGCATTGGCTTGATAGAACTCGCAATTCGATTTCAGCTATATTTAGCCAACTGCCATGCTTGGGCGTATAATGTATTTCTAATCTATCCAGTAGACGTCTAGCTTCTTCTGGCGCAAAAGTCTGATAGAGCGAGGACCCTGAGTGGGTATTGAGGTTATCCATTACTAAAATGACTTTATCTGCGTCAGGGTAATGATTGTCCAGAAGATTTTTGATTTCCAACGCCCAGTCAACTTTTTTTCTATGATCGGTTACGGAAACATACCGTCTACCGCCAAAAGGCTCATAAAACATAAACAAATCGCAAACGCCGTTGCGTTCGTATTCATGATCATAACGAACAGGCGCGCCGGGACTGGCTGCAATAGGACGGCAAATTTCCTTGACCAGCTGCTTGGTGGTTTCATCCATGCAGACCAAAGGCCTTTCAACGCTAAGCGTTTGTTTGTAAAGCAACAAGATATCTTCCATAGCGCAGACAAAGGCAGCATTGGCTTGTGGCGGAATGCACCACATCTGCTTCAGCCAAGGCTTAATTTCGTTTTTTTTAACGTCTGCCGGATAGCCTCATGTGAAATGTTTTCTACATAGCCAAGTTCGACAATCTTGTCGGCTAGCAGGCGAAGCGTCCAGCGTGTTCGCCCTAATGGCGGATCACCACAGCAGATAGCGATCAAATGGGCTTCAACATCGCCGTCAATTTTCTTGCGGGATACTTTTTGTTTGTATTCCCGCCGGGACAAGACAGCGTCAAAGCCCTCTTCCACAAGTTGTTTACGTATTCGCTCGATGGACTGCACGGTAACATCTAACGCTTCGCTGATTTGTTCATCTGACCAGCTTGGTCCATCTGCATTCTGGTCCGCTTTTAATAAGATGCGCGCTCGAGTGAACATTCGTGCCGGTCCTCGACCCGAATGGATTAGTTTAAAGAGGGTCTCTCGCTCATCTGCGGATAATCGAACAATGTACTTTTTCATAGATCGCCTCAAGGATTTGCACCAAAGAATAATGGCTAATACGACCTTGAGGAAATATACGAAAATCTATTACCATAATCAAGCAATAACCCAACTTAATTAACTTGACATTACACTAGGGTTTATAATGGAGGTCTGCTTGCGCTGGGACAAAGTCATGGCGATCCAGATGCACCCTTCAATGTCAATCAAGCAATGACTTTGTCGCCATGCGTTGTAAGATCAAAATTACTAGAAATTATAATTCCTGTATTGATTGCCATATCATGGGAATCAATGCGACCATGACAAGGAATGATATTTTGCATGTTTACAGATCTGCTTTTTAAATATGGCGATTGATTCCTGTCCTCCGAGTCAACTTGCCGAACTAGAAAATATGCCCAAATGACGCCTCGACTAAAATACTTTTTCGCGATCTTGGTTTCATTCTATTTTTTTTCAGCTCTTTTTTTCAGCTTTCGCCTCACTGACGGCATCGAGACCGCGAAATTGTTTTACTTTTTAGGCCTATCGGGCATCTTGCTAATAACCGCCGCAGTGTGCCTGTTCTTAAAAACGGCATCATTAACCATTGAGATAAATCATATCGATGTCATTCTTTTCGTTTTTTATGCCTATGCAGTCGTTAGGAGTATTTCTTCCCCTCCAGACGAAGCTGTTCATTTGAACTCAGCAGCTTTTCATTTTTTGTTCATCTGTTTTTTGATTATGCGGTTATATTTGCAAGGCGCCAACAACGCGAATACCATAACAATCCTTATTACTGCTTTTGTCAGTGCCGGCATCCTGCAATCGATTATTTCCCTGCTGCAACTATACGGAGTCCTTCCTTCATTTAACGCCTATTTCAAGATGACAGGAACCTTTGGCAATCCCGACGCCCTGGCGGGCTACTTGGCGTCCGTTTCTCCTTTCGCATTTGGCCTCTATCTCTCTTTAGGAGATCAAAAAATAAAATGGCTCACCGGCTTTTTTCTGGTCCTGATCATACTTGTTTTGCCCGCCACCATGATCAGAAATGGCTGGATAGCCTCGTCTGCTGGAATTTTCTTTGTCCTGGCCCATGCTAAGCGTGGCAAGATATTGGCTCTCTTTTCCCACAAACTATTATCTTCTATGGCCATGACAGTTCTTATGCTCTCGATAATTCTTTCCAGCTATGGTTTGTATTTCTTGCGCCCAGAGTCGATTCAAGGCAGGTTGCTGATCTGGAAAATGACCGTTCAGATGACCCTGGATCATCCAATTTGCGGCCTCGGATTGGGCCGCTATGGTATGGAATATGGTTATTATCAGGCGACCTACTTTGCCCAACATCCGGGTAACAACCATGAAAAATATTTGGCGGGAAATGTCAATCATGCTCACAATGAATACCTGGAAATCCTGACCGAATTGGGTATGATCGGTTTGCTGCTCTTTTTGGCTGTTATCTATATTTTGTGGAATAGCAAAAACAGTCAAAAACCAGACCCCATATCGACTTCCGCAAAAGCTTCTCTCCTAAGCATTTTGATTTTCATGTTTGCATCTTTTCCATTGCACATTCTCCCAACCGCCGTAAATACTGCTTTCATCACGGCTGTCATGGCGACTACACATCCACCCGCATTTGTGATTCGACTTCATAAGCCCGTTCTTTTCACAACAGCAGGCATTTTGCTGATTACCGCCCTGTTCGTTTTGAAGTATACCGCAAAAACATATATTGCTTACAGAGAGTGGCATTCGGCCGTACAACTTTCAATGATACGGCAATTGGGGCCTGCCGTCGCGCTATATGAAAAGCTGTATGATCATTTCAATCACGACGGGCAATTTCTACTCAATTACGGCGGTACGCTCGGTCTGATGGGAGAACATGTAAAAGCAATTGACCTGCTAAATAAAGCGCAAACCGTGTCTGCCGATCCCAACATCCACATTTCCCTCGGCAACAGTTATGCTGCCCTGGGTGATATAAGCCAGGCGGAATATCATTATTGGCAAGCATTTCACTTGATTCCCAACCGGCTTTACCCGTTGTATCTGCTCGCAAAACTCTATTCGCAGCATAATATGCCATACAAAGCTCAGCAAATTGGGGCTGCGGTCATTCAGTTCAAAGAAAAAATCCCTTCTCCGGTTATCTTTGAGATGAAAAAAGAGATCAAAGCACTTCTTAATACTACCTTGGCCGATGAACCGGCCGATAAGCAATGATAGTGTCATGCATGAAAAGCGTATGAGAATTTGTACGACATTGTCTTGAAATCAAGATTAAAAATGTCAATTGAGGTGTTAATATTATTAATGATATGTGCAAATTCAGTAAAAACAATTATGACGGTCGCTATCGGTCGTCGGATGACTCCGCTGTACAGTAATAATTAATGGTTATGTCAATTTTAGCAATTTTTTACATAGCCAAACAGAAAAGTGCAACATATCATGAAAAAAATTCTGCTCTCTATCTCGCTCGTTCTTATTCTTGCGGTCGCAGCCTATCTTCTCCTGCATAAAGAGAGCGTTTCCATTCAGGATGCAGCGGCTGAATCCGCTGTAGCTTCCATCCCCAACATCATTTTCCCCGTACATATCCAAATCGCGGTACAACAGGACCTAATCCGGTGGATTCACTGCAGCGGACTGGCGCGGCCCATTAAGGAAGCCGGAATTATCACGCAAACCAGCGGCCACCTGGATTCTCTGAATGCCCACAATGGCAAATATATTGAGAAAGGCGATTTGCTGGTGCGGCTCGATGATGCAGCTCCGCGCCTCGCGCTGCGTGATGCGGAAAATAATCTGCTCAGCAGCAGCATCGAATACAACATCATCAAATCCGGCCCCAGCGCTCTCCTCGCCGCCAAACCATTCCGGCTGGCCAAACAAATTGACAGCCTCTCCATCATCTACCGCCAAGCAGAGCAAGATTTTCACAACGGTGATCTCGACGAAGGGCAGCTGCGCCGCATCCGGCGCAATTATGAATCCCTGCTAACCTATCGTGATTTCGACCGCGATGATGTCATAGCAAACAAGTGTGGCCTGAATCAAGCGCTTGTCGAATATGACCGCGCCAAACTCAACTTGGCATATTGCGAATTGCGGGCGCCATTCAGCGGCTATGTAGCCGATTGCGAACTGGTGCCCGGCGGCAGTTTTATTTATTCGGGATTTCAGTGCCTGAAGCTCATTGACTTGTCCCGGGTGAATGTTATTGCGGACGTGACCGAGTCACAAATTAGCAAAATTCGGATCGGTCACGCCGCCGAAGTCCGATTCGTGGCTTTTAATGATGCGGTCCAGCAAGGCCATGTGACGGAAATCAATCCGTACATCGATTTGGAAAAACGAACGGGCAAAGTGACCGTGGAGATCGCGAATGCGGGACATCGCTTCAAACCAGGCATGTTTGCCAACGTACGCATCCAGGGTGATGTCGTCGCAGCGGCCATCACTATTCCCAAAGCCGCACTGGTCATGCGCGACAACCGGCCGGTCGTCTTTCTAGCGCAACAGGGATTGGCGAAATGGCGATATGTCGAGATTGGCGCCGAAAATGAAGAGTATTACCAAATCACCAATGGCGTCTCGGCAGGTGACAGTGTCATCGTGGAAGGCAATTATAATCTCGCGCATGATGCCAGGATAGACTTCTCTTCCTCTGAAAAGTAAATACGACAACTCAATGTCCCTGACCCAGACAGCCATCAATCGTCCCGTTACTGTGGCTATGCTTTTTATTGGCATTGCCGTACTCGGTCTGCTCTCGTTCAATCAAATTAGCATCGACTTTTTGCCGGCCGTACAAATCCCCGAAATGATGGTACTGACGAGCTATTCCGGGGCGGCTCCGGAAGCCGTCGAGAAAGGCGTAACCGAGCCCATCGAATCCATCCTGGGTACAGTAAACGGCTTGAAACGCATCACATCCATTTCTCGTGAAGGCATGTCGCTGGTGCGGCTGGAGTTTTATTGGGGCCGGAACATCGATTATGCCCTGGTAGAGGTGCGGGAGAAATTGGATGTCATGCGCGGACTGCTCCCGGAAGAATCCGCACGCCCCACGATTCTTCGTATAGACCCCTCCAGCGAAGCCATCATGACGTTGTCATTGACGTCACAAAAAGCGATACCAGATCAGACTTCAGCGGAAGCCCGCCTGGCGCAAATGCGGGAGTTTGCCGAAGTGCTCGTAAAACGGCGGCTGGAACAGATTCAGGGTGTCGCCCAGGCGGTTGTGGCGGGCGGCCGCGAGCGTGAAATTCGCGTCGAAGTGGATGCCGCTAAATTAATCGCTTATGGTTTAAGTTTTAACGAAATATCGTCCAGCCTGAAAGCCGCGAACATCCAATATAGTGGCGGCACGCTCAAGCAAGGTCTCTTCAGGTATTCTTTTCGAACCGTTTCAGAACTGGAAACGCTCAACGACATCGAACAGGTATCCGTGCGCGCCCGAAACGGGCAGCTCATCGCTCTACGGCAGATCGCTCGAGTTCATGAAGCCTATACTGAGCAACAGGGCATGACGCGCGTCAACTGCGAGGAAGCCATTCTCCTCTTTGTCCGAAAGGAAGCTGGCGCCAACACGGTCGCTATATCGAAAAAAATTTGCCAAACCGTGGAAGATTTGCGCAAGAATTATCGAGATACCGACATCCATGTCCTCTTTGCCCAAGCTGATTTCATTAATAAATCCATCTCCAATATTGAACAAGCTATCATTTGGGGTGCATTGCTGGCATTTATAGTGCTTTTTCTCTTTTTACACCGTATCCGCTATCCCCTCATCATCGGCCTGGCCACCCCCTTTTCAATTTTAACAACCATAGTCATGATGTATTTCGCGGGACTCTCTTTCAATATCATATCATTGACCGGATTGGCGCTCGGCATTGGCATGGTGGGGGACAATACCATCATCATGGTGGAAAATTTTTCGCGATTGCGTCAATTGAGAGTGCCGCTACGCCAGGCGATACTGCAGGGCGCCAAAGAGCTCAATGTCACTATTTCAGCCGCCACATTTACCAATATCGCCATATTTTTGCCGGTTATCTTCGTCGGGGGGGTGACACAAAAGCTGTTTGTTGACATGAGCCTGACCATGACTTTTTCACTACTGGCCTCTCTGCTGGTGGCTGCAACGCTGGCGCCTGCCTTGCTGGACCGCCTTCATCCCTCCTATTCGGAAGCCGATCGCAGCACCTCGCAAATCGCGTGTTACTTCGCCGCCCGATATGATCGTTTCCTTGAACGCTATGAGGCCTGGTTGACATGGTGTCTGCGGCATCGGATGCAGGTTCTGGCGATTACCACTGTGATCACGCTGTTTTCGATTGGCTTTGCTTTCTTGATCCCATCTGAGCAGGCGCCGGATATTGATCAAAGCCGATTCGCTCTGGAATTGGCGATGCCACGCGGTTCTTCCGTTCAAGCCACCTCTGAGGCTTCCCTGCTTATAGAAAAAACACTTACGGGCATGCCGTCCATTGCCCTTGTCGCTGCGGACATTGGTTTTTCAGCTCGAGATGATTATTTCACCCTTTTGCATGCCGACATCAACCGCAGCCGAATAGAGGTCAAGGTGCCTGAGGGTTTTCGCGTTGCGCAATCCATGGAGGCCTGCAGAACGGCTTTACAGCCACTGCAAAAGCATTTTTCAGCTTTGGGCGCGAGCTTAGCCTACACAAGGAGAACGACTTCTTTTGAGCGCATTTTGCAGCCACAGGAGAATGACATCAAGGTACAGATCGTCGGGAAAGACCTGCCGTTAAGCCAAAAGATCGCCGAATCGCTGCTGAAAAAAATAACAGCGATCGAAGGCCTGCGGGATGTGCGCGCTGCAATGCAACAGCAGACACCGCAATTGCGCTTGGATTTGGATCGCCAACTTATGGCCCTGCATCAATTGGACGCGGATTTGATATCTCAAGAAGCATCGAGCTTTATCAGCGGACATATCGCCACCTATATCAGCGAATTTGACCGCCGCATTCCGGTGCGAGTGCAGCCTGATTTACCGGCAAATGCCGATAAAATTGCGGCCCTCCTCAAATACCAGGTCAAAGAAGGGGTGCCCATGACTGTTATTGCTGATGCGAAACAGAGCCTCGGAACCAATGAGATCTATCACGAGAATCATGATCGCGCGGTTATTATTTACGCCAATGCGGGAAGCCGCGGCATTTTTAGCGCCATGGATGGTGTCAGACGCATCACTGGCGAGGAACTTTTGCCTTCGGATTATGAAATCCGTGTTGGCGGAAAAATAGACGAAATCCGTGAAAGCGGCCGCAGCCTGTTGATTATTCTGCTGCTATCCATCTTTTTGGTTTATATCATCCTTGCATCCGAATATGAATCAGTCCTCTACCCAGTGATTATTTTGATGACCAGTCCCTTGTCCATAGCCGGGGCGTTCATTGTTATGTTCATCGCAAACCAAAGCTACAATGTCATGTCGGTTGTTGGACTGATCATCATGCTCGGCGCCATTGACAACGATACCGTTATTGCCCTAGATTTAATCATCGACAACCGCCGTCAAGGATTACATTTAGGGGATGCCATAATGGACGGCATGAAAAAACGTCTCAGGCCCATCGTTATGACCGCCTTGACGACCATTTTAGGCATCATTCCGCTCCTTATTGGCTTTGGCACCGGCTTGGAAGTGGCTGCTGCTTTGAGCTACCCTATCATCGGCGGTATTCTAGTTTCCACCCTGGTAGCCATGTTCCTGGATCCTGTTCTCTACAGCTATTTTGACCGTTTCTGATATCATCTGTCATGGTTGGCGCCTTGTCGCGAATTGTCTCTACGGTACCTCAACAACGATGGTCAAGCATATCCTAAATCGTCCCGTTACTGTGATCATGGCTTTTCTCTGCTTGATGGGATGCGCCTTCTTTGCATTGAGCCGTCTTCCCGTCGAATTGAGTTCCGAATTAGACTTGCCACAATTATCAATGCAAATTTCATGGCCAAACGCTTCTGCGGAGATGGTGGAACGCAGCATTACCACATTGGTGGAACAAACAGCGGTCACTGTCAAGGGCGTCAAAAAAACCATCTCGGTTTCATCCGAAGGCTTGGCGCGCATCGACCTTGCTTTTCAGAAGAAAACCAATATGGATCTGGCGCGCCTTGAATTATCGGAAAAAATGGCTGCGTTGAGCCCTGTATTGCCACATGATGCCTATCCGGGACAAATACAACATTATATTCCAAAAGAGTATGCTGACCTGCAGGGTTTTCTCAGTTACAGACTCTACGGTGCTGCCGGTCTTCCTGCCTTGCAGCGCTATGGATGGGAAAAGGTTCGTCCGGCATTGCTAGGAGTCAAAGGAGTGTCTGAAGTCCAAATCAAAGGTGGCGCCAATCGCGAAATTCGCGTGTTGCTGGATGAGGATCGGCTTAAAAGCCTGAACATCGGACTCGAGCAAGTATTGCACGCGATACGCAATGCTTCCTTTCAGCTTGCGGTTGGACGGGAAGAACAGGGCGGAACAGGCCGCACCCTAACCATCGGCAGTGAAGTTCGTCACGTCCAAGATCTGACAAAAATTTGGCTGCCGAACCCGCGTAACCGCGATCGGCCACTTGCCTTGTCCGAATTTTGCATTGTTAAGGATACCTTAGCGGTATCCGCGTCCATTGTCCGCATCAACGGAAAATCAGCCGTGACCGTAGAAATCGATAAAGAGCCTGGTATAAATATGCTAAAAACGGCTGCGGCGGTTGAAGCTGTTATGGTAGGTCTACAAAAGGCTTTCCCTGCCGGAATCGCCATCGAGAAAGTGATGGACCGGGGCGCCGATATCAGCACGGAAATCAATGAACTATCCGGAAAATCTCTCTTCTCCGCATTGTGCGTGCTGCTTATCCTGTTTTTTTTCTTTCACAGCCTGCGCGCTTCGTTGGCCGTCTTTGTTTCCGTTGTTTTTTCAATTGCAGGCGCAATTATTTATCTGTCCATAACGCAAATCGGCCTCAATATCGTCACTCTTTCTGCGCTGGCTCTGTCTTTCGGAGTCATCGTAGACAATGCAGTGGTCGTATTTGAGAATATTCAGCGTCAGATCAAATCAGCGCCGGCCGATAATCTGATGGATAATATACAAGCAGGAACAAATGAGCTGAGGCTGCCGCTTCTGGCCGCAACCACCACCACCATCGGCGCCCTCATTCCCATCATCTTTTTACCCGACAACTTGCGCACTTATTTCATTCAATTTGCCTGGACGGCTGCGGTAACATTGGGCATTTCCTATCCGGTGGCGGTAACATTCATTCCCGCCGCCTGCTTGTGGTTGCACCGTCGCCCTGAAAAGGAATGGCTATGGAGCATGCCACCCGCCCGGCTGACACGCGGAAGATGCAATCTCAAAACCGCCTATCAAAAACTGATCTTGTGGAATTTGCGTCACAAAAAATGGATCTTGATATTTTCTGTGCTTCTCATCGGGCTGCCCTTCTGGATGTTGCCGGCGAAGCTGTCCATCAAACCCCTGCAACCAATGCCTTCTGATCAACGCGCCATGCAGCAGATAAAAAACAATGGCACACGCTTGTACAATAAGCTGATGGACAACGACTTCATGAAAAGAACAAGACCCTACGTGGATCATGTTTTAGGCGGCGCCTCATATTTATTTTTCAATTATGTTTACAGGGGCGAGTTGTGGAAGATGGGTTTCGATACCTATATCGTCGTCTATGTTCAGGCGCCACAAGGAACGGAAATGAATCGCTTGGATGATTATGGCAGATGGCTCGAGGCGGCGCTGTCAAGAAACGGCCAGGTCATACGAAGATTTATCACGCAAATCTCTTCCCGCAGCGTCTACATCCGTGTGGATTTTGACCGTCAGACGGCCTTGACAGCCGCACCTTTGGTGATCAAGGACCAACTGACGGCCATGGCGGCGGGCAGCAGCGGATTTTCCGTCAGCGTCTTCGGATTTGGCCCTGGATTTTCTTCCGGCGGGGGATCGAGCTCCAATTATACTATTCAAATTCTGGGTTATAATTACAGCAAAGTGAAAGAACTCGCGCAAAAAATCAGTGAGGTGTTAACGCTCAATGCTCGCGTGGCGGATATTCAAATTGACCGCTTGCCATGGCAAACTAAGGAGTATGAATTAGTTGGCAAAGTAGACCGCGAAGCCTTGTATCGCCATCATATTGCGCTGGATGATTTTTTGACGGCACTAGCCGTCAAGCTGCGCCGCGGCATCTCAAGTCAGCGTGCAGTCATCGGCCAAGAGGCAGTCCATTATTCTCTGCTCATGAAGCATCCGATGCCTTCGAGTTCGTTGGCAGTGCGGACTGATGCTGAAGATGTCCAATCCTTGTTGACCAGCTCTATTGCTGCTGGCGGAAAGATAGTGCGGATCGGCGATATCATACGTATCGAGTTGCAGCCAGTGATGGCCGAGATCAAGCGTGAGGACCAGCAGTATGCACGATTTATCAGTTACGATTACAAAGGCCCTACGCGTTTGGGCGATCGCTTTCTCGATGGCGTCCTCGCTTCCATACCTACGGCTGTGGGATATGAGGTCAAACGGCCGGATTATTCCTTTTATCTGGGTAAAAAAGAAACGATTCCCATGCTGCTAATTGCCGTTGGATCTCTCTTAATTGTCTTTATGATTGCCGCTGCGCTTTTTGAATCGATGCGATTGCCTTTCATCATCCTCTTTTCAGTGCCTATGTCATTGATCGGACTCTTCCTTGGCTTTTATTTTTTTAATGTCAATTTTAGTCGCGGAGGGTATGCCGCGGTGATCCTTCTTATTGGGCTTTCGGTCAATAACGGCATCATTCTGGTCTCTCGCATTGAGCGCTTGATCCAAGAGGCCGGAGCAGGAAGAATCCACCGTATATCGGAAGCCGTTATACAGCGCACTCGCCCCATATTGATCACCACCCTCACCACCATCGCCAGCTTCGTTCCGTTCGTGCTCAACTCGGATACATATTCATTCTGGTATACCTTTGCCTTCGCGGTGATTTGCGGACTGGCAACATCGACCATCCTGATTTTGTTGGTTATGCCGGTATTATATGATGTGATTTCTGCAAAAAGGTATTCAGCAAAAACGGCATAAAAATCAGAGAAGAGGAATTCCGCCAAAATCGGCTTGTTGGCCAGAGATTTTGTCAGTAATGACAGCACGCTCGAGTGCAGCCCCATCGCGCCGTGCCTGCTCATGGATGATGCCGTGAACGTCACGTCATGGGGGATGGTGAATCCCTCTGGCCAGATGATGAAGGATGTTTTGGATAAATCCTGCTGTTGCGGATCCATCAGCGACCCTGTGATCTGCACTTGCTGCGACTGTTCTGTGCCGTGATTCATCCTAACAGCCGTGAGGATAATAAACGATTAAATCATATGAGTTATATATGACTCTGCTGATTTACTAGGTATTTTTAGGTATTCCAAGGCCTAACCTACTGTTTTCTCGTCCAAGATCTGGTGAAAATGTCACTAAATCAACAGAATCATATATCTGATGAGTTTTTTGGAGTCCGATCAGCCGCAATGAGGGGAATCGAGTCCATCTAAGACTATCTGACTATCAATCATAAACCGAAGTTCGACAGTTGTAGGGTAAAACAGATAGGGCTTAAGCCCTATTAAACAACGGCATAGATATACTTTTCCAGATGGAGTCGTGTTACTACAAAATCAGCTCTAGCATATGTCTACAATAGAGCCGGGTTTTTTGATACCCAGCTGCTTGAGGACCAATTTCTGTTGCTCTGTTGGCTCTGTCAATTGAGAGACTTTTTCCCGGTTCATAAGAAATTGGCCAACCTGCATCCGGTTCATTTCCTGACGCACAGATCTCCATGACGCACCCGTTTTGTGCTCGACAATTCGGGCCAGGACCAGGGCCAGGAAGCAGAGGAAGATATGGCAGCGGATCCGTTCATCCTTGCTTCCGGGTTCTGATGCACTCACCCGATCCCCTCCGGCTCATCCGTGAACTGGCTCGCATTTCGGGGGATGCTGTTGTTCTCGATTTCCCATCCACGCGTTCCCTGGCTTTTCTGCATTCCTGCCTGCGCAGGATCAGGGCTCATTACCGAAATAATACGCAGGCTTTCCGTACCTTCACCTTCTATCAAATTGCAGCGATGTTTGCCAGTAACGGGTTTTCGGTTCAGCAGATTTCAGGCCGATTTGTTCTGCCGGTATTTCTGCATCGCTGTCTGGCTCGGCATGTGGGGATAGAAGCTGCCATCGCAGTGGATCACTTTTTCCAGCGCTATTTTGCCCCCTTCTCCAGCTCGATAACCATCAGGGCCGAACGGCGCAAATCTTTTACTACGTGAGCGCCGTGATGTCGGCGATGCCTGGTGTTGGCTTTGGGCTGTCGACCCGGGTCATGATGCAACGTGCGCTCCAACTCGCCCGGGCGCAATTTTTCCTGAATTTGCATCCTGGATGTGTTTGCGCAGTGCGGTTACCACCATAAAATCGTGGATATTGGGTAATCCCGCCGCGTCACCGCCGGAAGACCCTCTTTTTAGCCAATTCGCTTGCGTTTCAGCTCCGGAATGGTTATTTTGCCGGAAGGGGGATATGTTGCATGCGCCGGAATGGGCTTGGCGCGCTCAAAAGCGGGGGATGACAGGGCCTCAAGGCGTTATTCAGCGGTGGATGTCCGCGATCGTTGGCCCCCGGCAAAATCAGACCCACGTGCAGCCGAAAAGCCGAAACAGGAAAGGAAGTGCCTGTGAGATATTCCCGCGTTGCACTGTTCATGCTATTGGCAGCAAGCTTCCGGGCAGCGGGACAAAATGCACCCGCCTTGCCGGTTAACTATGAGGAGCTGACCTCGCCGCAATTTGTGCAGGCGGTGGCATCGAGTCATGGCACCTGCCTGGTTCCCCTCGGCATTCTGGAGAAGCACGGGCCGCACCTGCCGCTCGGAACGGATCTGATCGACGTGCGTAAGGTTGCCTTGACCGCTGCTGCCCGCGAGTATGCGGTTGTTTTTCCTCCCTATTATTTTGGACAGATCAATGAGGCCAGGCATCAGCCCGGCACGGTGGCCTTTAGTCATGAACTCGTCTGGAATGTGCTGCAGGAAACCTGCGATGAATTGGCACGCAACGGCATGAAAAAGATCATCCTTGTCAATGGCCATGGTGGCAATAACAACCTTCTCAAGTATTTTTGCCAGGTGCAGATGGAGAGACGGCATGATTACGCTGTCCTGCTGTTTGCGCCGGCCGAGGATGAGGCCTTAACCAGTAAAATCGCGGCGATGAAGAAAACGCAGACCGGAGGCCATGCCGATGAGGAAGAGACGGCGATGATGCTGTCGCACCGGCCGGATCTGGTGCATCTGGATCAGGCCAACACGCAGTCCGGCAAGGATCTGGCGCGTTTGGGAGAGCTGCCTTTCCTCTACACCGGCATCTGGTGGTATGCCCGCTATCCCAACCACTATGCCGGCGATGGCGGTCCTGCGCAGGCCGGACTGGGCAAGCTGCTTATCGAGAACGAAGTGGAACAATTGGTCAAAATGATCGCATGTGTCAAAGCGGATGAGAAAATTCTGCAGCTGCAGAAGGAATTCTATGATCAGGCGGAGCATCCGCTCGAGACCAGGCCGTTTTAAAACAGGGATAAAGTGATGAGGCAAGCCTTGAATACCGGAATGCCCCCCAAAAGCGCCTGTAGAACGGCCAGGCCTTTCCTCATTGGCCTCATGCTCCTGGCTGCGATCATTTCCCGCGCACAGGCCCAAGCGATCATTGCCGATCACCGGTGCACCGACATCCGTGCGATCCCGGTGACGGCCATCGAAAAAGCCAAGACGCAACTGCATATCGGCTACGGCTTTACTTCGCACGGCAGCCAGATCATCTCCGGGATGACCGGCCTGGTCGAATTCATGAACGCGAAAGGCTGGCCCAAGGATCTGTTCGTTTTTAACCGCACCGGCACTGTCGCCGGCAGCCTGCACCTGTTCGAGGGGGATGGCTATGGCAGCGGTGACCTGGACCACGATGCGGGCTACTATCCGGACTGGGTGAACGAAACCCGGAGCTATCTCGGCGCACCAAATCCGCAAGGACGCGGCGGCAACCATTCGGAGATGAATGTGATCATGTGGGCCTGGTGCGGCCAGCTCTCCTGGTACAGCGATGCTGAGGTCCACAATTCCTATCTCAACGAGATGAATCGTCTCGAAGCGGATTACCCTGGCATCACTTTTGTCTATATGACCGGCCATTCAGACGGCTCAGGACTCGAGGGCACCCTCCACAAGAATAACCAGACGATCCGGGAGTATTGCGCGGCCAACGGCAAGGTGCTTTTTGATTTTTATGATATCGAATGCTACGATCCGGATGGGAACTATTATGGCGACAAACATGTCACGGACGGCTGCGACTATGACGGTGGCAACTGGGCCCGGACCTGGCAGAACAGCCACCAGCTCGGGGTGGATTGGTACGAATGCTCTCCCGCCCATACGGAACACCTCAACGGCAACCTGAAAGCCTATGCGATCTGGTGGCTTTGGGCTCGGCTGGCCGGATGGGATGGCACCACCGGAGGTGCAACAAACGGACCAAGCCGCGCTCTGCCGGACGATGCCGTTTTGCTTGGACAGAATTATCCCAACCCGTTCAACAGCAGTACCGCCATCCCCTTTTATCTCGACCGGGACCGGCACATCACCCTCTCGCTCTATGATCTTTCCGGCAAAAAGGTTTCCAGAATTCTTGAAGCCGATTTGCAAGCCGGCTGGCAGTCGGCGAAGCTGGAGATGGATCAGCTGGCCAGCGGATTCTACTTCTATCAGCTGCGTGCGGAAGAGAGGATCCTGAGCCGGCGGCTGCTCCATTTGCGCTGATACCTCTCCTGTAAAATGAAGAGTCCCGCCCGTTCGCTCCGATACGCCCCTCTTTTCTCTTGATTGGCTGCGAAAAAAAATGTATTTTTAATGAATTGAATATCCTGCAACCTACCAAGGAAAATGACTTTGCGCGTCCTCTCCGGCATACAGCCCTCCGGCAACCTCCATCTCGGCAACTATTTCGCCATGATGAAGCGGATGATCGACTATCAGGAACATCATACGCTCTTTTGCTTCGTCGTCAACCTCCACGCCCTGACCTCCGTATTTGATGCACAAAAGCTGCGCATCAATACCTTCGAGGCCTGCTGCGACTTCCTCGCCCTCGGCATCGACCCGGAGAAATCCTATTTCTACGTCCAATCGGATGTGCCGGAGGTGACCGAACTGACCTGGCTGCTCTCCAACGTCACCCCGATGGGACTGCTCGAGCGCGGCCACTCCTACAAGGACAAACTGGCCAAGGGCATCCCGGCCAACCACGGTCTCTTCGCCTATCCGGTGCTGATGGCCGCCGATATCCTCCTCTACGGAGCGGACATCGTCCCGGTCGGCAAGGACCAGAAACAGCACCTCGAGATGACTCGCGACATCGCCATCCGCTTCAACCAGACCTACGGCGAGATCTTTGTCGTGCCCGAGCCGGATATTCCCGACTCGGTGGCGATGGTGCCCGGCCTCGACGGCCAGAAGATGTCCAAATCCTATGGCAACACCATCGACATTTTCAGCCCGCACGAGGTGATGAAAAAACGGGTGATGGCGATCGTCACCGACGCCACCCCGGTCGAGGCGCCCAAGAATCCGGATACCTGCAACCTCTTCGCCATCTATTCGCTCTTTCTCGACGAGGCCGGAAAAAAGGAGCTGCGCGCCCGCTACCTGGCGCCGGGACTCAAATACGGCGAGGTTAAGAAGGAGCTGCTCGAGGTGATCTGGAACTACTTCGCTCCCTACCGCGCACGCCGCGAGGAGCTGGTGCACGATCCGGCCAGGGTGCACCGTATCATGAAACAGGGCGCGGAAAAGGCCCGCGCCGTGGCGGCGGGTTATCTCCAGGCCGCCCGTCACGCCACCGGTATCGATTACTGACCCGGGCGATGGAATTTTTTCCATCGCTCTTTTTATATCAACTCCGGCCGCCTGGAGTTGACAAGCGCCGGCAACGCCGGACGATCCAGGTCTCCCGTCCTGACCATGGGCCCGGGCTTTTGACACCCCTTTCCTTCTGGAGTACTTGCCATGATCCCCTATTCCTATCGTAACCACCGCCTCTATTGCGAAGAGACCGACCTGGCCGAGGTGGCCCGGCAGTATGGCACGCCCGCCTATGTCTACAGCAAGGCCGGCATCACCGGCAACTATGCGCGTATCGATGCGGCCTTTGCTACCGCACCGCACCTGATCTGCTATGCCCTCAAGGCCAACGCCAATCCGGTGCTGCTCAAGATCATGGCGGCGCTGGGGGCCGGGGCCGATGTGGTCTCGGGCGGCGAACTGGCCCAGGCCCTGGCGGCGGGTTTCCCGGCGCAGCGCATTGTCTTCGCCAGCGTCGGCAAGACCGACGCCGAGATCCGGTTCGCCCTGCGCTCGGGCATCCTCGCCCTCAACGTCGAGTCGCGTGAGGAGCTCGAGGTGACCGCCCGAATCGCCGTGGAGATGGGCTTGACCGCTCCGATCGCCCTCCGCATCAATCCCGACATCGACATCGAGGGCCATCCTTATCTGACCACCGGCAAGAGCGCCAACAAGTTCGGCATTGCCCTGGAGGAGGCGCGCGCGGCCTACCTGTGGGCGGCGGAGCAGAAATCGCTGAAAATCGTCGGGGTGCACTGCCACATCGGCTCGATGATCAAGAAGAGTGATCCCTACCGCCGCATGGCCGAAACCCTGGCCGCTTTTGTCAGCGATCTGAGCCGGCAGGGGATCCGCTTTGAGCATATCGATCTCGGCGGCGGTCTTGGCGTCGATTATACCCGGGTTTTGCAGGAGCAGGGCTCGCCCTGGTTCATGGAGCCCGAGGAGATGGCGGCCCAGGTGATCCCGGTGCTCCAGCCCCTCGGCTGCGAAATTCTGCTCGAGCCGGGGCGCTCGATCGTCGGGCCCAACGGAGTTTTGCTGAGCCAGGTGCTCTACCGCAAGGAGACCAAGGGCAAGAAATTTCTCGTCGTCGACGCCGCGATGAGCGATCTGATCCGTCCCTCGCTGTACGGCGCCTATCACGCCATCCTGCCCCTGCACGCCGGCGGGGCGGAGCTCGAGACGGTCGATGTGGTCGGCGCCATCTGCGAGTCGGGCGATTTTCTCGCCAAGGAGCGCGAGCTCGAGCGGATGCAGCGCGGCGACTTTTTGGCCGTGATGACCGCCGGGGCCTATGGCTACACCCTGACCAGCAACTATAACGCCCGGCCGCGGCCGGTGGAGGTGCTCATCGACGGCCAAACTCATACGGTCATCCGCGACCGTGAGCCGTCGCTGTTCTAACGAAATAAATTTCTCACAAAGGCACAAAGCCACAGAGAGACAATACCCTCACAAAGCCACCAAACCACAAGGTAATCAGTTTTTAGCCTCTTCTTTGTGCCTTTGTGTCTCTGTGAGAGTATATTTTCCTTGTATTTCCGCTTCTTTGTATAGCATTATTTAAACCAAGACTTGGGTGAAAACATGGACGTAAAGATCAAGGCGGTGGTCATCGACCCGGAGGGGCTGCAGCGCACCATCTCCCGCCTCGCCTTCGAGATCATCGAGCGCAATCATGGCGTGGACCGGATCGCCATTGTCGGGGTGCGCACCCGCGGCGCGTACGTGGCCGAGCGCATCGTCAAACGTATCGAGGAGCTCGAGGGCAAGCGGGTGCCCTATGGGGTGCTCGACATCACCCTTTACCGCGATGATTTCCGCAAGCGGCTGCGTCAGCCGGTGGTGCAGGTCACCGACATCCCCTTCGAGATCGACGACATTCCGGTGGTCATCGTCGACGATGTGCTCTTCACCGGGCGCACCTCGCGCGCGGCCATGGATGCCCTGATGGATTTCGGCCGGCCGGCGGCGATCCAGCTGGCGGTCCTGGTCGACCGCGGCCACCGCGAGTTGCCGATCCATGCCGATTATGTCGGCAAGAGCATCCCCACCTCCATCGGCGAAGAGGTGCAGGTGCGGTTGAAGGAGAGCGATGGCGAAGATTGTGTCCTGCTGGTTGAAGCACCCAAGGAGGCCCAATAGATGCCGCTGCAGCAAAAACATCTGCTTGGTCTGGATGGGGTCAGCGCGGAGGATATCCAGACCATTCTGGAGACGGCGCGGACCTTCCGGGAGATCCTTGAGCGCCCCATCCCCAAGGTCCCGACCCTGCGCGGGCAGACGGTGGTGAATCTTTTCTTCGAGCCGTCGACGCGAACGCGCATCTCCTTTGAGCTGGCGGAGAAGCGCCTCTCGGCCGATTCGGTCAATTTCACCACCTCCTCCAGTTCGGTCAAAAAGGGGGAGACCCTCAAGGACACTATCCGCAACATCGCGGCGATGAAGATCGACATGGTGGTGGTGCGCCATCAAGCGGCAGGGGTGCCCCTCTTTCTGACCCAGTGCGTCAATGCCGCTGTGATCAATGCCGGCGATGGAGCGCACGAGCATCCGACCCAGGCTTTGCTCGACATGTTCACCCTGCGGGAGCGATTTGGCAAGCTGGCCGGTTTGAAAGTGGCGATTATCGGCGACGTTTCGCACAGCCGCGTGGCCGGTTCCAACATCCGCGGCCTGACGACGATGGGGGCGGAGGTGATGCTGTGCGGGCCGAAAACCCTGATGCCGCGCGAGGTCGAGCGCTTTGGCGTCCGCGTCACCCATGATATCGAGGAGGCGATCGCCTGGGCGGATGTGCTCAATGTGCTGCGCATCCAGCTCGAACGCCAGGAGGCCGGATTGTTTCCCTCGCTGCGCGAGTATCATGCCGAGTTTGGGGTCACGCTGCCGCGGCTGGAGCGGGCGAAAAAGGAGATCACCATCATGCACCCCGGGCCGATCAACCGCGGCGTCGAGCTCGACAGTGAAGTCGCCGATGCCGATTATTCGGTCATCCTGGATCAGGTGACCAACGGCGTGGCCGTGCGCATGGCGGTGCTCTATCTGCTCAGCGGCAATGAAGAGAGTGTCGGATAAAATATAATCGCGCCAAGACGCGGAGACGCAGAGAAAAAAATGTCTCACGAAGCCACCAAGAGACAAAGAAGAGCATAAAAATATTTTACCTTTGTGTCTTTGCGCCTTCGTGAGAGGAATTGTTTTACGGGGGGCAGTGACGGGGTGTTCTGCGTTCTCCGCCACTGCACGAGGCAATGAAGAATCGGTGGGGTGATAAACAGAATGACTCTCACAAAGCCGCCAAGAGGCTGGATGAGAGATATTCTTTTTTACTTTGTGCCTTAGTGGCTTCGTGAGAGGAATTGTTTTACGGGGGGCAGTGACGGGGTGTTCTGCGCTATCCGCCACTGCACGAGGCAATGAAGAGTCGGTGGGGTGAAAAACAGAATGACTCTCACAAAGCCGCCAAGCCGCCAAGAGGCTGGATGAGAGATATTCTTTTTTACTTTGTGCCTTAGTGGCTTCGTGAGAGCAACTCTTTTGTTTCCTGGCGTCACCGCGAGAAATTATTTTACGGGAAAAGATATGGAAAACCTGCAAAAAGCCAATAAAATCCTGCTCCAGGGCGGCGAGGTGCTCGACCTGGGCACCGGGCAGCGTCAGCCCCTCGATCTGCTCATCCTCGACGGCCGCATCGCCCGCGTCGGCGCCGATCTGGCGGCTGATTACGAGGGCGAACTGCTCGACCTGCGCGGCCAGGTGATCGTCCCCGGCCTGCTCGACATGCACGTTCATCTGCGCGAGCCCGGGCGCGAGGATGAAGAGACCGTCGAGAGCGGCTGCGCCGCGGCCATGGCCGGCGGAATCACCGCGGTCTGCGCCATGCCCAACACCGATCCGGTGTGCGACAGCCAGGAGGTGGTGCGTTTTCTGAAAAAGCGCGCCGAGGAGCAGCTGGTGGAGGTGTTGCCGATCGCGGCGGTGACGAAAAAGCGCGAAGGCAAGGAGATCACCGAGATGGCCGAGCTGATCCGCGCCGGTGCTGTGGCGTTCTCCGATGACGGCAGTCCGGTAAAAAGCGCGGCGGTGATGCGCCGCGCCCTAGAGTATTCGAACATGTACGAGGTGCCGGTGATCGACCACTGTGAGGAACCCGAACTCGCTGCCGGAGGGCAAATGCACGAGGGCTGGATGTCGACGCGGCTCGGCCTGCCCGGCATCCCCGATATCGCCGAGGCAGTGATGATCGCGCGCGACCTCGCCCTCGCTGAATTCACCGGCGGGCACATCCATATCGCCCACATCTCGACGGCCAAGGGGGTCGAGTTAGTGCGCCGCGCCAAGGAGAACGGGGTCAAGGTGAGCTGCGAGGTGACGCCGCACCACCTCGCCCTGACCGACGCAGCCCTGGAAAAGTATGATACCCATCTTAAAATGAACCCGCCGCTGCGCTCCCGGGCCGATGTTGAGGCTCTCTTCATCGGCTTGCGCGACGGCACCATCGACGTCATCGCCTCCGATCATGCCCCGCACAGCATTGAGGAAAAAGAGGTCGAATTTCAGGCCGCCCCCAATGGCATCCTCGGTCTGCAGACCATGCTCGGCATCATCCTGGGCAAGGCCGTAGCCGCTGGCGAGCTGCCGCTGCATCGCGCCCTGGAGAAGATGATCCTGGCGCCACGACGGGTGCTCGGACTGCCTCTTCCCTTGATCAAGGAAGGGGCTCCGGCCAACCTGACGTTTTTCTCTCCGGAAAAGAGCTGGACGGTGGCGGCCAAAAGGCTTAAATCATTGTCACGCAATATGCCCTATCAGGGGTGGGAACTGCCCGGGGTGGTTTGCGGGGTGATCAATCGGGGTTTGTTGTGGACGTCAGAGTTGTAGATCACCTGATGCCTGCACCCGTATGACAAATCGAGGGTATTGGCCTGCACTCATCGGATGGATTATCTTTGCTTGATGCAGTGGAAGTTTTAGAAGGGATAGAGGACAAGTCCAAGGATCGGCGCAAAATGGGCATCAAATGTGGCGAGAAGGGCGCCTGATTGCAGGGCATGGGCTGCGATCCAGACATCGTTCAGGGGGATGGGTTTACCTATGGCGGCGAGCTGGTGCTTAAGGCGTCCGAAAAAGATGGCGGTCTCGGCATCTGCAATCAAAACCTGAACGCCGGGTTTGTCCATGAACCTCTGCAGTACGATGCGATTTTCTCTCTCCCTGCTTCCTCCATAAAATCCAGCCCACAATTCACCTAAAACAAAAATGGAGAGATAGACCGTATCCGCCTGTTCGAGGGCTGTTAAAACAGCCTGGTCCCCGGCGAAGAAGCGGCTAATGGCGTTGGTATCCAGGAGCAGTTTCATCGCCAATCCTCATTCTGAATTCGGGCAAAGTCGGCGGTTTTGTCTTCAAATTCGCGCAATTCCGCTGCCGACCAGACACCGCAGAGATCGCTGAAATCATGCACCGGCTTTTGGTTTTTTCCCAAGCCGAACACCTGCCGCAAGAGTTGTTTGATCGTATGGTTCAGGCTGGTTCCTTCTTCGTTGGCACGTTTTTCGATCTCTTTTACAAGCTCGTCATCGATTCCGTGTATTGTAATGGATTTCATGTGGTTTCCTGATGGTTCAAATAGTGGTTCAATACTATCTAAAATATAGTGCATCTGAATGGTTTTGTCAAGGGTTCTTTGGATCTTATCCATTTTTGGTACGCCTCTTGAAGCGGGAGAGGTTCTTTATTGTCAAGATGTATCGGTCAAAATGGCTCCTGCTCCCCATTAAAGCCGACGTTCGACAATTGTGCCATATCGCCTGTTTCGGGCCGGATCTGTCGGCTGATTTTGAAGGCGAGTTGCTCGATTTGGGCCGGGCGGGTGCTGTTACCGGGGATGAGCGGCTTGGGGAAGAGGGGTTGTGTAATCTTCGTCTCTTCGGTGCGTTGGAATTTCTGGCGGAGAGGACGCAGCAGCTATAGCGCTAATGACACTTAATATGCGTATATTAATTCTTTTGCCAGATAGCTAATATTGGCTATACAAATAAAAATGACTTGCATAAGAACGAGTTGCTATATTTTAAATGATATGTAATCCCGTGTGACCCATATAGATCCAATATGCTAAATACACACCCTAGGAGCCTGTCGGATTTAAGTTATAAGTTATTGATATTATTGGCGCGCTACTTTTGGGACCAATTTCATAATTAACGATTAATCAACAGCTTAGGATTTTACAAAACATCAATTCCGACTCTATCGACATGTCTTACTGGGTTGTCGACTATAACGATTGCCCCTGAGAATTTAGGCTCGAGTTGCCGAAGTTGTGGAGTTCTTGAGTTGGAATTCAGAAAGTTCAAAGACATTGGAGCACGTTATGAACAAAATGAAGATCCTTGCCATGGCCGTCTTGATCGCAGGATTGGGATCGGCCTCTTTAGGACAGGAATCGCCGATTTTCACTGAATTGTTCGGCGGCGCAGCTTTCCTTGCCCGATCTGGCGGTACCTTTGATGAATTCAGCGGCAATTACAGCTATCCTGCCGGCACCGAGGGACAGTTTCGGACATACTACTCAAGCAAGTACCAGGGCAGTTTTTTCCTCAAGCTCAATCTGGGGTGGCGTCTTTCTGAACGATTTTCTGCGTACCTGTCCAACCAATTCTCCTTGCCCCGCTATGATTTTACTAACGATTATTATACTGTGAATAATGAAAACAAGACTCCTTCCGGTCCGCCAAGCGGGTATCCGGCATTAAAAATGGCCAGTTCTTGTTACTGTTATACCCCTGCCTTGGGTATCCGGGCGAACCTGTTCAATCGTGCCGAGTCTCCTTATATTGAGGTATTATACGGACGTACCTTCCGGCATCTGGATCTGGAACAGGAGGGCAGCTATTATGATCCCTCAAGGTTTTCGCAATTCTCTCATGTGCGCGATCGTTCCAGTAGAGCCTATATGCAGATCGGTATGGGCGCGAAGCATCGCTTGGGTGAGCGTTATCTTTTGCACATTCGGATAGGACTGGATACCATCCATGAAGCCGGCGGTGGAGCATTTTTTCTGGAAGAGAGCGGCCAGTACCTTACTTTTGACGGCTGTATCGGCCTCGGCTATAGCTTTTAATGACTTCTCTGATGATAGCCCCGTGCGGCGGGTTGGTTCGAGGGTGCCCGCCATGATGAACCATGCTTTGCGGATCAAGAGAGTAATCAAGCGCCGGCGGTTTTTTCTCGGCGCTTTTTTATTTGATCGAAAAGATAGGTGGCCAAGCTCTATTCTATGGTTGCTATACCATCAAAACGCCTATCAGCAACGGTGGCGCCGTTGAGCTTGAGAAGCCCTTCAGCCCGGCCGTGGGATTCGTCCAGATGCCGAACATCGGTTTAAAATATCCGGATGGCCTGTAGTTAAATAAGCGCAACGCTGCTGCGGCCGCTTTCGTGAAAAGCGCCGGCGAAAAGTCAGGGATGCTTCACCTGAGCGCGCAGCAGATCAATTGCTTTGAGCAAACGTTTTTCGCGAGTCTCTTGCTTTTTAGCTTCCACAATCCAGCGCACATATTCTTTCCGGTGGGTAAAGGATAATCCGTTAAAAAAGAGCTTGGCTTCAAGATTTTCATTCAGTTTCCGGGCAAGGTCTTCGGGGAGCGTCACCTCGCGGGGCTCTTCATCCTTTGTGAGGACCACGTGGACACTTTCTCCCGGATTCTTTCTGATAGCAGCCCGCACCTGTTGGGTCAATCCCAGCCAATGGCAGGGATATCCCATCCGCACCAAGGAGCCGCGATATTCATAGCCATCAAAAGTGGCCACCACTTTCACCCGGCCTTTGGTGCCGAATTCCTTTTCAACATCAAAGGGGAATTCGATGAAGGCGGCATTCAGATCGGGATTCTTTTGGATCAACGCGTCAAATTCGTACTTTTTCATCTGACAACTCCGGTTATTATCAGTCCAGTCAATTACATTTTACGTCTCCTGAAAAAGCAAGCGAAATCGCCAGAAAAATCTTGCATAATTTCAAAATTTTTCCTATATTTCTCGGCTTAAGGCAAAATAAAGGAGAAATATCTTGAAGACTTTTACCCCGAAACCCGGCGACATCACGCAAAAGTGGTACGTGATCGATGCGAACGGGCAGGTTTTGGGCCGTCTGGCCTGCAAGGTCGCCGAGATCCTGCGCGGCAAGAACAAGCCCATCTGGGCGCCGCACATGGACTGTGGCGATTTTGTGGTGATCATCAATGCCGACAAGGTCAAGCTCACCGGCCGCAAGATCGAGCAGAAAAAGTACACCAGCTTCACCGGCTATCCCGGTGGACTGCGTCAGACGCCGATCGCGCGCATGATGGAGAAAAAGCCGGAATTTGTCGTGCGTCATGCCGTGCGCGGCATGCTGCCGAGCAACACCCTCGGGCGCCACATGCTGCGGAAGCTGAAGGTCTATGCCGCACCGGACCACCCGCACGCCGCCCAGCAGCCTGAAACCATCACCCTGTAATCGATCCCTGCTTGCGCAGATCCAAAGGAGAGCAAATGAAAGGCACGAACTATAACGCCACCGGCCGCCGCAAGAATGCGATCGCGCGCGTCTGGCTGGCCCCTGGCAACGGCGCCATCGAGGTCAACGAGAAGGGCCTCCTGGACTATTTCAAGCGCGATACGCTCAAGATGATCATCGAGCAGCCGCTTGAGGTGACCGGCAATCAGGGCAAATGGGACATCAAGGCGCACGTCGAAGGCGGCGGGCTCACCGGTCAAGCCGGCGCCCTCCTGCTCGGTATCGCCCGCGCCCTGGTCAAGGCCAATGAAGACCTGCGGCCGCAGCTGCGCCGCAACGGCTTCCTGACCCGCGACCCGCGCATGGTCGAGCGCAAAAAGTACGGCCGTCCCGGCGCCCGCAAGCGCTTCCAGTTCTCGAAACGTTAATCAGGCGTATCACTCACATCCTCCATTGAACACGGGGTGCCGATTCAGGTTATATCTCTGGACTGGAGGATGGCGGTTTAACCCCAAGATCAGGAGCTTTTGTCATGGCTGAAGTCACCATTCAGGACCTGTTGCTCGCCGGGAGCCATTTTGGCCACCTGACCCGCCGCTGGAATCCCAAGATGAAGAAATTCATCTTTATGGAGCGCAACGGGATCCACATCATCGATCTCAAAAAGACCATTGTCTGCCTCAATCAGGCCCGCGAAGCGGTGCGCAAGATCGTCGCCGAGGGCGGATCGATCCTCCTCGTCGGCACCAAGAAGCAGGCCAAGGATATCATCAAACTCGAGGCCGACCGCTGCGGTATGCCCTACGTCACCGAGCGCTGGCTCGGCGGCACCCTGACCAATTTTGTCACGGTTAAAAAGAGCGTCAAGCGACTCAAGAACCTCGAGAAAAAGGCGACGGACGGCACCTACGACAAGGTGACCAAGAAAGAGATCCTCACCATCGAGCGCGAGAAGGAAAAGCTCGACAAGGTTCTCGGCGGCATCCGCGAGATGAATCATCTCCCCACGGCGCTTTTCATCGTCGATTCCAAGAAGGAATCGATCGCCGTCAAAGAGGCCAAGAGGCTGAACATCATGACCTTTGCCCTCAATGACACCAACGCCGATCCCGATTTCGTCGATTATCCGATCCCCTGCAACGACGACGCCTTTAAATCGATCAGCCTGCTCACGCGCGCTTTCGCCGATGCCATCATCGAGGGCAAATCCGGCCGCATCGATGTCCAGATGGCCGCGGAGAATGAGGGCGACGCCGCCGAGCTGGCTTACAAGAAAGAGTTTGCGGAAGAGAGCGGCAGCAGCTTTTCCAGCGATGCAACCGGAAAGTGATCACTCAGGAGTAATCCAATGTCTATATCTGCTTCCATAGTCAACGAGCTGCGCAACAAGACCGGCGCGGGCATGATGGACTGCAAGAAAGCCCTGGAACAGACCAACGGCGATATCGAGAAAGCCATTGAGTACCTGCGCAAGCACGGCGTGCAGCAAGCCGAGAAGAAGGTCGGACGCAGCGCCAACCAGGGCATCATCCAATCCTATATCCATCCGGGCAGCCGCCTCGGCGTGCTGGTCGAGATCAACTGCGAAACCGACTTTGTCGCGCGCACGACCGATTTCCAGGAATTCGCCAAGGATGTCGCCATGCAGATCGCCGCGGCCAACCCCCTGGTGGTCGATCGCAGCGAAGTGGACCAGGAAAAGATCGCCAAGGAAATGGAGATCTACCGAGCCCAGGCGCGCGAGCAGGGCAAGCCCGAGAATATCGTCGAAAAGATGGCCCAGGGCAAGCTGGAAAAGTTCTATCAGGAGGTCTGCCTCCTGGAACAATCCTTTGTCAAGGATCCTACCAAGACCATCCGCGATCTGCTCAATGAAAAGATCGCCAAGTTGGGCGAAAACATGATCCTGCGACGGTTCGTCCGGTTTCAGCTGGGCGAATAGCACAAGATGTTCGAGCGAAGTTCCGGCTTCGCTCTTTTTTTATGCCACTGTCTTGAAGGAGAGGCTGCATGGCTGAACCGGGACGACCCGTTTACCACCGCATCCTGCTTAAATTGAGCGGCGAGGCCCTCATGGGCGATAGCAACCGTCTGGGCATCGATCCCCAGACGGTCGACCTGATCAGCCGCGAGGTGGCGGAGGTCGCGCGCATGGGGGTGGAGATCGGCATCATCATCGGCGGCGGCAATATCTTTCGCGGCCTCTCGGCCAGCGCCCGCGGCATGGACCGCGTCACCGGCGACTATATGGGGATGCTGGCGACGGTGATCAACGCCCTGGCCCTGCAGGATTATCTCGAGCGCTACGACACCCAGACCCGGGTGATGACGGCGATCAAGATGGAGCAGATCGCCGAGCCCTTCATCCGCCGCCGGGCGATCGCGCATCTCCTGCGCGGCAAGATCGTTATTTTCGGGGCGGGCACCGGCAATCCCTACTTCACCACCGACACCGCCGCCGCGCTGCGCGCCATCGAGATCGGCGCCGACGCGATCCTCAAGGGGACCAAGGTGGACGGGGTCTACGACAAGGATCCGGTCCATCATCCCGATGCCGTAAAATATGAACAGCTCTCCTATATGGATGTGATCAAGGGCAGACTGAAAGTGATGGATACCACGGCCGTGACGCTGTGCATGGAGAACGACCTGCCGATTCAGGTGTTCAACCTCAAAGTGCCGGGCAATCTCATGCGCGTGATCCTGGGCGAATCCATCGGAACCAAAGTGACAGGTGAATAGCCTATGATAGAAGAGATCAAGAAGGATGTCCGTCACCGCATGGACGCCGCGGTTGAGAGCGTCCGCAGCGAGCTGGCCAAGCTGCGCACCGGCAAGGCCTCCCCGGCGATCCTTGACGGTATCGTCGTCAATTACTACGGCACACCGACGCCCCTGCGTCAGGCCGCCAATGTCAGCGCCCCGGAGCCGCGCCTGCTGGTGATCCAGCCCTGGGACCGCTCGCTGCTGGGCGAAATCGAAAAGGCGATCCAGAAATCGGATCTCGGACTCAATCCCGCCAACGACGGCATTGTCGTTCGCATCCCGATCCCGCAGCTGACCGAGGAACGCCGTGTCAGCCTGGTCAAGGTAGCCCGGCGCGTCGGCGAGGAGGGGCGCGTGGCGGTGCGCAATGTCCGCCGCGACGGGATCGAACGTCTGAAAAAGCTGGAGAAGGATTCGAAAATCTCCGAGGATGATTCCCGCCGCGCCCAGGAGGAGATCCAGCGCCTGACCGACGAACTGGTCAAAAAGATTGACGATATCCTCACCCTGAAAGAGAAGGATATCATGGAGGTCTGATCTGCGCCTCCGCAACCGCCGTTCTGACCGACCGCTGCCGCAACCCGGCCGCGGTCTTTTTATTTTTCAAGGAGGGCCGCATGGCCATTGTCTACGACCGCTTCGCCCGTTTTTACGATCTCGAATACAGCCTCAAGGAAGACGATCTCCCCTTCTATCTCGATCTGGCCGACCGTTTCCCGGGGCCGGTGCTCGAAATCGGCGCCGGCACGGGGCGGGTCACCTTTGAGCTGGCCGCCGCGGGCTGCGAGATCTGGGGCCTCGATGATTCGGCCAAAATGCTGGCGATTGCGGAGAAAAAGCGGCTGCAGCACCCGGAAACCGCTGCACGGGTCCATCTGGCTCAGGGCGACATGCGCGATTTTACCCTGTCGCACAAGTTCGGCCTCTGCATCATCCCCTTCCGCGCTTTTCTCCACAACCTCACCCAGAGCGACCAGCTGGCGACCCTGGCCGCCATCCGCCGTCATCTCAAGCCGGGGGGGATGCTGGCGTTCGACCTTTTTGTCCCTCTGGCCGGAGTGCTCGGGCAGCGGGAGTGGCGGGAGGAGATCGCCGCCGAAGAGCTCGCTGAACCGGAGCAGGGGGTGTCGTTGACGGCGCATATCCGGCACGATCCCGTCCGCCAGCTCCTCACCATCCGCAATACCTATCACCGCCGCGGCCGCGACGGCGCTCTGCGCGAGAACAGCGCGGTGATGAAGTACCGCTACATCCATCGCTTCGAGATGGAGGCGCTGCTGGCCCTGGGCGGATTTGCGGTGGAGGAGGTCTGGGGCGGTTTCAACGGCGAGGCGTACGATTATGACAGCGGCGTCATGTGCTTTGTGGCTCGGGCGCTGCCGCGCGCGCAAACGGCGCGCCGGCCCGCTGCTCCAGGGCGCAGAGGATAATGGCGGCGGCCTGACCGGGCGCCATCCGTTCGCTGTTGATCACCAGATCAAAAACAGCGCTGTCGCCGGCATCGTAGTGAAAATAGCGTTTGATAAAAGCGGCGCGGGATTGATCGACCTCCTGGACGATCTTCTGCGCCGTTTTTTTGTCGGTGCCGCGCTTCTCCATGATCTGCTGCAGCCGCCATTCGAGCGGCGCGGTCACCAGGACGCGCACGGTATGGCGCGGATCTGCGACGAAATGGCCGCCGCGGCCGACGACAATGGCTTGCCCGTGCGCGAGCAGTGTGGAAAGGACCTTGAGCAGGTGCTTGAGGTATTTGTCGGTGGCCAGGGCGGCGGGATCGAAGAGGGTCTGGAACCAATTCTCGGTCTCGCTCAGTTTTCTCTCGTCGAGGGTCGCCACCACCCGGTCGCGCACATGGGCGTTCTCCGCGATGAAATCGACCAGCTGGCGGTCGTACACCGGCCAGCCGGTGAGCTTGCCCAGCTCCGCCGCGACGTGGTCGCCGCCAGCGCCATGGGTGCGCGAAAGGGTCACATTCATCCGCGGCCAGATGCCCTCCTCCTCGCCGGGTCGGGCATGCAGTTTGGCCACCTCCCAGGGTACAACCCGGCTGACCACCATTTTTTCCCAATGGACTGGATCTTTATGGTCCTGAAGCATGGCAGCCTCCCCATGTCATAAAATGTCTCCCCCTGTTGAAAGATAGTCCACTGCAGACAAAAAGTCAAGAGGTATAGGGATGGATTTGCCGGGGGATCAATCCTGATAGATGAGGAGCTTGGAGGTGGCGTCGTTATTGAGGACGAAGGTGATGGTGCAGCCCTCCTCGATCTTGAAGGGATTGGGTTCGATCTTGCCGAGCTCGTTGGTTAGCCAGATCTCATTGTAGTAATAGAATCCGGATTCCCGGCCGCTCTCCTCACCCCCCTTGATGGCCGTGACATAATCCTGGTCCTGAAAATCCTTCACCTCGAGCACGACATAGTATTTCCCGGGGGTAACATACTTGTCATCCAGGTCCTTGCCATTCCAGAAGTAGACATAGCGCCCCATGCCGTAAAAGATCTCCTCGTGGACCAGCTTTTTGTTTTTCTTGTCGGAGAGGGGATTCTTGCAGCCCGCGAGCAGCGGGAGAAGCAGGGCACCGAGGAGAAGCAGGGCCAGGGTGCGTCGCAGTTTCATGGTATGTGATCCCCCATGGATAGCATTATGACGCGCATCCGGCCAGGAGAGTGCCAGGGTCCGTCGCGTTTTCATAGGATTCGATCCAATCTTCCAGCCCGGCCCCGCCGCGCCATGGTCGTACAGCCCGCGGTGCGGCGGAACCCGGAAGGGTAGAGGTTATTTGGTCCAGCGGCCGATCCAGCCGTGCACTTCCTGCCACCAGAGCCGGGCGTTCTGCGGCTTGAGGACGAAGTGGGTCTCGTCCGGGAAGAGCAGCAGCCGTGAGGGCACGCCCATCCGCTGCAAGGCGGTGAACATCTGCAATCCCTGGGTGTAAGGCACACGGTAGTCCTGCTCCCCGTGGATGACCAGGGTCGGGGTTTTGAATTTTCTGAAATTCTCCACATAACTTGAAGCCGACCATTTGCGATAAAGTTCCGGATTTTGATAGGGCACGCCGCCGAACTCCCACTCTGGGAACCAGAGCTCCTCGGTGGCCCCGTACATGCTGAACTGGTCGAAGACGCCGGCATGGGAGACCAGGGCCTTGAAGCGGTTGGTATGGGTGGCGATCCAGTCGACCATGAAGCCGCCGTAGCTGCCGCCGGCAGCGGCCATGCGCTCGCCGTCGATAAAGGGACAGGTTCTAAGGAGGTAATCGATGCCGGCCATCAGGTCCTGGTAGGGCCCGCCGCCCCAATTCTTGCTGACCGCATCGGTCCAGGCCTGGCCATAACCGGTGGAGCCGCGGAAGTTGACAAAGACCGCGACGTAGCCCGGAGCGGCGAAGAGGGCGGGATTCCAGCGATAATGAAAATCGTCTTCGAAGGCTCCCTGCGGGCCGCCATGGATGAGATAGATCATGGGATATTTTTTTGCGGGGTCGAAAAAGGGCGGCTTGACCAGCATGCCGTGCACCTTTTTGCCGTCAAAACTGGTGAACCAGAACTCCTCGGCCGGATTGAGGGCCAGTTGGTCGAGCAGGGGCTGATTGACCGTGGTGAGCTGGCGCACGGCGCCGCTGGCGAGATCCAGACTATAGAGATCATCCGGATTGGTGACGGACTGCTGGCGGAAACAGAGACTCTTGCCGTCCGGCGCCGCGGCGAGGCCGTTGTTGACGTGCTGGTGCAGCAGCTCTTTCACCGTTGCGGTGGCGACATCGGCCTGGAAGATGCAGTTGCGCGCCTGATGGTTGGCGGTGAGGAAAAGGGACTTGCTGTCGGGGGCCCAGACCATCTCGCCGATCTTTTGGTCAAAGCCATCGGTGAGGCTGCGCGCTGTGCCGGAGGCGCGGTCATAGAGCATTACTTCTTCCTGGTCGGCCTCGAACCCGGGACGGCGCATCGCCTTGTAGGCGAGGTAGCGGCCGTCGGGCGAGTAAAGGGGGGTATTGTCGACCGCCTTGTTGGCTGCGGTGATGCAGCGCGGCGCGCCGGAGGGTTGGCCGCCGCTCAGGGGCAGGAGGAAAATATCGTTGTTGGTCTGGGCAGCCGGCATGGGATCGATGTTGCAGACAAAGGCCACCTCGCGGCCGTCCGGCGAAATCGCGAAATCGCGGCTGCCGCCGAGATCGAGGGGCGGGGTGTCGTACTCGCCCGGGGTGAGGTCGTGGACGTTCGCTCCAGCGGCATCACAGATGAAGAGGTGGCTGCGCATGCCCTCGCGATAGTGGTTGAAGGCGCGGAAGAAGAGGTGATCGCTGGTGCGCGCCTTGACTTTGGATTCGTCGCGCTGGGTGGCGCGGGCGGCGCTCTCCTCGAGCGTGGCCGCATCGGCATAGACCGTGGCGGTGAAGAGCAGGTACTGACCGTCCGGCGACCAGAGATAGTCCTCCACCTCCACCGGCAGGCTGGTGACCGGGCGGGCCTCACCGCCAGCGAGCGGCAGCAGATACACCTGGCTCGAGCCGTCACGGGCGGAGAGGAAGCTCAGGGCGCGGCCATCGGGGAGCCACTGCGGGGCGCCGTCGTATTTGGCGTTGAAGGTGATCTGGCGCGGCGCGCCACCGGCGGCCGGGAGCAGCCAGAGGTCGGAGTTGCTGCTGTTCCTGGCCATCGAGTAGCTGGTCTGGCTGTAGGCGATCCAGCGGCCGTCCGGGGAGAGGACCGGATCGCCGATGCGCTGCATCGCCCAGAGGTCTTCGCTGGTCATGGCGCGCCGCTCGGCGGCCATGAGCGAAACCGTAAGCAGGGCGGAGAGGAGCAGCATGGAGAGAATTTTTTTCATAACGACTCCGAAAAGGGTTGGTGAATGCGGTTATTCAGGGAGAATCAGGTCGTTGCCCTCATTGGGCCAGCGTGCCCGGACCTTGAGGGTATCGGGATAAGCGGCATAGCGTTCGGCCGGCAGCCAGGGCCATGGGCGGCCGAAGGAATAGCGGCCGTTGCCGTCCTCGTCGCGGAAAAAGTCGATCAGGTACTCGCCGGGCATGATCCGCTCGAAGCGGTAGGCGCCCTCCAGCGGCTGGAGGAGTTCGATGGCTGGTGCCTTGCCGGCGCGGGCGCTGATGAAAAAGGGGCCGGAGCGGCCGGAGGCGGCGTCGCGCAGCGAGCCGGAGATCTCCGAGAGGGTGTCGGGCTTGAGGGTCTGAAAGTGCACGGTGATGAGGGTATCGGCGACGCGGTTGCCCTGGCGGTCGCGCAGGCTGTCGAGGGCCATGCGCACCTGATAGGGGCGTTCCGGCCGCAACGGGGCGGCCGGGGTGAAGAGCATCGCGGCGCTATGGAGCCAGGTGATCCGGCCGGGGACCGGGATCTTGCCGCTGTCGAGCAGGGCAAAAGCGAGCCCGCCGAGCGGCTGATCCATCGCCTCGGAAAACTGGAGAGTGACGGTCGTCTCCAGGGGGATGTTGCGCGCCTTGTCTTCGGGCAGGCTGCTGATGAAATAGGGTTTGATCGTGTCAGCGAGGGCGGCGCCCTTGAAGAGGGCATGGCGCGAGGTATCGATCAGGGCATGGTCCGCGAGGTCCCAGCCTTGCCCGACCACGGCCTTGTACTCCGCGCCCGCCTGCTGCGGCCCGGTCAGCAGGTGGAGATAGGCGGCATTGCGCTGGTCCATGAGCAGGTCGAGGACCGGGAGGGTGTCGCTGCCGGTGGTGATGGTGATCGTACCGGGGGCGGTCAGGCCGCGGCTGGACATGCGCTCGGAGAAGCGCAGGTCGACGTGGCGGTTGTCCGGCGCGGTGGCGCCGGCCAGGGCGGGTGGTGTGGTGTCCTGCAAGGCGGCGCGCAGGATCACTCCGGAGCGGCGCGGCTGCTGCGGCGTCAGGATATAATCGCTGCTGGCGACGGCGATGAGTTCGCGTTCGGCGTCATAGCGGCCATTGAGATCGCGGTCGCCGACGGCGAAGAGGCGGTAGGAACCGAGGGCGAGGTAATCGAGGGAGAATTCGCCGCGGGCGTTGGCCTGGGTGACATAGAGCGGTGGGGTGGCGGCGGGATTGGGGAGCTGGCCGCCGCTCAGCTCGTAGGCCCAGAGCTGGAGGCCCTCCACGGGAGCGTCGCTGCTGATGTGCCCGGCGAGGGCGCCGCGGTCGAGGGAATCGCCGGTGGCGAAGGCGAGGGCATAGGACCCGGCCATGGGAATGTTGCGGAGGTCCTTGGTGCCGGCGCCGATGGTGATGACGTAGGTGCGGTGCGGCAGCAGGCCGCCGGGCAGCTGAATCTCGAGTTTTTTGCCGTGCCATTTGTAGCGCGCCGGCTGGGCCGGGCGCGGCGTGATGAAAATCGCCTCTTCGCAGGTGCGGTGGTCCACGGCCTCGTTGAACTGCAGGGTGATCCGGCTGTCCAGGGGCACGCGCGTGGTGTCGGGCCGCGGCCATGCCGCGAGGATGCGCGGTGGCATTTTGTCCACAGGACCGCCGGGCGGCGCGCCCTGCCGGGCGCAGGCTGCCAGGAGAACGATGAGCAGGATCTGCATAGCGTCGAGCAGAGGGAGTGGAAGCTTGATGCGATGGTTCATGTGTGCTGGCCTTGTCAAGGGGTTCTTCAAGTATAAAAAGTAATCATCAGCGTTTGTAATAACAAGTGCTTTTTCGCGGGGTACCCCCCGAAATCTTGTTCCCACCTGACATCTCGTGCCGTGTACCCCCCGAAATCTTGTTCCCCCCTGACATCTCGTGCCGTGTACCCCCCGAAATCTTGTTCCCCCCTGACATCTCGTGCCGTGTACCCCCCGAAATCTTGTTCCCACCTGACATCTCGTGCCGTGTACCCCCCGAAATCTTGTTCCCACCTGACATCTCGTGCCGTGTACCCCCCGAAATCTTGTTCCCACCTGACATCTCGTGCCGTG
>Ga0116170_10000222_pt1 | contig 59407 bp, 57 predicted proteins | sample AD_JPNHW1_MetaG_FD_89797 | JGI IMG/M metagenome (GOLD analysis project Ga0116170, IMG submission 89797) | Active sludge microbial communities of municipal wastewater-treating anaerobic digesters from Japan - AD_JPNHW1_MetaG | ecosystem: Engineered > Bioreactor > Anaerobic > Digestate | place... | reverse complement strand
CTGCGCGACGAGATCCAGAAAAAAGCCATTCGCGACCTGGCCATCCTTATGCCGCTGGGATTGCTCATTATGATCGGGTTTCTGTACTTTTCATTCCGTGAAATCAAAGGCGTCCTTGTACCGCTCTCAGTAGTTGTAATGTCCATTGTGCTGGCCATGGGGCTGATGCCCCTGCTGGGATATGACCTGAGCCTCATTGCCGTCCTGGTCCCCATTCTGATGATTGCCATCGCCAACAACTACGGCGTGCATATCATAACCCGCTATCAGGAATTAAATGCACGTTATCGCTCCCGTTCCATGAACACCATACTCGACGAAGCATTGTACTACCTCAGCAATCCGATTCTGCTTACCGCGCTGACAACCATCGTGGGAATCCTGGGCATGGTGACACATATCATGCTGCCGGCCAAACAAATGGGCATTGTAAGCGCCGCCGGTATCACCTTCGCCCTGTTGCTCAGTTTGTACTACGTTCCTGCGGTAATGTCGTTTCTAAAAACAGGCAAACCAAACAAGAGTTTTATCGTGGAAAAGCACACCGCTGTCGACAAATTCCTGACGTGGTCGGGCAAGGTCGCCACTGCTTCGCCTAAAAGAGTCATCGCGGTCTTTGCCATCGTGTTGCTTCTGACCGGCGCCGGTATATACCGGCTGAAGGTCAGCTTCAATAACGAGAATATGATGCCGGCTTCGCATCCTTTACAGATCTCCACCAAAATTGCCAACGATCATCTGGGCGGGACAAAGATCATTTCGCTGATGTTTGAAGGTGATATCAAGGACCCGGTTTTACTGAAAACCATGGACCGTTTTGAAACAGAATTGAAAAAACTGCCCGAAACAGGAAGCGTAACATCTCTGGCAACGGTGATCCGGACGATCAGCCGGGCAATGAATGATCCCGGAGACCCGATGTACGATAAGATTCCCGACAGCCGCGATGCCATTGCCCAATACATCGAATTCTACAACCTGAGCGGCGATCCGGATGATTTCGAACAACTGGTTGATTTTGACTACACCAAAGCGGTGATGAATATACAATTCAGGGCAACCGGCATCAGGGAATTCAGAAAAGTGGAAAGCGCCATCGACAAACTGATGGCCTCTGCTCCCTATTGCAGGTTGAAAGCCGGACACTGCATCGTGGAAAAGGAGATGGCCGAAGCCATCGTGAAAGGGCAGAACTACTCGCTGGTATTCGCGTTCGGGGCCATTATCCTTCTCCTCTGGTGGATCTTCAGGTCGCTGAAGGCCGGCCTGATGGGTTCCATACCGCTGGTGTTCTGCATCATGTGCAATTTCGGGTTAATGGGATGGCTGGGTTTTGAACTCGATATTGCTACTTCGCTTCTTTCTTCTGTTGCTATCGGCATCGGGGTAGACTACACCATTCACCTGTTCTGGCGTCTGAAAACGGAATTGTCGGATGGCGTTGAATACCATGAAGCCATTCGTAAAACCCTGAAAACCACCGGGCGGGGCATATCCATCAATGCATTTTCGGTGATGACCGGATTTGCCGTCCTTTTGCTTTCAGGGCTTACAATCCTGAAAGCTTTCGGGTTTCTCATCATCTTTTCCCTGCTGCTTTGCCTGTTATGCGCTATACTGCTGATTCCTGCCATCTGTCTGCAATTGCGGCCGGCATTTCTCGAAAAATCACCCATACAGAATTTTAATCGCATCAACGGACTATGAAAACAAACAATTTGTTCATGGCGGCTTTCATCATGCTGGTTCCCTGCCGGATGGAAGCCCAGGATGCCCGCCAGATAGCCGAAAAAGCATCGGATATCATCAACCCGGGATCAATGGAAATGACCTCCACGCTGAAAATTTTTGACAACAAAGGCAACGTGCGGGTACGTGAAGTTACCAATGCAACGGCGAAATTCGGCGAAACGACAAAAACACTGATCAGATTCCTCTCCCCTGCCGATGTCAAAGGAACGACCATCCTTATCTACGATTACGAAAATAAGGACGACGATATGTGGATTTATTTGCCGTCGCTCAGGAAGACAAGGCGGATCGTGAGCAGCGAGAAAGGAAAAAGTTTTATGGGCTCGGAATTCAGCAATGCCGATATGAGCAAACCCACTATGGACGATTTTACGTATGTTTTGAAAGGCGCTGAAACGTTTAACGGTAAAGATTGCTGGAAAGTGGAGTCCAAATGTAAAGACGCCGGTGTGGAACAAGACAATGGCTACAGCCGGAAGATCGCCTGGATTGATAAGGGTACCTGCCTCACGTATAAAGTGGAGTTTTACGACGCAAACGGCATACTCCTCAAAGCGGAAACACTCTCCGACTACCGGAAACAAAGTAACGGCAAGTATTTCGCCTTCCGGATGAACATGCAGAATTTGCAGAACAACCGCAAGTCTGAAATTGTGATCAATAAATACCAGCCAGGATCAGCACTGAAGGAACCGGCATTTTCGGCGAATAACCTTGGCGAATAAAGCGCAACCATGAAACCTTTCATTCCGGCTTCCATTCTGGCTTTATTTATCGCAGCGTCTTCGTTTACCCAAAACCTGACGATCAGCATTTCAGGCATCCGTAGCCGGAAAGGAGATATCTGTATCGGCATTTACAACAACAGCCGCCAGTTCAATACCGATCATCCGTATCGAAGTCTGGTGGTGCCCAAGGACAAGATAAAAGACGGGAAAATTGCCGTTCTCATCAGGGACCTGCCGGCGGGACAGTATGCCATTGCTTTTCTTGATGATGAAAACAGCAACGGGAAGATGGATTACCGATTTATGCTGCCTGCCGAAGGATGCGGGTTCTCAAACTACAGGCATAAAGGAATAAAAAAGCCAAGGTTCGATGACTTTGATTTTGAACTAACCCAAAACAATAGCTATATCAGGGTTGAAATGCAGTATTACTAAGTCCTCACGGAAACCCAAAACCGGCAGGGCCTGAAAAGTTTCAGGCCGGCATTTTATTTACGTCTCCGGATTCCACGGCAAATCGGGAACATTTATTAAAAAAGCAACATATCTTGCCAGGACAAAAAGAAAGTCTGAAAGACGGTTGAGGTAACGGATCACGATTTCATCAACGGGAGATTCGGTATTCAATTTAATGCACAACCGTTCCGCTCTCCGGCAAACGGTACGGCAGACGTGGCTCAGCGATACCAGCGGATGTCCGCCCGGCAGCAGAAAAGTTGACAATGGCGGCAACGATTCGTTCATCCTGTCGATTTCCCGTTCCAGCATCGCCACATCGTCGTCATGCAAAGCGGGCAGCGGCTTTGTGATGGCGGCATCCGGATCAGCAGCAAGCAGCGATTCGGCGACGAAAAGCCTGTCCTGCACTTCGAGCAAAAGGGATTTCATCGGTTCATGATCGAGCTGGTCGCGGAGGTACCCGATGAAAGAATTTAATTCATCGAGCGTACCGTATGCTTCGATGCGGCTGTGATACTTTGGGACCCGTTTCCCGCCGATCAGCGAAGTTTCGCCTTTATCGCCTGTTTTGGTATATATCCTGAAATTTTTCTCCATGAACGGCAGGTATGAAAATGATGTCATGAATGTGCCCGGGCGGCGCTAAACTGTCACCGTGGCTTTTTTCAGCGAACTGTAAATTTCGGCATTCAGATAATCATCGGCAATCTGTCCGTCCATCAGGCGGATAATCCGGTGGGCATGGCGGGCAATGTCTTCTTCATGGGTAACCAGGACAATGGTATTTCCGTCCTTATGAATTTTCTCCAGCAGGGCCATAATCTCATGGCTTGTCACCGAATCGAGGTTTCCGGTAGGTTCATCAGCCAGAATGATACTCGGGTTATTAACCATAGCCCTGGCAATAGCTACGCGCTGGCGTTGCCCGCCCGACATTTCATTGGGTTTGTGATGCAGGCGGTCGGTAAGCCCCACCTCTTCAATGACTTCGCGGGCGCGTTCCATCCTTTTCGCCTTAGTAATGCCGGCATAAACCTGGGGCAGCGCCACGTTTTCGATGGCCGTAATCCTGGGCAACAGGTTGAATGTCTGAAACACGAATCCGATCTCCTTGTTCCTGATTTCCGCCAATTCAAGGTCGTTGAGCTTGCTGACATCCTTCCCGTTAAGGAAATACTGGCCGCTGGTGGGTGTATCCAGACAACCCAGCAGGTTCATCAATGTTGACTTTCCTGAACCCGACGGACCCATGAGCGCAACGAATTCATTTTTCCTTATCGTCAGCGAGACCGAGCGAAGCGCCCTTACTATCTCGGTGCCAACCTTATAATTGCGGGTAATGTCAACAAGACGAATTACTTCACCATCCATAAGCATAAGTTTTGCATTTACTGTTCACAAAAATAATCCGAATAAGCATGCGAAACATATACACTGTTGATTTCTGGCGTTCATCATTTTTCAGGGTTTCCGGTACCGGATGATGAAATGCTGTTTTGATAAGCCTTTCCGGAGAAACAGGATTCCAAAACGGTAAATATCGATGGAAACCGTTACAGCCGGAAAATTGCAGAGTTCCTCCCAGGCCTTTTCCATGCCTTTCGACCAGTGAATATCATCTATCACAATCACGGTTTCATCCCGGGCTTTCCCAAGGATCATTTCAACATACATCCTGGTAGGCCCGTATTCATGATGGCCGTCGATAAAGACAAAATCCACCTTCCCGCAATCATTCAGCGTCCCCGGCAGAATATCTTCAAAACGTCCGGTATGCATTTCAACATTCGAAATGCCGGCTTCGGAAAAGTTTTCACGCGCTATTTCCGAAGTAGTGCTGCATCCTTCAATGGTTATCACCCTGGCTCCGGGTGCGCCTTTTGATAGATACAAAGTGCTTATACCCAGCGATGTTCCAAGTTCAAGAATGACGGCAGGCTGAAACCGGGCTGCCAGCTTGTACAGTAGTCCTCCGGGCTCGGGCGTCACCGATGATTTCCTGATTATCTGCCCGACGCTTCTGAAACGCAGGATGTAGGATTTTTTGCCTTTACCGGCGCCGAAATCGGTAACTTCGAGAACGCGGCGGCTCCGCCTTAACCGGGCGTATATATCACGAATTGCTAATATTTCAGGAGTTTCAGCTTTTTTTTCAAAAACTTCGGTTATAAGTGAATAAACGAACGGGGAATGTATCTTATACTTTGTTTTAGACTTGACAAAATACTTTAAATACCCGGTCACTAACCTCAAACACCTGATCATGGTCTGAAAATTTTATTGATTTCCTTGCTGCAAGATAAACAGGCAGCCATTCCGTTCGCTATTTTTGCCGACAATGTAAAACAAACGGCATGTACTTTCGTAAACAAATGACAAAAATAGGGAACTATCTGTCGATGGTTAAATTTGCCCATACCATTTTTGCCATGCCTTTTGCGCTCTTTGGTTTTTTCATGGCCATGGAACATCCCGGTCACACATCCGACTGGCTGCTTTTATTCTTTGTTATTTTATGTATGTTTTTTGCCCGTAACGCGGCCATGAGTTTTAACCGGTGGGCTGACCGTGAGTTTGATAAAAAAAACCCCCGGACTGCCATCCGTGAAATTCCTGCCGAAATCATCAGGCCTGAATCGGCCCTGGCCTTTTGCCTGCTCAACGCACTGTTTTTCATCGCCACCACATGGTTTATCAACCGGCTCTGTTTTTACCTTTCACCGGTTGCGCTGCTGGTAATTCTCGGTTACAGTTTCACCAAACGGTTTACTTATTTCTCACACTTCGTTTTGGGCCTTGGCCTTTCCCTGGCCCCGACGGGAGCATTCCTGGCCGTTACCGGGCAATTTGCCTGGCCGCCTGTAATACTCTCGGCTGCAGTCCTTTGCTGGGTTTCAGGATTTGATATTATTTATGCGCTCCAGGACGATGATTTCGACCGCGAGAACCGGTTGAAATCGATTCCCGTTCAGTTGGGGAGACAAAGGGCGCTGATACTTTCGATCCTGTTACACGCCATCACGGCCATCCTGCTTTTTATTCTCGGCATTCGCAACAACTATGGATTTCTTTACTGGACCGGTTATTCAGTTTTCATTATCATGCTTGCATACCAGCACTTCATCGTCAAAGCAGACGATCTGAGGAGAGTGAATGTGGCTTTCTTTACGCTCAACGGGTTTGCCAGCATCCTCTATGCTTCATTCGGTATTGCCGGGATTCTCATCTGATCCGGTTTCGGGCGCCCCTGGTTCTTTTTGATAACCCGACAGGTAATCAAGGATAAAGGCGTCAAATTTTCTTTTATCCTCCTCATGAAACTCATGCTGCATGCTAAGATAATAGACCGGAAGGTTTTTTAATATGGTTTCCGATTGGCCGTCCCGCAACCGCATGGCATCTTTTTCGGTAGTAACAATGATCTTCAGCCTCGAATGCAGTTCATCGAACCGCTGCCGGATCATGGCAAGATCGTGGGGCTCAAAGCGATGATGATCCGGAAACGGGATCATTACCAGTTCGTTGCAGGCCGACCGGAGGTATTCCTCCATAGGCGAAGGGTTCGCAATACCTGTTACCATCATGATGGTCGAAGGCCGTTGTTCTTTCAGCGAAAACGGTGGCAACTCAGCATATACCGGTTCAAGTCCGAGATACTTCACGTAGGAAAAGAACAATTGCTGATGGGGGGCCGGCTTAAGCTCTTCGGTAATCTGTCTGCGCAAGATGGGTGAGAATATGCGGGGCGATTTGGTGACAATTATAATCTGCGCCCTTGAAGCGCCGGCGATCGGTTCACGTAATCTCCCCACCGGCAACATCTGGTCATGGACGTAGGTTTTAAAGTAGTCCGTCACTAAAATTGATAAGCCGGGCTTTACCCTGCGGTGCTGAAAAGCATCATCCAGCAGTATAACCCCGGGAGGATTTCCCATATTCAACAGGCTGCGTATTCCTCTTCTCCTGTTTTCATCTACGGCAACCATGATATTTTTAAATTTCCGGAAATACTGCAGCGGTTCATCCCCGATCTGCGAACTTGTACTTGTCTCATCAGCCATCAGAAAGCCATTGGTTTTCCGTTTGTAGCCCCGGCTCAGCGTAGCGATACGATAATGCTGATTCAGCAACCTTATAAGGTATTCCACCATGGGAGTCTTGCCGCTTCCGCCGGCACAGAGATTTCCGACGGAAATCACGGGAAGGCTGAAAGAAACCTGTCTGAAGATGCCCCAGTTGAAGAATGCATTGCGGATACGGGCAACCAGCCCATACAGGACCGCCAGAGGAAATAGTAATATCCTGATCAATTCCATGATTTAAAATTACAAAATTATACAACTGATGCCCTGTTGTATGGTATATTTGCTGAAAATGTGAGCGCTCACGCCCTAATCTGTAAATTAGAACCCAAACTTTAGATGATACGTCTGAAAGAAATCAAGAAGGCTTTTGAAGACTTTGCCCCATTATCGTTGCAGGAGAGTTATGATAATTCGGGTCTGTTGATAGGCGATGAGGAAGCTGAGATTCAATCGGCGCTCATTGCACTCGATGTTACCGAAGCCGTGCTCGACGAAGCCATCAGCAAAGGCTGCAACCTTGTAATTTCCCATCACCCGTTGATTTTCGGGAACCTAAAAACAGTAACATCGGGCACATCCACGGGCAAAATGATACGAAAAGCCGTCCAGTACGACATAGCGGTTTATGCCCTGCATACAAACCTTGACAATATTGCCGGAGGAGTAAACAATATCCTTTGCGACAAACTGGGAATCATCAACAGGCAGGTATTGAAACCGCTGAAAGGTTTGCTGCAAAAGTTGGTGACCTTTTGTCCGGTTGAGAAAGCGGCGGAAGTACGGAATGCTGTTTTCGCAGCCGGTGCCGGTTTTATCGGACATTACGATTGTTGCAGCTTCAATGCCGCCGGAGAAGGAACTTTCAGGGCCGGTGAAGGAACAAACCCTTATGTGGGAGAAACCGGAGCGTTGCATTTTGAGAATGAAGTGCGTATCGAAACGGTTTTCCCTTCCTATCTCCGGTCAAAGGTAGTTTCAGCCATGATAAGGTCTCATCCTTACGAAGAAGTTGCCTATGATATTTATAACCTTGACAACACTTATGCCGGCGCGGGAGCAGGCATGACGGGCGATCTGACTGCTGATACCGACCCGCGTGAGTTTCTGGAAAAAGTAAAAATGACGCTGGGCCTGGGTTGTATCCGGCACACCCCATTCACCGGAAAAAAGGTCAGGAAAGTTGCCGTTTGTGGCGGAGCAGGAAGTTTTCTGATACCTGATGCGCTGGCTTCCGGCGCCGACATTTTCCTTACCGGCGACATCCGTTACCATGACTTTTTCGTGCCGGAAAACTCTATGTTGCTGGCCGATATCGGGCACTATGAAAGTGAACAATTCACAAAAGAACTGATAAGCACCCTGTTAAAGAAAAAATTTCCTACCTTTGCACACTTTATTTCGGAAACCCCGACAAATCCTGTTAACTACCTGTAATTAAACATATAACACTCGCAATATAGCTATGGCAAAATCAGTTGCTAAATCAGGCGGATCATCAGCCGATGCTACCCGGAAGACACCTGAAACCCCGGTAACCGAATCAATGGAAACAGCTAACAACACGCCCGTTGAGAACGAACTGGATGAGTTGGAAATTTCAGTGGAGAAAAAATTGGTTGCGCTTCACAGCTTGCAGCAAATTGATTCCCAGATAGACCGCATCCGCATCATCAGGGGGGAATTGCCACTCGAGGTTGAAGACCTGGAAGATGAAATTGCCGGCCTCGAAACCCGTATCGACAATCACATCCAGGAAATTCAGTCGCTCGAAAAACAGATTGGCGACAAACAGATTGCCATCCGTGAAAGTCAGAACCTCATCAAAAGATATGAGGAACAGCAGAATAATGTCCGCAACAACCGCGAGTACGACGCTCTGACCAAAGAAATTGAATTTCAATCCCTCGAAATCCAACTCGCCGAAAAGCGCATCCGTGAATTTAACCTGCAGCATGATCAATATGCTGATGAGATTGAACATGCACAGTCAGTTTTGGAAGACCGCCGCAACGACCTTGAAGTAAAACGCAGCGAATTATCCGACATCGTTACCGAGACCGAAAACGAAGAGAAAGAACTCCTTCGCAAATCGGAAGCACAGCAAAAATTTATTGAAGACCGTCTCCTGCTTGCATACAAACGTATCCGGAAAAATGCACGTAACGGCCTGGCTGTCGTAACCGTAGAACGCGACGCCTGCGGCGGTTGTTTCAGCGCTATCCCCCCTCAGCGCCAGCTCGATATCCGCATGCACCGCAAAATCATTGTTTGCGAATATTGCGGACGCATCCTGGTTGACAAAGAACTAGCCAACTCAGTAAAAGAGTAAGGTTATCATCCATCCTGTAAAAAAACAAATGAGGGTTTTAGAGCCCTCTTTTTTTTATTTTCGCTTCATGCAAACTTTCCGATACCTCTCAGCCGCCATTATAATACTGTTATCTTTTACCAGCCAGGCAACGACAGGGTATTCCTCCCGGTGCCAGAAAGCGCATGCAAATATACTATGCCTCCGTTTTGAGGAAGCTCAAACTCTGATCCGGGAGGAAATAAAGCAGAATCCTGAAAACACACAGCCATACCTTCTTGAAAATTATATCGATTTCCTTACCGTGATGATCGGAGAACAGGAAGAAGATTATGCCCGGCTGAAACAACAGCGCAACAGGCGGTTGGCAAAACTGGCTTCAGGCGATGCCTCGTCACCCTGGTACCGTTACAGCCAGGCAATGGTATATATGCAATGCGGTTTTGCCCGGGTAAAATTCCGCGACTTCGTAACTGCCGGCGTAGAGCTGAACCAGGCTTATAAATTGCTGGAAGAAAACAACCGCCGTTTCCCGGAATTCCTGCCTGATAAAGTATGCCTCGGATTGCTGCATTCCCTTATTGGCACTGTCCCCGACAACTATCGCTGGGCAGTGCGGACTTTAAAATTCAGGGGAACTATCAGGCAGGGTCTCAGCGAGTTGCAGACAGCCTTCCACCAATCGGCCAGGAATCCGGAATTCAGTTTTCTTTACCCCGAAAGCGCTTTCCTGCTTGCGTTTACTTCGATCAACCTGGCCGGAAATCATGACGCAACCGCCGGCTTTATTGCCGAAGCCGGTAAGCAGCCTTTGCAGCAATGGATTCACGACAGCCCCCTCATGTGTTATGCGCTCGCTAATGTTTACCTGAAAACAGGCGAGAACGATAAAGCAATCTCCCTGTTGAAAGGACGCGTACAGGGAAAAGGAATTTATCCTTTTTACTACCAGGATTATATCCTCGGAGTGGCAAAGCTCAACCGCCTGGATAAGGATGCCAATATTCCGCTGCTTACCTTCGTGGCAAACTTCAAGGGGCTGAACTATATAAAATCGGCATACCAGCATATAGCCTGGTATTACTTCATCAACGGTGATATGACAAAATACCGGCTTTATGTAAACCGCATTCCCCTCAGGGGAAATGTACAGGTTGACAATGACCGCGAAGCCATGCGTTTTGCTGAAAAAAAAGCAGAACAAAATATCCACCTCCTGAAAGCCAGGCTTCTGTTTGACGGCGGATACTACGAAAGGGCAATGTCTGAAATTCAGAATTTTGAGGCAAGAGCCGGAAATACCCCACAGCGTGAAATCGTCGAGTGCACATACCGTAAAGGCCGTATTTATGACGAATGGGGCAAAGACGACCTGGCCATTCCGGCCTATCAATCCGTCATTAACCTGGGAAACAACCAGCCCTGGTATTACGCCGCCAACGCTTCATTGCAACTCGGCATGATCTATGAAAACCGGCATGATGAAAAAATGGCGCGGTATTATTTCAATAAATGCCTTAGCCTCAATTTCGAGGAATATCATTTCAGTATAACCCACAAGGCAAAAGCCGGGTTGAACCGTTTAGACAATAAATAAAAAACCTCAGACGGCAATCCGGCCATCTGAGGCGACAAACAAGCTTTCCCGGAATCTAATACCGGAATCCCAAAGTCACGGAAAAGTAATTCTGTTGCACGGCAGTGCTTGCGGCAGGAACCAGTGAAATATCATACAGGTAATAATCGTCGCTCATCCAGGCATGGGTATAGGCGAAATCGACAAAATATCCCTGATCATGAATGCCGATGCCGCATGACAAGGTTTTTTTCGAGCCGTCATTTTTATTGAGGTCTTTCACATAAGGTGAACCGTAATAACCGAATCCGCCCCTCAGGGTCACAATTTCATATCTCCATTCACCGCCTATCCTGAAATTATGAGCAGGCGCCAGTTTGGTCCGGATAGCTTCATTCACATAGTAAAAATCGTCATTATCAGCACCGGAGGTATTACGCAGGCGCGCCGTTGAATAATCCAGGTATTCATAATCAGCGCTGATCAGTCCGCTTTGTCCGATGATAAAGGCAACATTACCCATCAGCCGCATCGGCGTGTTTATTTTATAGTTATAACTTCCGTTGGGCGAAGTTGCTGAAAGCCCAGTATCCTGATCTAATTCCGATGTCATCTCGGAATAATATTCATCGGTCATGTCATTATAATAGGTAGGGGTATGTACAGCAAAGCCAATGCGTAAGAAATCAAGGGGCCGGTAGATGATGCCAGCCTTAAAATTCACGCCCGTTCCGCGGGTTTCAAAATGGTCGTGTTTTGTAAATGACTTGAAATAATCAATATTGCCTTTTGTATCGGTCTCGGTCAGCCTGCTATCCTCTTCATAACGGATATAAGGAAATCCGATGGTAGCCCCGAGGTAAAGCTTATCGCTGAAATTCGCCCCGGTACTGAGGACCATTTCATTAACCGTTCCCCAGCTCTCCACCGTTTTCCGCTGGTCGATTCCGCCCTCCGGGGCAGCAATCCAGTAATCCTGGCTGGCAGAATCATATACCAGCACATCTGTATTATAGGCCAGTTGGCTTCCGAAGGGGTTGAGGTGATCGTAATCAAGCGGGTTGCCGTCATTATTTGCTTCGTACATATATTGCGTCAGCAGGGAACTTTGATTATTGAAACCACTGATGATCATCCTGTTGTTGAAATTAGCCAGACGGTTCATACCAAAGCCGAAGTTGAGATACTTCAGAATGCTTGATTCCCGGTTGCCTCCGATGTTCCAGTTCATCACCAGGCCCACGTTACCGAGGTTAAAGCTGTACTTGTTGTCGCTGTTTTTCTCCCCGAAGAAATCAGCTTCCGTTGAGGTTGTATTTAATTGCGGGGTGATGGTGAATTCCGATTTACGGTAAAGGCCAAGTCCTGCCGGGTTTTGGCTGAGTGTGGAGAAATCCGCGCCCACTGCCCCAAAGGCTCCTCCCAATCCCAGAAAACGTGCCGTCCCGCCATAGGATAACCTGGAATATCTCAGGGCGTCATTCTCATTTTGCGCAATCCCGCTTAAAGCAGCAGCGGCAAAAATTACCAGTATTAATATCTTTTTCATGCTCATTGAAATTATTATCTTGTTCAATCGGTAAACTGCATACTCCTGTATGATGGCTGAATCTTACCGACATGCATCACATTGATTTCTTTAAGAATCAGCACTTACGTCCGGATTATCTCCTGTGTCCGGAGCTTGAAGAACCCGACGATGAGGAACTGCTGCTCCGGGAAGATCCTGAAGAACTGCTGCTGCCGGAATGCGACGGGGATGAATAGCTTCCGCTGCTGCGCGAAGGTGCAGAATAGGTACTGCTGCTGCGCGAAGGTGCGGAGTATGTGCCGCTGCTGCGCGAAGGGGTCGAAGATGAATTATTGCGTGAAGGCGCTGAATAATTATCATTTCTGGGAGCCGGAGCCTGGTAAACTTTATTCTGGCGAGGCGCCGCCTGCTGGTTGTATGCCGGCCTTGAAGGCTGAGAATAAGAGCGGTTTTGAGGAGCACCAGAGCCCTGGTTATTACGCTGTGAAGGAGTTACGTCAGTTTCGCGGGGGTTACGGTACTTGGGCGTTGTGTATTCCTGCGATGATCTGGGTTTTGCATAGGCAGGAGGGCTGTATGGCTGCACATTGGTGCCGCGTTGTACGCCTTGCGTACCGGGAGAAGCAGCATTGCGTGACGACGGGTTTGCATAGCGCTGCTGACGTTGCTGAATGATTTCAGGTTGTTGTGAACTATTCCGGTCGCCCTCAGCAGCATTAGCCTTCGGTACTTCGCGGCTGGCATTGGCAGCGCCCGGGTTTACATACCGGTACTGCGGGGTGCGGGCTGCCGGTTCATTCGAACCGGTTGCGGTGCGTTGCATCTCTGCATTACGGGGCTGACGATCGCCGGTTGCCGGGGTTCCGCTTCCAATGCCCGAATTCCGGGAGTTATTATCGATAACGGTTGCGTTGCGCGAACCGGCTGCGGGCTGAGCAGTAATATCACGGCTTGCTCCGCTGTTGTTGCGCGATGGGCTGATAGTGCCGGAACCTCCACCGTCACGCCGGGTTTCAACGGCACTCCGTGTACGGCTCGAAGCAAGGCCTGCTTCATAACGCTCGCCGAAGGTACGGTAATGGTTATTCCGGCCAAGAGATCCCGAAGATCCTCCGCCATTGCGAGGGCCATAATATGAGGAGTTATGGTCGAAGCTGTTGTAATAATTATCATGATAGCCAAACCAGTAGCCATCATAAAAACCGTTCCAGTATCCGAGGTTATATCCTGAATAAAATCCGCTTCCGCCATACCACGGGTACGGATCATACCAGCCATAATTTGGATAGTACCAGTCGTACCAGCCGTGACGATAGTATGAAGGATAGTAATAGTAGGAAGGATACCAGAAGTTATACCCAAGATAAATACTGGTTCCCCAGTTAAAGGGATCATAGTCGTACCAGTACATATTGGTATAATAGTCGGAGTAGTAACTGTTAAAGCAATAGGGATTATGAAAACGCCTCAGCCTGGCGGCATAGGCATAATCATAATAATCGTCGGAATAGAAATTATTGTTAATATAGGTATCCCCTTCGCCGGCAGAATAATTGGCGGTATCGCTGTTTGCCGGCTCAGCATACCCCTGAGCTGTTTCAGCATTCGCGGCCTGAGGTTCGGCTGGCTGAACCTGTTGCGGCTCAACTACCGTACGGATTTCCAACGGCTTATTTTTCGATGAATAATACACATCATCGTAATTCCTTGCCTGGTATTGCGTAGTACATCCCGTAATAAATATCAGGCTTACAGCGACCAAAGCAATGTAGTTTTTCATGATTGACATCTCCTTGAATTATTTAGGCTTCTTTAAGGCGGCTAGAGTTGATATGAGGCATTCGCCATATTTTTTGTACTTTTGCCGGTATTCCGACATCAAAAATATTGCAAAAATTGTACCATATCCAATCATTATGGCAAAAGATTTAACAACGCGTGAAGAGAATTACTCACAATGGTATAACGATCTCGTAATCAAGGCCGATCTTGCCGATAACTCGGCGGTAAGGGGTTGCATGGTGATAAAACCCAATGGTTATGCTATCTGGGAAAAAATGCAGGCCCAACTCGATAAAATGTTCAAGGAATCCGGTCATGTCAATGCATACTTTCCGCTCTTTATACCCAAATCCTTTTTCAGCCGCGAAGCCAGCCATGTTGAAGGATTCGCCAAAGAGTGTGCCGTTGTTACCCATTACCGGTTAAAAAATTCGCCCGACGGCAAAGGCGTCGTCGTCGACCCGGAAGCAAAACTAGAGGAAGAGCTGATCGTTCGCCCCACCTCCGAAACCATCATTTGGGACACCTACCGGAGCTGGATTCAATCATATCGCGATTTACCCATACTCGTAAACCAGTGGGCCAATGTAGTAAGATGGGAAATGCGCACCCGCCTGTTCCTGCGTACGGCTGAATTTCTGTGGCAGGAAGGCCACACAGCCCATGCAACCCGGGAAGAAGCCATTGCGGAAACTGAAAAAATGCTGAATATCTACGCCGAATTTGCCGAAAAATGGATGGCTATTCCTGTCCTCAAAGGTTTTAAATCGCCAAATGAACGGTTTGCCGGCGCAGTGGAAACATATTGCATCGAAGCGCTGATGCAGGATGGGAAAGCCCTTCAGGCTGGAACATCCCACTTCCTGGGACAGAATTTTGCCAAAGCATTTGATGTTCAGTATCTGAACAAGGATAACCAGCTCGATTATGTATGGGCTACTTCCTGGGGCGTTTCAACACGCCTGATGGGAGCGCTGATCATGACCCATTCCGATGATCATGGCCTAGTAATTCCACCAAGGCTTGCCCCCACGCAGGTGGTGATAGTCCCTATCTATAAAACCGACGATCAACTGGCGGTTATATCGGAGAAAGCGCAGGAAATCATGAAAGCCCTCCGGTCGAAAGGGATCAGCGTAAAATACGATGACCGAGACACATTCAAACCGGGATGGAAATTCAACGAACATGAATTCAAAGGCGTGCCGGTGCGCATTGCCATCGGCCCCCGCGATCTTGAAAACGGCACGGTTGAGGTTGCCCGCCGCGACACCCTCGAAAAATCAGTATACCAGATCACCGATCTTGAGACTAAAATCGAACACCTCCTCGAAAACATCCAGGATAATCTCTACAGGAAAGCGCTGGTTTTCAGGGAAGATAACACTTACCAGGCCGACACCTGGGAAGAGTTCATCGACATACTCGACAACAAGGGCGGATTCATTTCGGCCCATTGGGACGGTACGCCCGAAACCGAGCAGAAAATCAAGGACGAAACAAAAGCCACCATCCGCCTTATTCCTTTAAATAATAAACAGGAAGCAGGAAAATGCATCTATACCGGCAAACCATCAACACAACGGGTGATTTTTGCAAGGGCCTACTAATCTGATCATTCATACTCCGGCGGTTTAATAGCTGCCGGCAGGCGAATATTATCTCAAACTCCTAATTTTCAGTCACGTGAAGGTTCTTGGCGTAATTCCGGCACGATATGCATCCACCCGTTTTCCGGGGAAACCGTTGACCATGATTGCCGGAAAAAGCATGATCAACAGGGTATATGAACAATGTACCCAATGCCGGTTGCTGAATGAAGTCGCTGTGGCCACCGACGACCAGCGCATAGCAGATCATGTGAAAGAGTTTGGGGGCAACGTTTTCCTCACATCCGACAAACACCGCTCGGGAACTGAACGTATCGGAGAAGTATTGCAGATACTGAAAGACGAAAATCCCTCCGATCATTTCGACCTGGTTGTGAATATTCAGGGTGATGAGCCCCTGATTTCGCCGGACCAGATCGTAAAAACAATCGGTTGTTTTAAGGATTCCAATGCCGAAATTGCCACGCTTATCAAACCGATCAGTGACAGCAAGGAACTTTTCAATCCCAATGTCGTTAAAGTGGTCATCAATAAAAACGGTAACGCACTCTACTTCAGCAGGCAACCTATTCCATTTCTCCGGGGAGTTGAACCCGCAGAATGGCTTCAGCATCATGGATATTTTAAGCATATCGGCATTTATGCATTTAAAACACAGATACTTGAACTGATTGTCCGCCTTACAGGTTCCCCGCTTGAGAAAGCCGAATCGCTGGAACAGCTTCGGTGGATAGAAAATGGTTTTTCAATAAATACCGCAATTACTGATTTTGAATCGGTTGCCATTGATACACCCGAAGATTTATCAAAACTTACTAACATCTTATAGCATTTCCCGGATTCACTCCGTAAATTAGCCGGTTCAGAATAATTCAAATGACCATGATAGGGCCAGCCATCAGCGAATTATTAAGGGGACATGAATGCGTAATTGTCCCCGGGCTGGGAGGATTTCTTACCTCCCATGCATCGGCATGCATTGATGAAACTACCGGTCAGTTCATGCCTCCCCGAAAATCGGTTGCTTTTAATGCCAGCCTCTCCAACAACGACGGGATACTGGCGTACCACCTTGCCTGTAAGAACAATATTTCCTACACTGAAGCCCTGACGAGGGTTAAAGACTGGTCATACAGCATTTTACAGTCTCTCAGAAGAGGCAATGCCGTTGAGATCGGCCATGTCGGCAAGCTCAGTCTTAACACTGCCGGCAACATACACTTTGAACCGGATGCAGAGGCCAATTATCTTGATGAATCATACGGACTGCCCTTTTTCACAAAACCGGCATTGAATATGCCTGTTCAGGTAATTCAAGAGTCAGCGTCAGCCCGCAAAGTAAAAGAAAGCATCCGCAACATTGTTCCCTCTACCCTGAAATGGGCTGCTGTGCTGGCGCCGCTCATCGGTTTCTTCATCTGGGGATCGGTAAACACCCCTTCTATCGGGAATTTTGTGAACAACCAGTCCGGTATTTTCGCCTGGTCGAATACAACCCCGGGCAAGACGTCGGTCATCACCGGGAACCAGGCTGCCAGGCCGCCTGTTACCGCCGATATCACTTCACCGGCTGAGATACTCGGCCCTGAAGCGTGCCTGATATCCCCGGCATCAATTCCTTACGAAGCAATGCATTCCCGCGGCCTTACGATCACGGAACCTTGCACTGATGCGGACACGAAGAGCAATGCCGAAAAGCCTTCTTATTTTATTGTTGGCGGAGCATTCCGAGAAGTTAAAAATGCAGGCCGGCTCGTAAAAGCGTTGCAACAACAGGGGTATCCCGCCACTATCGCCGATACGACGCATAAGGGATTATACGTGGTAAGCATCCGGTCGTTTTCGGATAGAGAAGAAGCTTTCAGGCAGCTAAAAACTATAAGGGAGAGCGGTCATCCTTCGGCATGGGTATTGAAAGCAAAAAATTAGAGATTGCCTGCCTGTCGCAGGCCGCTGACATGCAGGCCCAAATCAGTGTTTCCATTGCCAGGGGCAGAGTTATCATAAGCCCTGTATGTCATTCCCGATAATCAACTTAGTATTCAATCCTGATTTCATTGTATTTTGGCTAAGCGAAAACTGGAACGTTTTGCAGAAAATGCGACCTTCCCGCATATGTTTCAATTAATGTGGGACGACCTGCAGGCCGGGTTCGGGCTGAGAGGGAGATGGCGCAACGATTATTTCCGGAACGAAAATCCCCTGATCCTGGAGTTGGGGTGCGGCAAAGGCGAATATACCGTAGGCCTGGCAACGCACTACCCTGATAAGAATTATATCGGCATTGATAAAAAGGGAGCCCGGATGTGGCGCGGCGCTAAGACCACCGCCGAAAAACAACTTCCCAATGTCGCTTTTGTCAGAATGCAGATAGAGGGAATTGCCGATGTATTTGCCCCCGGAGAAGTCGATGAAATATGGATTACTTTCCCCGAACCTCATCCCAACAGTCCCCGGACGAAAAAACGGTTTACCTCCCCCCAGTTTATTGAAAGGTACCGTCAGATCTTAAAACCGGAAGGAATCATACACCTGAAAACCGACAGCGACCTGGTTTTTGAATATACCCATGACATCATCAAAGCCGGCAAACACAGGCTGCTATACTCCACCAGCGATCTGTACAGCAACTCATCGGATGAAATGGTAAGGGATGTAGTTGCCGTTCAAACGTTCTATGAACAAATGTGGCTTTCACAGGGAATTCCGATAAAATACCTTTGTTTCACAATCAATTAAATGCCTGCCGTTTGAATGATGCAGGATGAATCGTTTTTCGAAAAGGTTTATACCGTCGTCATGCAAATACCTGCCGGCAGGGTTACTTCTTACGGCGCTATTGCAAGATATCTGGGCACCGGACGATCGGCCCGGATGGTTGGCTGGGCCATGAATGCCTCGCCTACCTGCCCGATGCCGGTTCCGGCTCACAGGGTGGTTAACCGGAACGGCCTGCTTACCGGCAAACATTTTTTTGGCGGGAACAAGATCATGCAGCAGCTTCTTGAAAATGAAGGAGCTATCATTCAGGACGATTTGATTTTAAATTTTAAAGAATTGTTTTGGGACCCTGCAAAGGAACTGGAATAGCAACCTGATTATCCGGATCATCACTTTTCACTGAAAAAGGGATCCAGATTATAGCCCTGCCCGAGTATCCGGCCCCGGTTATCCATATAGAACTGACGTACTTTATTGACCGGTATCACAAAGGTTATCCCGTAGTTTATTTCCTTTTCTTCATGAACAAATATGTTGCCGTTGTAAGGAATGGCAGGATTGTAAGCATATTCATGTATCTGTTTCTCCGGCTTGAGCGAATAACCGGTCCTGGCCGAAACCGCCCTCCCGATCCCGACCAGTTCAAAGTTAGGAACGCCATCGCGCACAGCCATGACGATGCCTCCACTAAAGCCTTCGTTGAATGAAGCATCGGTCATGAAATTCCCGTTTTTTTCGGCAGGCTTGCTGACGATGCCTTTGGTTACCATGAGTTGGCCCAACGGATAGCCTACCAGGTAAATAAAGCTGCCCCATTCCAGTTGGTCAGAATAGCCGACCGGATAGCTGAATACTTTTACCGGCAAAGCAGGCTGATTTACAGTTCTTCCCAGGATTGCAATGTCGTTTTTCGAATCACTCGCCAGCACCTGTATCCGGCCGCCTTCCGGAATATCCCTGATATACAGTTGCTGATTGGTCTTTAACGATATACTGTGGATAAATCTGTTCGACTGCAGGTCGCTGTGTTCCGACCAGTGAATGATTGTATCGGGAAAAACGGCGACATGGGCACAGGTGAGCAAAGCCAGTTTATCACCGCTGTAAGAGATTACCAACGCCGTCCCGCTGACCGATTCATTGTTTTCTATCCTGGCTTTGGCTTTTTCGAATAAATCAGATCCTGAAAGATCCCGTAAGGTTATCTCTGAATTTTCGCCGAAAACATAAGTCCGGTAGGTTGCATAACTGTTAACTTTTTTCACCGAACGGGTAATTTCTTCCAGTTCGTTGGCACAATTGCGATAGGGAAACTCACTGTCGTAACGGCCATCCTTTAATGCCGGATTTGCCGTTTGCATTACCTGCCGGGCGCACCCCGGGGATAAAAGCGCCAGGATTAAAAGGATTCCGGCCGGTTTAAACTGTTTCATAATCTCTGATATCAGGATGTCAGGCTTCATTCAAAAAGAAGATACAATTTACAACTTAAGCCTCAATTATCTGTCACGACAAAATTGAATTTCATATCAGGAATTTTATCTATCTTTACGCTGTCTAAATAAAAATAATCTGATAAAGCATGGAAGTATCGAAAGATTTGATTTTAAATGCCTTACGGAATGTTCAGGATCCTGACTTACGAAAGGACATCGTCACATTGGGCATGGTTGAAGACATTGTCATAGAGGGAAAGCGGATAAATTTCAAACTCGTGCTCACCACTCCTGCCTGCCCGATGAAGGGGAAAATGAAGAATGACTGTATCGAGGCCATCCACTCGGTCGTTGATCCTGATGCGGAGGTGAATGTTGAGTTGATATCGCGCACAACCTCGCGCCGCAAAGCCGGTGAAAATATGCTCAAAGACGTTAAGAATATCATTGCGGTTGTATCAGGCAAAGGAGGAGTGGGAAAATCAACCGTGGCAGCCAACCTTGCCGTCTCGCTGGCCCGCCTGGGGGCTAAGGTCGGGTTACTTGATGCCGACATATACGGGCCGTCGGTGCCCCTGATGTTTGACCTCATGGATGCCCGCCCTGAAGTAATTGAAGAAAACGGGCAGGCCATCATCAGGCCCATCGAAAAATACGGGATAAAACTTCTTTCCATCGGTTTTTTTGTCGATCCTGACAAAGCCCTGGTCTGGCGCGGTCCCTTGGCTTCTAATTACCTCAGCCAATTGCTCACCGGCAGCAGTTGGGGCGAACTCGACTACCTGGTTATTGATACGCCTCCGGGAACCGGCGATATACATCTTACCCTGGTTCAGAACGTTCCTGTGACCGGCATTGCCATCGTCACCACGCCTCAGGAAGTTGCCCTGGCTGACGCCCGGAAAGCATACGGGATGTTCGCTGCCGAAGGCATCAAGGTCCCGGTGCTCGGAATCATCGAAAACATGGCCTGGTTTACCCCCGAAGAGTTGCCCGGTAACCGTTATTACATTTTCGGACGGGAAGGCGGAAAGCGTTATGCCGATGAAATGGGCATCCCGTTGCTCGGACAAATACCGCTGGTGCAAGGCATCTGTGAATCGGGCGATAATGGAAGCCCCATCGCAATAAACGATTCATCCCCCGTTGCCGTTGCATTCCGCGACCTGGCCGAAACCATAGCCCGGCAGGTCGCCATCCGCAATGCAACCCTGGAAGCCACCAAAGTGGTTGAAATGAAATCGTAACACAATCCTTAACAAAGAATCCAAACCTTTTTGATCAACAATAACTCCCTAACAATGAACGCAGAATTAGAAAGCAAAGTAAAAAATGTCATAGACCAGATCAGGCCTTACCTGCAGGCTGACGGCGGCGATATCAGGTTCCTGGAACTTACTGATGAAAACGTGGTAAATGTCGAACTTCAGGGTTCCTGCGGATCGTGCCCATTCAGTCGAATGACCCTCAAAAACGGCGTTGAAGAAGCCGTAAAACGCGCACTTCCCGAAGTAAAATCGGTTGAGGCCGTGAACATTTAGTCACTGTTTCTATGCCGGAATAAAAGCAGTTTCTCTTTCGGAAGCTGCTTTTTTTTATCATTACTTACCGGCTGGACGAGTTTATTCATTGAAGCACAAAAATCACCTCACCCCAAACCCCTCTCCTCAAGGAGAGGGGCTTCTTTCAACAAAATCTATTGTTTTATCAGGCAGTAAATCACGAAAGGTATTTCCCCACGATAGGCATACGCCTGCCGCTGCCGAACGCTTTGGGAGAAACACGGAGGATAGGCGCGGTTTGATACCTTTTCCATTCATTGGTGTTCACCATTTTAAGCACCCGTCTTACTATAGCTTCATCGAATCCCATGGCGATGATCTCCAACGGCCCGATCCGCTTTTCGATATACTGATAAAGGATTTTATCGAGGATGGAATAATCCGGCAGCGAGTCGCTGTCCTTCTGCCCGGGACGAAGCTCGGCCGAAGGCGGCTTGGTGATACTGTTCAGCGGGATGATTTCTTTTTCGGCATTGATATAACCTGCCAGATCATAAACTTCGGTTTTATAAACATCGCCGAGCACCGATAATCCTCCGCACATATCGCCGTACAGGGTTCCGTATCCCACGGCCGCTTCACTTTTATTGGAAGTATTCAGCAATATATACCCGAATTTATTAGCCATTGCCATGAGAATGACAGCCCTTAAGCGGGCCTGAATATTTTCTTCGGTTACATTAAACGGCAACCCTTTAAAATAAGGCTGCAGGGTTTCCAGCACGCTGTCATACCCTTTGCGGATGCCGATCAGTTCGTAACGGACGCCCAGGTTTTCAGCCAATTGCCGCGCATCGTCAACCGAATGCTGCGATGAGAATTCCGAAGGAAGCAATACCGCCATGACATTTTCAGGTCCCAGCGCCCGGGCTGCAAGCGCCAGCGTTACAGCCGAATCGATACCGCCCGAAAGCCCTAATATGGCCTTTTTGAAACCCATCTTCCGGAAATAATCGCCGATCCCCATCACCAGCGCGTCGTGGATGAGTCCTGTTTTCGATGAAGTTTGATGAGAGGGATGAACGACTGGTTCCGGCGTCAGTTTACCTTCAACAAATTTAAAATCCACGAATTCAAGGCCCTCTTCGAAAGCCGGAAGCATCGCCGCCACATCCCCGCTGGCATCAAGCACCCGGGACAAACCGTCGAACAGCAACTCCGTCTGCGCTCCCACATGGTTTACATACACCAGCGGCAGCCCGTAACGACCGGCATTTTTGGCCAGCACCTCCCCCCTTTCGTTTTCCTGGTCGTAGTTGAAGGGAGAAGCGGCAATATTAATGATCAGATCCGGTTTTAATCCGATCATCTCATCCATCGGGGTAGCCACATATAACGGGTCGGGGCCGATGTTCCAGATATCTTCACAAATGGTCAGGGCGATCTTTATCCCGTTATATTCCAGCACATTAAATTGCCTGTTGGGTTCAAAATAACGGTACTCATCAAAGATATCGTAATTGGGAAGCAACGTTTTAAAAGCCGTTCCTTTCACTTCCCCGTCGGCGAGCAGCCAGGCGGCATTAAAGAGGTCCTTACCTTTTAAATCAGGATTTCGGGCGGGCGCCCCGATGATGGCAGCAATCCCGATGCATTCAGCGGCAATTTTTTCGATGGCCAGTCCGCACCGGTTTATAAAATCATCAAATTCGAGAAAATCACGCGGCGGGTACCCGCAAAGTGACAATTCGGCGAAAACTACAAGGTCGGCCTTTTGTCTGCGGCTTTCCCGGATGGCATTTGTGATTTTTGCCAGGTTACCTTCAAAATCGCCGATTACATAATTGAGTTGAGCCAGGGCTATACGCATGATCTCAGGTATAAATTCGCTGTAAAAGTAAAAAGCCCGGCGCTATTTCCGGGCTTTTCCAAACGATTTCTTTCAACAATTAAAAGAGGACAAAGGCATTCAGCTCAAGAAAATTGATGTATCCTTTTTCTTTCAGGCTGCCGTCAACCTTATTCTTACCGGTCAGCATATCGGTAAAGCCGTTGTTGAAGGTTAATCCGGCCCCGAAAGTAGTCCCGGCATCCAGGGTATACTCAGCGCCTAATCCGATAATCAGCGATTCACGAAGAAAGGCGATGTTGCTGATATTCCCTTCCTTGGTCACAACCGTGCTGTTGTAAGTAAATTCATCCTCGCTTTTGGCATCCAGTTGAAAACTGGTCCCTAAACCAATCTGCCCGAAATACTGAAAATCGCCGATGGGGTTGGTCCGCATTTTTAAGGTAAGCGGCAGTTCAATCGCCTTAAGCTTATAGGTACGTTTCATGGTTCCGGCATTTGTTCCCGATATATCGGGATACTGGAGTTTCCCTCCGTTAAACAGGACGTTGAATCCGGTGGCGAAGGAGTGGTTCTCGGTGAAATTCATTTCGGTGACAAACCCCCAGCCGAAGCCGAGTTTCGCCCCGTCGTTTGAATAGCCCTCTACATTGGTACGCATCCAGCTTATTTGCGGAGCAGCTTTCAACCCGAATTTGAATTTTTTGTATTGCGCGTTGGCCGTGAATCCTATCACAAGGATTAATGACAGCAGGAGGAGCTTTTTATTCATAACTTTGATCTTAATGATAAAACTTCCCGCAAATATCGCTCAAAAACATGAAAAAGATAACATCACTGAAAACATATACCACAAAAATTCAGCCTGGTTTTTGAAGATCGACCGGACGCTTTTGTAAAAAGTATACCATAACTTACTATTTTTACGTTATCAACCGATCAAACTCACCGTTTTATGAAACGTGTTCTCTTCGTCGCCTTTCTCCTGAGTGTTGCCGTTTCCTTCGCAACAGCCCAAATTCCGGGATTTTCGATAGGGCCGAAAGTTGGTTATAATTCAAACCGCCTTGTTACCAATCTCGATTCGGTGACTTCTACGCCCGAAGGGGCTTTCCAGATCGGCGCTTTCATGCGTTTCGGACAAAAAGTATACTTCCAGCCGGAAGTGAATTATATTGTGAAAGGCGGAATTATCAACGACGTTCTCGATGGTGAAGACCGCAGCCAGGAAATTGAGCTTAAGAGTATCACTATCCCGCTCCTGCTCGGAGTCAGGCCGGTTTCCGAAGGATCCTTCAACATCCGTCTGATGGCAGGGCCTACCCTTTCCTATATTTCCGAAAAGCATGTTAAACCGCTCGAACTGCTAAGCTCATGGCCGATACACTCAACCGATGACATCGATAAAATGCTCTGGTCATTTCAGGTTGGCGGCGGCATCGATTTCTGGATACTCACCTTGATGCCCGTTACGAGGTGGGCATCAGCAATATTTACACCGGCGACGAAAACCTCAAAGTCCGCAACAACCTGTTTAATGTGAGTGTAGGCGTGAAATTCCTCTGACAGATCGCGGCAACATTAACCCGTAAAAATTTTCTTTAAAACCGGAATCCATGATCATGGGTTCCCAAACAGACATCTCTTTTAAATCCATGCGCAGATTTTTCTTTTTATTGTTGTTTGCTTCCGTTATTCTCTTCGGATCGTGCCATCGCAACAAGCAAGTCTTCATCCCCGGCCCGGTCGCTAAAGTCCCATCGCAGCCGGTTCAGATAATGCGATACGACAGCGCCCTTTTTTCGATCAACAGCCAGAATCTGAAGGAAAGCCTGGTTCCCCTTGCCGGGCGTTATTATTTCTTTCTGGGCTCCGACTGGAGTGACACGATCAATCTGATGAACCTGTCGCAATTCGTCAACGACCCCAACATCAGGAAGTTGTATGAGATCGCGATGCAAAAATACGGGAACCTTTCCGCCCTTAAAAAAGACCTTTCCGGAGCAATTGCCCGCTACCGCTCCTATTACCCCGAAAAACCATGTCCTCTCGTTTACACGTATATTTCGGGACTTAACGTGGAAATGCCGGTGCTGTTTACCGACTCGGCAATGGCCATTGGCCTCGATCTGTTTCTCGGCAACGATCAGGTCATTTACCGGGAAGCAGGAATCCCCGAGTACAAAATTGCCCGGATGATGCCGGAATACATCCTTCCCGAATGCATGAAAGCAATAGCCGGCAATGTGCTTCGAACCGACCCGGGCGACCAGACGTTACTCAATCAAATGATCACGGCAGGCAAAATCTGTTATTTTCTCGATGCGATGTTCCCCGAAATGGCCGATAACCTTAAAATCGGTTATACTCCCGGACAACTGGAGTGGTGTAAAACCAATGAAGAAAACATCTGGAAATTCCTGATAGGAAATCAGTTGTTATTTAATTCCGACCCGGCGGCGGCATCCAAGCTTCTGGCCGACGGCCCGTTTACTTCAGGTTTCGCCCAGGAATCACCCGGACGGCTGGGGGTATGGATGGGCTGGCAGATTGTCCGCGCATACGCCGCCAACAACAAGAAACTGTCGCTGAAGCAGATTATGGAAGCCACCGGCTCACAAGCCATCCTGGAAGCTTCAGAGTACAAGCCGGGAAGATGATCTTCCCTCCCGGGCAAGCCCTGCAAACTAAAGGGTTTCTTTTTTTAAACCACGGGCTACGGAGAACGCAAAATACCACCTAGACACTCAGCACACGCAGAGGCACTTAGGTTATTTTACCACGGAGCCATGGAGGACACGAAAAAACACCGAGTGTTGCATATTTTCTCAGTGAACCTCAGCGCCCTAAGTGTCTTAGTGGTTCTTTTTTACCACGGGCTACGGAGAACGCAAAATACCACTTAGACACTCAGAACACTCAGGGCACTAAGGTTATTTTACCACGGAGCCATGGAGGACACGAAAAAACACCGAGTGTTGCATATTTTCTCAGTGAACCTCAGTGCCCTAAGTGTCTTAGTGGTTCTTTTTTACCACGGAGCCACGGAACACGAAGAAACACTGAGAGTCATATATTTTCTCCTTGAACATCCATGCCCTTGATGCCCCATTTTCAGGCGAAACGCAACCTAATAATTCTCACTTCCTGACAAGCCCGGATAGCCGGCAATTCATCAGCCGAAAATTTCAGGCAACTGCATCCGCAGCGGAAGTATTGACAGGATGTACCGCTTTTGCTCATCCGGGTAAACGCTCCAGTTGGCAATTTCTTCAATATTCCTGTAGCAGCCGGTACACCGCCCGTGGTGGTCAAGCGTGCAGACATTCCTGCACGGGGATTTTACCTGCTGTAGTTTATTTTGCTGATTCCGGTCCATTTTACTGCCTCGTTTACCAAATAAAACCATAATCCCTTATATTTGTTCAGGTTATCGCCGGGAAAGGAGTGATTTGTCTTTAATATTATCAGGAATAATTTTCAATTCGGTTTTTTATGCTTGTTAAAACTTTCGGATGCGCTACCCAGGGGATCAATGCCACAACGATTACAGTTGAGGTTAATGTCGATCAGGGGATTCAGTTTGCAATGGTCGGTTTGCCCGATAATGCCGTAAAAGAAAGCCATCAGCGTATTGAAGCGGCGCTGGTCAATATCGGCTATAAGTTCCCGCACAAAAAGGTGACCATCAACATGGCGCCGGCCGATATCCGCAAGGAAGGGTCGTCGTACGACCTGACCATTGCCATCGGCATTCTTGCCGCCAGCGAGCAACTTCTGGTTGATGACCTGGACAGGTACGTGATCATGGGGGAACTGTCGCTCGACGGCAGCCTGCAACCCATAACAGGAGCGTTGCCTATCGCCATTGAAGCGCGGGATAAGGGGTTCAAAGGTTTTATACTGCCCCTGGAGAACGCCCGCGAAGCCGCCATTGTCAACGACCTGGAGGTTTACGGGCTTGAGAGCCTTAACGATGTAATCGGCTTCCTGGAAGGAAGCCTGAAACAGACGCCGGTAGAAGTAAATACCCGCGAAGAATTTTACAACCACTTAAACGAATATGAATTCGACTTCGCCGATGTAAAAGGCCAGGAGAACATCAAGCGTTCCCTCGAAATTGCCGCAGCAGGCGGGCACAATGTGATCCTGATAGGCCCTCCCGGCGCCGGAAAAACCATGCTGGCCAAGCGCATGCCTTCCATCATGCCTCCCCTTAACCTTCACGAAGCGCTGGAAACCACCAAAATCCATTCGGTGGCCGGCAAAATGGGCCGCAATGCCTCACTGATCTCCGTCAGGCCTTTCCGCAGCCCCCATCACACCATATCTGATATTGCCCTCATTGGCGGTGGCAGCAATCCCCAACCCGGTGAAATATCGCTGGCCCACAACGGGGTCCTCTTTCTCGATGAACTGCCCGAGTTTAAACGAACGGTCCTGGAAGTACTGCGTCAGCCCCTCGAAGACCGTATGGTAACCATTTCGAGGGCAAAATCCACGGTGACGTACCCGGCCAGTTTTATGCTGGTGGCATCCATGAACCCGTGCCCCTGCGGATATTACAACCACCCGGAGAAGGACTGCGTGTGCGGCCCGGGCGTTGTACAGAAATATCTCAATAAGATTTCAGGGCCGCTGCTCGACCGCATTGATATTCATGTGGAAGTTGTGCCGGTCCCTTTCCGTGAATTGAACAGTGAAAGAGTCTCGGAAAAGAGCGAGGCCGTCCGCGAACGCGTGGTGAAAGCCCGCAGGGTGCAGGAAGAGCGGTTCCGGGAATCGAAAGGCATTTACTGCAACGCACAGATGTCGAGCAAACAGCTCCGGCAGATTTGCCAGATCACCGAGGAAGGACAGGTATTGCTGAAGAATGCGATGGACAAACTGAGCCTTTCGGCCAGGGCTTACGACCGCATCCTGAAAGTGGCCCGCACCATTGCCGACCTTGCCGAAAGCCCCGACATCCGGACCGAGCACCTGGCCGAAGCCATCCACTACCGCAGCCTCGACCGGGAGACATGGGGCGGATGAAAGAATAACAGAGGAAGAATGACGGTTAACGGATTCTGAAATGGGAAAAAGAAGTTAATCCCACGCGTCCGTAAGTGCAAACATGCATAACAACTTCTGTAAGAATGTATTATGGCAAAGATTATTGTAAAAAATACTGAAATTACCATCATCTCCGTTGATGAAAAAGATTACATTTCGATTACCGACATGGCAAATGCTAAAGAAAGCGAAAGCCGTGCAGCCGATATTATTAAAAACTGGTTAAGAAGCCGTTATACTCTTGAATTTCTGGGAACCTGGGAACAGATCAATAACCCTTATTTTAAAGTGGTCGAATTTGACCACTTTAAATCATAGGCCGGTTTACCCAACTTTGTATTAAGTGTTTCGGAGTGGATTGAAAAAACCAATTCTATCGGAATCATTGTAAAAAAAGGCAGGTATGGCGGCACCTTTGCCCATAAAGACATCGCATTTGAATTTGGTTCGGCCATTAGTGTCCCTTTTAAATTGTATCTGATCAATGAATTTCAGCGGCTTAAAGAAGAAGAACAAAAGCAGTTTGGCTGGTCGGCAAAACGGGAACTTACCAGGTTAAATTATCATATCCACACCGATGCCATCCGGCATAATCTGATACCACAGGAACTTTCGCCGGCCCAAATTTCCACTGTTTATGCAAATGAAGCCGATGTGCTGAATGTTGCCCTGTTTGGTATTACAGCCAGGCAATGGCGGGATGCGAATCCCGGATTAAAGGGGAATATCCGCGACTATGCCACCATCAACGAATTGATTTGTTTATCCAACATGGAGAACCTGAACGCGGTGTTTATCAACGAGCAGATGCCGCAAAAAGAGCGCTTGATAAAACTAAACCGGAGCGCCATCCAGCAAATGAGTGTTTTGCAGGATGCCGGAAACCGTAAACTGTTGAAATAATTCTACACTGATTTATAAAACAGCAAAAACGAAGTTAGTAAAACGTCTTTCCCCCTCAGCGTGTCCTCCGCCCCTGCATTACGGGCAGCCGGGAATCTGCCGTAAAGAAATATTCCGTTTATTCAGGTTAGACAAAATCCGGAAATCCCTATTGTTTCACTAATTGTTCATAACTTTTTTAAGAAATATCTATAACAGAAAGATATATCGCCTATTTTAGTTGGCTGATATACAGGACTCCCGCAGAACATTGAGAACGCATACTGGGACAAGGAACGTAACCAATCGGCTTGATTAAAAGTGGGAAGAGTGAGGTGATATGTGATATTAAACGGCAAGCCTAAAATGATACTGCAATGAATTTATCCCATTATCAAGACCAAGTCAATAGACTTGAAAAAGATGTTGCAGACTTTCAAAAGAAGATAGCAGACGAAAGCAGAAAAGAGAATGACAAAAACCGTCAGATTGACTCAGTAAACAAGTCAATTAATAAATACACGTCAGAGTCTTCGTTGCAAAGCAAACTAAGACAGATTCGAGGTTATCAAAACGATATTTATAATTGTAAAAAGAAAATTGCGGAATATCAGAAACAGATAGCTAATAAATCAGTTGAAATTGGTAGGAAAAAGCAAGATTTAAGAAATGCCGAAGAAGCCGAACAAAAAAAGCAGCAAAAAGATCAATTAGACTTTCAGCGTAAATTACAGCAAGATGTAGAACAGCAGAAATCTCAATTGAATTTTCTAATAAATCAAAATTACTCATCAAAGACAGAGAACTTTAATGATTTAGACGATAAGGAGTACGATTTTTTTATATCGCACGCTTCTGATGATAAAGATGAGATAGTAAGGGATTTAGTTGATGCTTTGAAGAATAATGGCTTTAAAGTATGGTATGACGAATTTGAGTTAAAGATAGGAGATAGCTTAAGGAAAAAGATTGATAATGGTTTGGCAAAATCCAAATACGGAATTGTAATTATCTCACCTTCGTTTTTGAAAAAGAAGTGGCCAGAGTATGAATTAAATGGTATGGTAGCCAAAGAAATGAATGGACACAAAGTGATATTGCCTATTTGGCACAAAATTACGAAAGATGAAGTATTGAAGTTTAGTCCAACATTAGCAGACAAGATGGCTTTGAACACATCCATTCATAGTATTGGCGATATTGTGAATTCATTGAAAGAGTTATAAAAAATGCATGTCATTAACAAATTTTACAAATCAATTGGCGTTTCGGTGCAGAAAACAAAGTAAGTAGCCTATAACGATGGCCTTGCGGCTCGACAGAAAAACCGCCCGCATTCGTCAATTTCATATAGCTCTGGCCGTTGTATACAATAGCAAAATGACATATAAAGACGACATAAAGCAAAAATTTGAGAACATTGATGGACATCTTTGGTGGCCGGATACAAACAAATTGAGTCAATTAAATGGAAATGCCGACGATTTCTTTGATCGTACTTTCCCAGAAGGTAAAATCGCAGCTCTTTTTATCTATCATCAGTTGATGATTGAACAAATGAAGATGCTAATAAAATATATTAATTATTATATCCAAGTCTCACTATATCCAACAGTGATTCAAGTTAATAACTTCGAGAATGAGAGCCAATTCGGATCTATTAATGAATATTTTAAATATACAATTGAATTCAAAGGTAAAGCACAAATACTAAAGCAAGCGCAAATTTTAAATAGACTTCGTAATAACTATGGACATAGTATGACAGACAAATGGTTAGAAGATGCTTGCGATAAGGAACTTAGTAATCTCAAAACTGATTATTATATCTTTTTTAAAAGTTGGAGTAATGGAATTAATGAGATTCGGAAACTGGTTGAAAAGGTAAAACAAAGTAAAGATATAAAGAGACTAATAGAACTAACTTGAAAAGCTTCTGTTCACATATGGTATAAAAATTTACCGTAACAGATTGTAATTCAAGTGCGTTAACCCGCATTATGTTCAATTTATCTTGCTAGAAAATCGCTACGCAAATTGTAACTTTCAATACAACCAACGTTATGCAGCCGCTTAAAAAGGCTTGAATGCCAAAATAAACCAAAATGAAATGGATTTTATAACATTAGATTTTGAAACAGCTACTTCGCAGAGACACAGTCCTTGTGAGATTGGATTGACTTTCATTAAAAATAGTCAGATTGTTGAGACGAAAACTTGGTTGATTAAACCGATTAATAATGAATATGATGGATTCAATATTTTTATTCACGGCATTACTCCAAAAGATACAGCAGACAAGCCTGAGTTCAATATCATATGGACTGAACTAAGACCACTAATTGAAAATCAGTTCCTCATTGCGCACAATGCCGGTTTTGATATAAGCGTTTTACGCAGAACTCTTGAACTTTACAAACTTCCTTTCCCATCATTACACTATTGTTGTAGCTATATTTTCTCAAAAAAAGTTTGGGAAGGACTTCCTGCATATGACTTAAAGACTTTATGTAGAGTAAACGACATCCCTCTGGTACACCACAGAGCTGGCGCTGACAGCAGAGCAACTGCAGAATTAGCATTAAAGGCTTTTGAAATTGCGGGTGTTATTTCACTAGATGATTTCCCTGAGAAATTAAAAACCACAATTGGACAGCTCTATCACGGTGGATACAGTCCATCTGAGACAAAGAGAATAAATAAGGCAAAAGATTTATCGAAAATAGTTGGCGACCCAGCAAAACACAATGCAGGCAGTATCTTTTATGGCAGAACAGTCGTTTTTACAGGAACTTTATCTTCAATGATAAGAACCGAAGCTCAGCAAATAATAGCAGACATTGGTGGCATAAATGGAAATAGTGTTACAAAAGATACGGATTTTTTAGTAGTTGGGCAGCAAGATTACAGAGTCGTTGGCGAAGATGGTATGAGTAATAAACAGGAAAAGGCAGTTAAACTTATTGAAAAAGGTTCGACTCTTGAAATAATATCAGAAGATGACTTTTTAAAGAATTTATAAACAAATGAGGCGATCGCATAAAAAACAGTTTTTTGAACCATCAGCAATCCCTACCCCGTTCATAGGGATCCGATCACTCCCGGCTGAGCCTGCCGCCGGCCAGTCGGTTACTTTCATCCCGGCGAGATATAACCAGCTTATGAAAAGAACCTTTTTACTTTTATTTATAATTTGTTCGTTTTCTGTTGTTTACGGACAAAAGAACATTCGATCGGATAAGAAAAAGATAAAATTTAGTGTTAATGGCGCCGTGCAGGAGTGGCGTATTTCACCGGAAGATAATCCGGACAGGCTGAAAGTTTATTGTTCCCATGAGAAGAATACGGTGATATTTCAAACCAATATTGACACCGCTTTATTTTATGTTTCCAAAAACGACACCATAAAATTCAATATCATTCTTAACCATCAGGACACTGCGCATACTGAGATTGTCGGAATCAAGGATTTGCCGGACAAAATTCCCGCCGATGAAAAGTTGTACTGGCTGAGCCAGATCTGGTCAGAAACGAAGTACAATTTTGTAAACATTGACCGGCTTAAACCTGATCCGGATAGCCTTTACAGGACTTTTATCCCTCTGGCGCTGGCAACCAAAAACGACTATGAATACTATCAGGTATTGAAAAAGTTCATGGCAAATTTACACGATGGTCACAGCGAGGTATCCGATAATGGACAATTTCGTCCTTATACCGATTATATCCCGGTCTCTTTGCAAAACTTTAATAACAAAGTCTATATAACCTCTGTGCGTAAAATACCCGAACTTGATTCAACCTGGGTTGGCGCCGAGGTCATTGAAATTGAGAATATTCCTACATTAGAGTATCTCGAAACAAATATATTTCCATACATATCCGCTTCTACCGAACAACATTTATGGATGCAGGGAATGGTTAAGCTGCCGAATGGCTTCAAAGATCAGCCGTTCAAAGGGAAAATCAGAAAAACCGATGGCGGTATTGTTAATATTGAGCTTCAGCACAACGGCGAGGCTACCCGCACCGATCATGATCAATCTTGGGGGCCGGCAATAAATTACCCGCAAGATATTGTTGATCTGAAATGGCTGGATAAGGATATTGCATTGGTAAGTTTCAATCGATTTTGGCCGGAAGAGGAAGCGATCAAAGAATTTGACAATGTAGTTGACAAGTTATCAAAAGCAAAAGGGGTAATAATTGACCTTCGTAAAAACGGCGGCGGAACCACCAATGTAGCCTGGCATTTGCAAAAATACCTGACAAAGGGGAATTATTTTCTCAACTTTGCCTCGGAGACAAGAATAAATGACGGAGTAAGAAAAGCAAACGGGAACTGGCAGGAACAATATAAAGATTACTTTTTAAATCGTGCATATCGTTTCGAGAGGCCTGATTCTGTATTTGTATCAGATACACTAAAAAGGATCACTTGTCCGACGGTTATATTAATCGGACGGTTTACTTTTTCTGCGGCCGAAGATTTCCTGGTTAACATATATGAAACACCGGAGAGGCCAATACTGATTGGTGAAGAAACCGGCGGCTCAACCGGTTCCCCTTTGGTGGTACAGGGATTACCGGGGGGAGGATATGCCAGAATTTGTACAAGACGCATCTGCTACCCGATCAGTGAAAAAAGATTTGTAAATAGTGGCGTTAAGCCGGATATTGAAGTGAAAGAAACGATCGACGATTACATGAAGAATAGAGATGCAGCGCTGGAACGTGCGATCAAAGAAATTGAAAACGCCCTGTAATATCAGCTACCCGTCAATGGCGGCGGCAGTGGTTTTCGGTGGGCATCTTTCGGCTCAGGCCGTTTTTCGGCTTGACATCCGGCAGTTGGCATGACCGATCTGCAAGCCCTTCCCCGTTCATCAAAAAATCGTCGATCACTCCCGGCTGAGCCAGTCCGACAAAACAAATCTTATCCTTGTTAAAAGATGTAAAAAGGAGCATCCGGATATACGATGGACACAGCGTTTCATTAATTATATAAAAGCTTTTAGCCAACTCGAACGCTTTGTTGATGTTGATAAGTTTAACGAGTTGGAAAAACTGGGCCTCATTAAAGCCTTTGAGTATACATTTGAGTTAGGCTGGGAAACGCTTCAGGATTTACTGAAAGAAAAAGGTTATTATGGTATCATCGGGCCGAAACCTGTTATTGAACAAAGTTTTCAGGACGGTTATATTACTGATGGAAATGGCTGGATGAGAATGCACAAAAGCCGTAATCTGACAAGCCACACTTATGATGAAGAAACCGCTGAAGAAATAATCAGGAATATCAGATATGAGTATTTTCTTTTATTAAAGGATCTGAAAGGAGCGCTTGAAGACGAATTAAAAAAAATACAATGATGACGGTCACAGATAAATACGGTCTAAATGAGATTGAATTAGAAAATATAATATCCGTCTTTAAAGAAAATGCTAAAATTGATAAAGTAGTTTTATTTGGGTCGAGAGCAATAGGAAATTACTCTACCGGCTCTGATATTGACATTTCAATAAGCGGAAGAGATTTATTGCTGAACGACGTTCTGGATTTATCAATAAAACTGGACGAATTTGATTTTCCCTACAAGTTTGATATTCTGATTTACAATGATATTAAAGAAAAAGCGCTTGTTGAGCATATTGACAGGGTCGGTGTTGTGATTTACAGCAGATATTCATTCCCAGATAAATAGAATTTTGAACCATTATCAAATTCTGTCCCGGAAAGGGATCCCGTCGATCACTCCCGGCTGGGCCTGCCTCCGGCGGGCAGGTTGCATTTCTCCAGGCGGGGCGCATTTTATCAGCTATACCGGTTGTTTTTTAAGTCAGGCTGGTATAATTTTATGCTTTGGTTAACTTTGTTCTTACCCTCAAATCCTGCCGCCTATGCATTTCCGTCTTGTTATGCTGCCGGTTATACTGCTCTTCTGGGCATCCTGCACCGAAGAACCCGAAGAAAAAGTCCGGATTCCTGAAAGTATCGTTGCCGGTCAGACGAGCGGCAACGGAATCGTTTATACAAACCCTCAGCCCGACGATTCCTTTTACTTTGCCGGGCTGGCATCGCAAGAGGTATTCTATGACCTGAACCGTGACGGCAACGATGACCTTGTTTTCAGCATGACCGATTATCCCGATTCTGTATCCGGCTATTATTCCGCCAGCCTGCGGCCGGTTTACCCTAATCAGATTGTACGCACCCCCCAGCTCGACTACTACCTGCGGCCCCTGAATGCCGGTGATACCATCGGCAGAAACAGTTACTGGCATGAGGGTAGTGCGTTCATGTTCTATGAAGGCTGGGATCCCGGGCATCATTGGTCTACAGGCCAGTGGGATACTATCCGGCACGCTTTTGCCGGCGTAAAACTGATCACGGGAGCCGATACTTCCTATTGCTGGATCAGCCTGTTTCATTCCAAGGAGCCTCCGCATGCCCTGGTGATCCGGGATTATGCTTATACCATCCGCTATACGGAACCCTGATGTAACCGGCTATTTCCGCCATCCGCTGAAAGGCCGGCATCCGGAGGCGGGCAGGCTGTCCCCTGCAATTGAAGCAATACCCATTATTAATGGGAGAAAGGATGCAATGAGGATCCCTTTCCGGCAGTAACTTTATGCAATGACGCGTGCCTGGGCGGTTATTGTTGCCCGTCAGGTTTCAGGATGCTCAGGTCAACGGTCCGCAGCCGCCAGTTTTCGCCCAGGATGAACCTCCGGTTTTTAAATGCTGACGCCACCAAGCCGGCAAAAATCACAGACCCGGCGGCAGAAACGACGTCCGGCCCCAGGGCCGGCCCTCCCGAACCGATTACCCCGTTAACCAGTGTAAGTCCCAGGAAACCGGCGCCGCAAATTATGGCCACATTGGAGAAAATCCGCACAAGGGGCCGTCCGCGAAAAACCGCCGTAATATCACTAAACCTGTAACGGTTATTCCCGTTGATCTGTACTGTGGAATCCGTAATTTCCGTAATCACACCCGCATCAAAAAAGCCCTCGGGTTTTGTCTTATACCGGATGGAAATGAAATCGTGCTTCTGATACATGTAATAGGTAACCGTGCCCGGCTTTTCGAGAAGCAGGGTTATCTGGGCTGAAGATGGCAATCCGATGAAAACCAGGGCTAACGAAAAGCAGATGACAAGTTTTTTCATTTCGGGATGATTTATAAATACCAACCTGGGTCTATAAAACAAGTTATAAATACCGGAAAATACTCCGGTGCAAAAACCGCCGGAGCCGGCGCCGCGCGACTACCGGCCTGCCAGGTTTAAGACCGCAGGTTATGGCGTTTCAACCGGCATTACCCATAACAAAGATAATGAATCATTAGCGACCGGCGGAACAGGTTTATGAATTGTAGCATAAATTACTCCTGCCCCACAGGGCCTCTCCCGCATTTTTATAGCATTTGTAAGTTGGGAGGAAAAGTTCGTTCCTGCATTTGTCAGGTTTACGGGTTCATTCCCATCAGCCCCGGAGGGATTCTTTTAAAGCCCTGATGTCATCAATGAGGCCCTTAAACAGATGGTTACGTTCCTTTGCCGAAGTACCGCTGATGAGCACGCCGGATTGCATGGTGTTCCGCAACGATTGCTCTATCTGCAGGCAGATTTCCGCATCCTGTGTTGCCAGTAAATTAAGTCCGTTGTAAGTAAGATAGGCCGTCATCCTGTGATCGGTATTGATGAGGATGGTACAGTCGACCAGGAAAACATCGTTGTAGTAAACGCTGAAGGAATTATCAATTCCGGAGTGCTCGCTTCCATAAGGGAAATTATACCCGGCCTCTGCCTGGATTTTGAGATGGCTATAGAGCTGCTCCAGCAGTTCGCAGAGATATATAGCATCCCTCACATCGGCAAAAAAGCCCGATTCCCAGCAATAGGAAATTTGCCTCAGGGTGCACTGAAGCGTTTCGTTGCACCAGATTTCATATTTCGGAATATGGAGGTAATAAGCGTATATTTCCTGATTTAAACCGAGCAGACCGCTATAATCATCGGCTGTTGAGAAACGCCTGTCCTGGCGCTCCGATAAACGGTATTGAATGCGGCTCCAGAAGAACAGCTTGAATGCCAGCAATTCCGGGAACGGAATAAAATGGAACAGTGATATTTCCTTGGTACAAAAAATCACATCCTTATACTGGCAGTCAAGTACCTTTTTAGAAACGTCTTTAACTATGGCAGACAACTTGGTATAATAATTAAAACTGTCGCCCTGTAAATCAATAGAGTTAAATACCTTATGCCGGTGATCAATGTTGATAAGGGAATCGAATGAAATGTCGTAGTGGATGCATAGTCTTCGTAATTCTTCGATAGATAAGTCCTTTTCACCCCTCAGACGACGATATGCGCTGTCGTAGCTGATCCCCAACAATTCAGACAATTCATGGACCAGCGACAGATTTGCGGGAAGCCGCTTCTTCAATACATCGAAAAACATTAACTGGGTCGAAATCACCTGGTTCATCTCTGCCTTTCCTTGAATTGTGATGATGCAAATCAGAGCCTGAGGGGGAGCGGGGGAAGTAATCATAATACCAGCATACAATAAAATTACTACAATTTTGCCCCGGATGCAAAAAGCGGAATTCCGGCATTCGAAAAGTAGTTTTTATTAAGGGTGATAGCCGCTGCAGCCCTGAATAACCGGCAATTTTCGCCATTTATCAGGATAGTTTTTACGCCCGGCAGTAATATCTTCGGAACACTGACCGGTTTGTTCAGCCATGAAATGATTTTAGCAACAGGATGCAGGCTATCCCCTGATTTTTGCAGATATTATTACAGCCGCCATATATCCTTTTATTTATCTTTTTTGCTTTGCGTTATACAGGTTGTAAATTCATACAAATTTTCCAGAAAATCAACTAACATTCCCGGTATTCTCTATTGCTCATTCCCCGGTACAGGCAGCGGCAGAAGTGCCTTAGTTAATACAGACAGACAACCATTTAAATTCAGGACCATGAAAAAGCCAATTAGAATTTTATTAATGCTGGCAACAGGGATAATTGCTTTTTCCGGTTGTCAGAAAGAGACGGATGACCTGATTCCTGTGAATCAAAACAAGGCTGAATCAGCATTCAACGAATCTTCACAGCCTTTACCAGGCATAAGTTGGAGCAACAATTTCAATACGGAAGCAAGTCTGCTTCAATCCTTTTATCTTGTCGGCAGCCCGGCGCCCGTTTGGGTTGACGAGGCATGCGGCCGTCAGGGATTGTTCGACAACAATGCCACTTCGCCAACGGCAGGATATGGGATCTCAAAAGTCCCCATCGGCAACGGAGGCCCGGTCGTCATCGAAGCTGAAGTTTACCTTAAAATTACCGATGCTAACGGATACTGCGTTTGCCCGGGCCTGGGAATCACCCTCAAAGATTATCAGCCGTTGGTACTTTGGTAGGATATCCCCCTCGGAACGTATTTCCGCATTATGTATGCCGGGACTCAGGCCACCTGGGTACCCGAGAGATGCAGGGGCCACGCCTGGATACAGGCCGGCTATAACAACAGTTCCGGAAAAGCTACCACAACCGGTGAATATGCTATGGTTGCCGACAGCTATACCAATTCCTGGCATAAGATCAAAATCATGATCACCCAGGATCACTTCGTTCGTTTTTACATCGACGACGTCCTGATCTGGTCTCCCGGAGATAAGATCAGCAGCCAACAGCTTCAGGGCAAGCACCTTGTCCTGGGCTTCACATCATCCGGTAATGTCGGCAAAGCTTATCACAACTATGTAAAGGTGACTTACCCGGATTATTATTGAGATGATTCCCATGATGAAACGCCAGGATGGAGATACCTGATGCTGCCTGTACTTTCGTGAATTCCTGGCTAAAAGCGCCTGCCCTCTTTTCAGGGGGCAGGTTTTTTCTGCCTGCATATTAAAATATACTATGGCGTTCCTATAAACGTTAAGATAATTGAATAGCCTCTTTCAATGATTTTACGATCTTTGTGATCGTTAATTTTCCTCATATCTGATCTATGGCTGCCTTACGAAAATTTCTGCCTGTTGTGCTTGTTGCAATAATGGCGTTGGGCTTTTCGTGCAACAATATGAGCCGCAAGTCGATGGTCATTCAGGGACAGTTTACCGGTGTTCCGGGCAAACGGATTGTTCTTTATGAGTTGTTCCCCGACAGCCTTTGTATCCTTGACTCTGCTGCTACCGGGGAAGACGGCGAATTCAGATTCAGGATAAAATCGGGCGATGCAGGTTTTTACCTGCTGAAACTCGATGACAGGAACTTTATAACCCTGTCATCCGGGCCGGGAGAAACGATCAAACTGTCGGGCGACGGCAATAACCTGCAGCATGAATATTCGGTTTCCGGATCGGCAGGAAGCATCCTGTATCATGATTTCCTGATGTTCACCAACCGGAACCAATCGAAGACCGATTCGCTGGGGGAAATTTTCATAACGAGCCGGCCGAAGGCTGATTTCGGAGAAATAAAGGAGCAGCTTGATTCGGCTTATTATGGCATCTTTGGTGAACAGCAACAGCGGGTAAGGAATTTCCTTGAGGCAAATGCCGGGAACCTGGTTTCCCTGCTGGTTATCAACCGCCGGTTTGGTCCTAATGAAGTGGTTACCCCTGCCACCGACCTCCCCCTTTTTATCCGGATTGACAGCCTGTTATCGGCGAATTATCCGGGGAACAAGCATGCCGCTTCTTTTCATAGGACGCTGGAAGCATACAGGGCGCAGGTTTCCGGGACGAGTCTCCGGAATAAGGCCATGCTTCCCGGGAGCCCGGAGCCAGACCTTGGCCTGCCGGATGCTTCGGGAAATATCATCCGTTTGACGTCTTTATCAGGCAAACCGCACCTTATATATTTCTGGGGTTCGTGGAATGCGCCAAGCCGTAAGATGAACGCCGGGCTCATACCCATTTATAATGAGTTCCGGAAAAAAGGATTCGAGATTTATGCCATAGCGTTGGATACGCAGAAGGAACCCTGGCTCAAAGCCTGTCGCCTGGATAAGGCCACATGGATTCATGTGAACGACATGAAAGGGTTGGATTCGCCTGCTGCCAGGGCATGCGGCATCACCGGCATCCCGGCAGCGATTCTGATCGGGGCCGACGGCCTCGTCAAAGCGCGGAATATTCAGCCCGATGAACTGAAAACCTGGTTAATGACTTTTTACAAATAAAAATCCCTTTAACTCCTGTTGAAACTGGCACGACCGATGACCGACAGCAACAAAGCAATTTATTTCGCCAGCGATTTTCATTTCGGCATTCCCGACCGCCGCGGAAGTTTAATACGTGAGCGGAAGTTTATTCAATGGCTCGACGAGGTAAAAAAAGACGCTTCAGCCATTTACCTGATGGGAGACTTGTTTGACTTTTGGTATGAATTCAGGACTGTGGTTCCTAAAGGGTACATCCGTATGCTTGGCAAGTTGGGTGAAATGACCGATGCCGGCATCGAAGTTCACCTGTTCCGAGGCAACCATGACCTCTGGGCGTTCCGGTACCTGGAGGATGAATTGGGAATTCTCCTGCATCGCGCCCCGATGATCGTGCAACTCGGAAATAAAAAGTTTTTCCTGGCCCATGGCGACGGGTTAGGCCCCGGCGATCACAGTTACAAATTTTTAAAGATGGTGTTCGAATGCCGATTCAACCAATGGCTGTACCGCTGGATACATCCGGATATCGGCACCCGGCTCGGCGCTTATTTTTCGCGTCGCAGCCGCCTTACGAAAATGCTGAAAGGCGAAGGCGACATCAAAAGAAAGGTACCTGTGGAAAAGGAACCTATGATCATTTTCAGCAGGGAAATGGCACAAAAAGATCCTTCAATCGATTATTTCATCTTCGGGCATGTTCATTTCCCGGATGTGGTCAGTATATCCCCGAAAGCCCAGGCCGTTATCCTCGGCGATTGGGTGTCGAAATTCACCTACGCCCGTTTTGACGGTGAAACGGTTGAAATGAAACAGTACTGTCCCCGTTCAGACAACAGCATACCGGATACCGCACGCCCCGGGCTTCCTGATTACAGGTAAGCCGCCGCCTTATAGATCATGCCATACCCTGTGATCCTCAATTCCGGCTTCCAACAGCACGGATTGCCTGTCAAAAAAAAAGTAATGGTCCAATCTTATTTATCAAAGCATTGTTTTATGGCACAGTAATTGGTATCATTGCAATGCATCAGAGACAGCCCCTGACAACCATTCACCCTAAACATTCAAATATGAAAACCAACCTTTATTTGTTTATCTTCCTGGCAGTTGCAGCATCCATAACCTGGTCCGGATGCGGAAAAGAAGGCCCGGCAGGCAAAGACGGCATCGACGGCAACGCCAATGTCATAGCTTCCCAATGGTATAAGCCGGCAACCTGGGCCGGTAAAACCGGCGACTGGTACTTTGATATTTCGTGCAACGAAATAACGGAAGACATTGTAGAATCAGGCGTTATTCTTGCATACTGCAGCCTTCCCGGCGATATTTACGATGCGCCGGTTAGGCCCATGCCCTGCTATGCCATTGGCGCAAACTGGGATTTCCTGATACCGGACTACGGACAGATCGAGTTTACCTCCGACGCCCTTTATGTACCCGGAACTTCCGATTATTACTTCAGGTTCATCCTTATCCCGGCAAGTAATTTCCTGAAAACATCATCCGGAACAAACGTTACGGCAGACGAACTCCGGAAAATGACGTACCACGAAGTATGCACAAAATACGGTATCAAAGAATAGAAAGCCCTTTCGTTTTGTAACTTTATGAGAGCTCCCGTGAACACCGGGAGCTTCTCTTTTTATGGCCTGCATCAATTCCCATCCCCCTGTTCAACATCTTTGATTACCTTTGAAAAGACTAAAAACTACACCTGATGGATACTATTAAATCTTACCTTGAAGCCAACAAAGCCAGGTTCCTGCAGGAACTTTTCGACCTTATCCGAATTCCGTCTATCAGTTCCGAAAGCGAACATAAAAATGACATGAAACTGGCAGCAGAGTATATTACGGAATCGCTGCTGAAAGCCGGAGCCGATAAAGCCGGGGTTTATCCCACCACCGGGCATCCTGTGGTTTACGGGGAAAAAATCACCGATCCCGCCAAACCGACCATCCTCGTTTACGGCCACTATGATGTGATGCCGGTTGATCCGGTTGAACTTTGGAAAACTCCTCCCTTTGAACCGGTTATCGCCGATGGAAAAATCTTTGCGCGTGGCGCTGTTGATGATAAAGGTCAGCTTTTCATGCAGGTGAAAGCGTTTGAATACCTTGTAAAAACAGGACAATTGCCCTGCAATGTAAAATTCATGCTCGAAGGCGAAGAAGAGATGGGCTCTCCGGCCCTGGCAAAATGGCTGCCCGAAAACAAGGAAATGCTGGCTGCCGATCTGATCCTGGTGAGCGATACCAGCATGATCGCCCTTGATATCCCCAGCATCACCGTGGGGCTGCGCGGGCTGGCCTACATGGAAGTGGAAGTCACAGGCCCTGATAAAGACCTGCATTCCGGTTTGTACGGCGGGGCTGTGGCCAATCCGGCCAACGTCCTTGCCAGCCTCATTGCTTCGCTGCACGACGAAAACCACCATATTACCATTCCCGGTTTTTACGACGACGTAACAGAACTTTCAGCCGAAGATCGCAACGACCTGGCCCGGGCCCCTTTCAACCTTGAAGAGTATAAACGGAAAATTGATATCAGCGAGCCCCTGTGTGAAAAGGGATATACAATACAGGAATGCACCGGCATCAGGCCTACGCTTGATGTAAACGGAATCTGGGGCGGATACACCGGAGAAGGCTCAAAAACCGTGCTGCCGGCCAAAGCTTCGGCTAAAATCAGCATGCGCCTGGTCCCCAATCAGGATCCCCACAAAATTGCCCAATTGTTTGCCCGTCACTTCGAGAGGATCGCCCCGCCCAGTGTTAAAATAAGAGTAAAGGAAGATCACGGCGGTTTCCCCTATGTATCGCCAACGTCAACGCGGGCTTACCGCGCAGCAAGCAAAGCCTATGAAACCGCCTTCGGCGTGAAACCCGTTCCTGTGCGCAGCGGCGGAAGCATTCCCATCATTACCACCTTCGAGAAAACACTCGGGATCAAGAGCATACTGATGGGATTCGGGCTCGATACCGATGCCGCACACTCGCCCAATGAAAACTTTCAGCTCGAGTGTTTCTATAAAGGCATTGAAACCATCACCTGGTTTTACCGCTATTTTGCCGGCGACCTGAAACAAGAGATTGAATAACAGTCCGGACGCTCCAGAATTATAACCGAAGCGAATAGGAAAGCCATCTATTTCCGGATGGCTTTCATCATATAATTGCCTTTCTCACCGCTGATGTTCAATAGGTATACCCCTGAAGGCCAACATGCGGTTTCAATTTCATGATGAAATTCCGGTTCATCCCCGGTATAAACTATCCGCCCGAAGGAATCCCTGATTTGTATCCTGAATTTACCCTCACTCCGGATGGAGAGTTGATCGGAAAAAGGATTTTGAAAGTGACAGACAGCCGGATTTTCATTTTTCAGGATTCCGGCATTCAGTACCGTAAACTGCTGTTCTCCTGCAAATTGCGAACCAAGAAAAGCCTGGTCAAGCGCCTGGATGCTCCAGTAATAATTCCCGTCGGGCAGGTTCACGACCCAGGAAGTATCATTTGAAACGTTGCCGGGTTGGGAAATCAGCCGGTGTCCGTCGGCGCTGTTAGCCATGCAGGCAATTATTTCGTTGCCACCGGGAGTGGTTCCGATCCGCAGATTGTAGGTCAGCGCCTGCGTGGGGGTATGATCATCCGTTGCCTGGTTCCAGGCCAGAAGCACCTGGTGTCCTGAAACTGTTGATGTTAGTCCGGCAGGAGCCAGCGGCGGGGTATTTTCCTGGAAAACATTACTGCCTGCATTATTCCGGTAGAGCGCAGTGATCGGCGAGCCGGATTCAGAACTTCCGGAAAGGACAATATCGAGGTCGCCGTCGTTGTCGTAATCGCCCCAGGTGGAACAGCCACGCTCAACGCCCGCCAGTCCCGCTGAAATATTGGTGAACATATACCCCCCGTCATTGCGGTATATTACCGATGAAAGGCTTCCGCAGGCAGGGTTCTGGCCGGTAATCAGCGCATCAGCATCCCCGTCGTTATCATAGTCGCCCCAGGCAACAGTCCCCAATGATGAATTTACCATTCCCGGTATCATACAAAAAAACTGCATCCCTCCCAAATTTTGATAGATGAGGGTCTTCGGTTCAAGGTATTCATCAAATCCGTTTACCAGTAAGTCAAGGTCGTGATCGTTATCAACGTCGCACCACGAGGCGGTTCCTCCGGAAAGCGGCATAATTCCTGTTCCCATTGCAGTAAAGAAGTCTTCATCGTTACGGTAAATATCCGAAACAAGAACACCTCCCAGATCGCCCATTACAAAGATGTCGAGGTCGCCGTCATTGTCGAAATCGCCCCAATCAACCCAGCCGTTATTGATGGGCGGCAATTCTGCGTTAACATCGGTAAATACTCCGCCATTGTTATTGAATAAGCGGCAACTGAAATTGCCTGCTATCAGGGCGTCAAGATCTCCATCGCCGTCATAGTCGCCCCAGGCAACAGCCCCATCACTCCCTACAGCCGGGAAACCGGCATTAACGGGGACAAATTCACCGGATTTGTTGCGAAACAGCCATGTATTCGAATTGGAAGCGCTGCGTCCCGTTGCCAGGATATCGAGGTCGCCGTCGCCATCAAAGTCGCCCCAGGATACGGCGCTGTTGTATACCCCCGTGAGGTTGGCATTGATATCGGTAAAAGTCCCGGCATCGTTGCGGTAAATTTTCATGGTGTACGATCCGTTTACCGGGTCACCGGAAAGAAGGAGGTCAAGGTCGCCGTCGTTATCATAATCGCCCCAGGCCAACGAACTGCGGCCAACATTGATAAATCCGTCGGACACGGCTGTGAACGATTGGCCATAGGATACGCCGGTTAACGCCAGTAGCAAAAGAGCTGACAGGAATGATGTTTTTATCGTCATGAGGAATTGTAGTTGCTGTGATCGGAAGGTTCCAAAAGTAATAAAATGTTGTAAACAATTCATCAGGAATACCTCTGGGTGCGGCAGTTGTACCCGATAAAAAAAGCGGGTGCGGGGAAAACCCCGCACCCGCATGCCTTTTTTAAAAGGGATGATTACCGGTTTCTGCTGCTGCGCGATGAACGGCTCGATGTTTTGTCAGAGGAACGGCTCCTTTCGGATTTGTTACCTGTGTCGCTTTTTGCCTGCTTGCGTTCAACTTTTGACGATTCCGTGGAACGGCCGGCTTTCTCTTTACTTCTTTCTTCTGAAGCCGAACGTTTCACTTCTGCGTTCCGGCGGTCAGATGATTCGCGTTTCACGGCTTCCCTTGAAGGTTCGCTGCTCCGTTTATTGTCCGACTTAATTGCGGGCTCACGGTTTCCGGCTGCCGACGGGCCGTTATCATTGGACGCCTTTTCAGTTCTTTTGCGATCTGTTGATTCTTTCCCTCTTTCACTATTCACCGGCTGTGCATTGCGCTTTTGTTCGTTCTTAACATTGTTGCCGGGTTCCACCCTGCCGGGACGTGTCTGAATGGCGTCATAGTTGCGTTTGCTGTTGGTTGCCCCCTGTGGTTCTGCTCCGGCTTCCCTTCTGTGGTTAACGCCGGGATCGTTGGTACGGGGATTCTGCGGCGTGATACGCGTTCCGCTGCGGAGATTCTCTGCATTGCGGTACTCACCCGGGCGGCTTTCTCCACGGTTGCGGTCGACGCTGGGGCGGTACATATCAACCTGGCCGTCGCGGGTCCGCAGGTTGTCCGGTCTGTCGGTATCTACAACTCTCATCGTCCTCACCCTGGTATTTCCGTACCTTTCCACATCGCTGACCCGCGGGCCATAGAACCAGTTGTCGTTGCGGTGCATTCCCGGGTTATCGGTGTAGTAAACATTGGTGATATGGGTGATATGGTTTATCTGAACCGGGCGGTCATAGATGTAATTGCGCCAGTGATGCGAGCAGAAATGGCGGCGGGGTACAAAGGTCCACCAGGGATCAGGGGCAAACCAGTTGAAGTTTACGCTCACGTAAATGTCGGGACCCATTGGCGCCCAGCCGTAATAATCATTGTATGATCCCCAGGTTACCCATGCAGGGGCCCATTCGAAACCGGGTATCCACATCCAGCCAAGGAAATCATCGAAATACCATCTTCCGTAATGGAAAGTTGCCCATCCCCAGCGGTAGTCGGAAATCCAGGTCCAGCCGTATTCGGTCAAAGCCCAGTTCCCTCCTGAAGAGTAAGGCCTGAAAGCATCAGGACGATCGAAGTATGGGCGCCACACATAACCGTAGTCGGGCGCATAGATCCACTCGCCATAGGGCGAAAGTTCATCATAAAAAGTTTGAAAGGAGATGGTTACATGAGTCGGATAATATCTGTGAGCTTCGACGCTCAGGGTTGCAGCCATCATCAACATCAGGGCAAAAATCAGCTTTTTCATGGCTTTAGGTTTTAGGGTGTTAATTTCTGATTTTATGTTTGTTATTGCCTTACCGGCTTGTTTATTTAGACAGAAGCAACAGGCGTGCCAGAAATGAATTTTTTAACGAAATAAATTTATTTCTATAGTTTATTTCGCTTTCAGCATCATTTATATTCCTGAATAAGACGAATTTATGAGAAATATCGTTACAAAAAATTCCCGGCAGTTTTACCAACTACCGGGAATCTTTGAACAGGAAATCTCAAACCGGTTATTTTCCGGCTGCTTTCTTGTTGTATGCTTCTACGCCGTTATCCAGGAATTTGATAAACTCATTGATATCCAGATCATAGGCCCGGGGCGACACCAGCATATTGCCATCGCCATCGAGAATTACATAGTAGGGCTGAGAATTGGTGCCGAACCTTTCGCGCTGGATTTCAGTATTTTTCCTCCCCAGAAGCTTTACTTCAGTGCCTTCTTTGTTTTTGTACCAGTCTTCCTTCGGCATTTCGATCACTTTATCGTCGACATACAGCGCCACCAGTACAAAGTTTTCGCGAAGCCTCTTTAAAACCTGCGGATCGCTCCACACGCGGTTTTCCATCTCACGGCAATTGGTACAGCCATGGCCTGTAAAATCGACAAAGACCGGTTTCTTTAATTCTTTCGAAACCTTTAGCGCCTCGTCATAATCGAAATAGCCTTTCAAACCATGCGGCAGTTTCAGCTCAGTATTTGCATACTTGGAGGTTTCGGCAAGATTGCCGGCAGCAACCGATCCACCGCCGCCGGTTCCTGAATTATCACGCACAATGGCTGTTACATCAAAATCCTGCGTATCCATAGGAGGAAGCCAGCCGGAAATGCCTTTGAGAGGGGCTCCCCATAAACCGGGGATCAGATAAACGACGAAGGCAAATGTGGCAATAATGAGGACAAGCCGCGGGAATGATTTTACCACAGGATAGTCGCTGTCGTGCGGAAATCTGATTTTTCCGAGCAGATAGAAGCCCAGCATGGCAAAGATTACAATCCAGAGCCCGAGGTAAACCTCGCGGTCAAGGATGCCCCAATGGTAGGTTTGATCAGGGACATTGAGGAATTTCAGCGCAAAGGCAAGTTCAATAAAGCCGAGGACGACTTTTACCGAATTCAGCCACCCGCCCGATTTAGGCATCTTATTAAGCCATTGCGGGAAAAAGGCAAACAGGGTGAAGGGTATGGCAAATGCCAGCGAAAACCCAAGCATGCCTATGACGGGCTTTAACACCTCCCCGCCAACTGCCTGTACTACAACCGTTCCAACAATTGGTCCTGTACATGAAAAGGAAACCAGCACCAGGGTAAGAGCCATAAATATGGTTCCAACCACGCCGCCTTTTTCTTCGTTCTGCACGCTCTTATTTACCATCCAACTGGGCATGGTAATGTCGAAATAACCGAAGAAGGAAGCCGCAAATACCACAAAGATGATGAAAAACAGCACATTGGGTATCCAGTGCGTACTCAGCCAATTGCCGAAATCAGCGCCAAAAAGTATTGAAATAAGCACCCCGAATATCACATAGATGGCGATGATAGAAAGGCCATAGACAACCGCCTGTACTTTTCCTTTTGAGCCGCTTTTCATAAAGTAGGATACCGTCATAGGGATCATCGGGAAAACACAGGGCGTCAGAATTGCCAGCAGCCCCCAGGCAAAAGCCTGGATAAAAAACCACCACAGCGAACGGTTCTTCCCGGTAAACTCATCACTGTTGGGCCCGGCAGCAGCATCTGCCTTTGCCACCGAATCGGGAGCGGCTGCAACCGTCTGCTTTGCCGATGTATCGGGCAAGGCGGTTGTTGTTTCAACAGCCTGGTCCGAACCTGCTTTTGCATTTTTGGCGCCTTCGAGCGTGAAAGAAAAAGTCTTTTCATCAGAGATGCATTGCTTGTCGTCGCACGTCTGGTAATACAGAATACCGCTGATGGCTGCAGGTTTATTGCCGGTGATTTTCACCCGTTGCGTAAAAACAGCCTTCATATCATAGGAACGGATCTTTTGACCGAACATTTCGTCATAGATCTCGTGCCCTTTGGGTTCTTTAACACTCCCCTGCAACACGGCGCCTGTTTTCTTTTCAAATTTAAATTCGGTTGGCAAAGGGCCTTCTCCTACAGGATACTTTTTTTGAGAATACAGGTGCCATCCCGGTTCAATCGTTGCAACGAAATTCAGCTCGGCAATGGTATCATTGACCCTGTTGGTTTTATAAGTCCACTTCACCGGTTCCAGGATCTGCGCTGTTACCGGTTTTATTCCCGCCGTAACGGCCAGGAAGAGCACCGCGACTACTGCTTGTAAGGTTAGTTTAGACATTCGAGACATTTAACAGGTGTATTAATTTGTAACGTACTTATTATGTGTTGTTTGTATAAACATAGGGATTCTTCAGGCCTACCGGCTGCACATGTGAGAGGTTCAGGATTGGTCGTTTATTACAGCGATAAAAATGTTTTGCGTGCGTTTGGTGATTTTGAAACGATCGTCGGTACGCACCCCCAGGACCCAGATAATGTTGCTTCCCGAACATAAAAGCCACCGTTTACTTTTGTCCGATTGGGGCAGTTTCATGTCGATAAACAGGTCGCTGAGTTTTTTGGTTCCTTTCATCCCGAAAGGGACCATACGGTCGCCCTCGCGCCAATGCCGGAGTGTGAGCGGGAATTCGAGCCTGTCATAATCAAAACAGGCGATTTCCTTGTCATGAGGCAGTTTAAACCCTTCAGCTTTTGCACAGGTGAAGTCAACAGGAACAGGAGCCGTTGAAATAAATTCATTGCCATGCTGTTCAACCGGGAATTCGATATCACCCATATCGGCAATTTTCGCTGTTTCTTCAATCACAAGAAAATCGCGTTCAACCGTCAGGCGGTAAACCGGCGAAAAAAAGGCCTTTCTTTCTGTTCCCCCCAGCGAACGGGCGATTTCCTTCGTTACGGTTTCCGAGAATCCGTAAGGACGTAATGCTTCAAACAGCCAGGTTTCAGCAGGTTCAAGTTTTCGGAGGCTGCCGATGGGGATCCGGTCGCGGTCTTTCTCATGTTCCACAAGGGAAGAAATGCCTTCCGCCAGCTTTTGTTTATATACCGATTCCGACCCCCTCAATCTCCGGATGGTATCATCCAGGTTCTGAACAAACCCGGGGTTTAATTTTTCGAATACCGGAAGGAGTTCCCACCTTACCTGATTCCGAAGATACTTGGTGCTTGCATTTGAAGAATCTTCACGCCATACGATGTTCTGCGAATGGGCGAAATCCAGGATCTCGCCGCGGGTAGCAAACAACAGAGGACGCACCGTCCTGCCCTGCAGCGGCAAAATGCCGTGCAGGCCAGCAATGCCTGTCCCCCGGACAAGATTGATAAAGAAAGTCTCGGCCTGATCATTCAGGTGATGGGCTGTGGCGATATAATCGTATCCCTTTTCACGGCATATTTCTTCGAACCAGGCATAACGCAAGTCCCTGGCAGCCATCTGAATGGAAATTCCCTGACTGTGTGCAACCTGTTTTGTATCGAAACGTATTGCAAAAAAAGGGACCTTGTAACCGGCGGCGGCGGTTTCCACAAATTTTTCATCGGCATCAGACTCATCACCCCTGAGGTTGAAATTGCAATGGGCAATTCCGAATTTGAAGCCAGCCTCAAACATGAGCCGGCACAACACCATGGAGTCGATCCCCCCGCTTACGGCAAGCAGGATATTATCTTTAGCATTGAAGAGGGATTCAGCTTCGATGAAATGTAAAAAACGCTTGAACATATTGTCAAAAGTACATATTATTCTATTTGGGCAATACGATAATCCATTAAAATCTTAATTATTTAGTCTGCCAATTACTGTACCATAAAAATTGCAGCGTTAAATTGTCAAATAATTCCGTAGGTTTGTAATCAAATATGCAAACCTGAACAACGGCTGACATGAAAATTGCAGAGAACGGACAACGGCTTACGATTTATATTGGTGAAAGGGATATGCAGGGCGATATCACCCTCTGTGAAACCATCGTGCTGAAAGCCAGGGAGCTAAACATGGCCGGCGCTACTGTTATTCACGGGTTTATGGGCTATGGTTCCAGTTGTCGCCTGCACAGTTCTCTCGTCACCCATTTCAGTAATAATCTGCCGCTGGTAATCGAGATCATCGACAAACCTTCAAAGATAAGCCTGATACTGCCCTTCCTGGAAGAAGTCCTGGATGAAGGGCTTTACACGGTTGAAGATGTGAAAGCGGTGTGGTGTAAAAAGGGGTAAGAACAGGCAGGAGTTGCAGCAGATATTCGTTGGATTTTCCATCAGGCGGGGAACAGGATCATTGAAACAGGTAAAGATCAAACCCGGTTGCGCAATCACCTTTATCTTAAAGAAGTATTTGTTTGATTCATATTGATATTGCCTGAGGATTTTTTTTAATCAACTATCTGCCTGATGCTTACAAAAACAGTAATAATTAAATTTCTTCAATAAAACACTGCCCGCATGAGAAATATCCTATTATTCCTGACATCCCTTTTCGTTTTATCAGGGCCACTCTGCGCCCAGGATAATGAAGAAAATTATAAAAGCCTTGAATTTCATACCATGCCTTTTACCCTGTTGGATCTTTCTCCGCGGTTCAGGCTTGGGGCAGAGTACCGGATAACCCAGAGATTTTCCTGTGTGCTTGATTGTGGCTTTGGCAACAATGATCTCAACGGATGGGTGCTCAGGGAAACTGTCTGGAAAAATGATTATTCCTTCATTGAAGTGCGTCCGGAGTTGAAATATTATTTTCCCAAAGCCGACGATATCACTTCATTTTATGTTGCAACAGAGTTGTTTTATATCCGAACCAACAGCATCCTGAAGGATGGATACTATCACCCGGAAAACCAGCCCTTCGTTATTTGTTATGAGCTGGCGACTTTCAACAGGCAGAAAGCAGGCTTGCATATCAAAGGAGGGGTTACGCTCTCTTTCAGCCGCTTTGATTTTGATTTTTACGGGGGACTGGGAATCGCTTCCCGCGAGATAAATTACAGCCATATTACAAATCCTGAAACAGAAGAAGAGGATATATTTTTTGAAGAAGGGTTCAACAACAGCTATAAATATGAGGGAGGATCCATACTGCCTCATTTAACTTTAGGATGTAAAATCGGAATGGTATTGTGGAAGGATTGACGGAAGCCATTCGGGGGCAGTCCCTGGTTTCCCGTGACGGAAGTATATAAAGGTAAAGCCGGAATTCCGGTGAATCCATCACCTAAACTCCGGCTTTACGAAAAGCGAATAATCACTTTTTTACTTTATCTCCCAGGTCTCGCCGCTGTTGAGCAGGTCGTCGACGCATTTTATTTTGGAAGTAGCCTTGGCTGTGCTGATCTGGTCTTCCACAAGGTCGTCGTATGTGGGGTACATGGCTGATCTGATTACGCCAAATGCCATGGGGAAATGAGGAGGCGCCATTTTTGCCAGCATCAGGTGGATGCCCGGATCCTGCTGGTACTGGTCGTGAACGAGAAGGTCGTCTTCGGTGATGCTGTTTTCGCCCAACGTTACCACTTCGAGGCGTGTACCTTTCAGCCTGATTCCTTTATCGCGGTTTTTGCCGAAAATCATCGGTTCTCCGTTCTTGAGGTGGAGCTGGACATCATCGCGGATTTCTTTATCGGTAACAGCGGCATGGGTTTTATCGGCGAAGATCACGCAGTTCTGCAATACTTCAATCACCGATGTACCGTCATGCTTGGCAGCTTCGAACATCACCTCGGTCATCATTTTTACATTATTGTCCACAACGCGGGCGAAGAAAGTCCCCTGCGATCCCAGTACCAGTTCACCCGGGTTAAACGGATGCTCGATGGTTCCCTGGGGCGAGGTTTTGGTAATGCTGCCCATGGGCGTTGTTGGCGAATATTGTCCCTTGGTCAGGCCGTAAATCTGGTTGTTGAACAGGATGATGTTAACGTCGATGTTGCGGCGGATAATGTGGATAAAGTGGTTACCCCCAATGGCCATGGAATCGCCGTCGCCGGTAGTAATCCAAACGCTGAGGCGGGGATTGGCAATTTTAACGCCGGAGGCGATGGCATTGGCCCGTCCGTGAATTCCGTGAATTCCGTATGTATTGACGTAATATGGGAAACGCGATGAGCAACCGATTCCGGATACCATCATAAAATTTTCTTTACGGTATCCGATTTTGGGGAACACGTTGGCCACGGCAGCAAGAATGGCATGGGAACCGCATCCCGGGCACCACTTTACCATCTGGTCGCTAACAAAATCTTCTTTGCTCAGTTCTACGGACGAACGTTCTATAGTTTTTTCCGGAAATTCTATCATGATTATTTCTCCTCCAGTATTTCGTTAAACTTGGCAGTAAGCTCGGCAACCGTAAAAGGCAACGATTGCAATTTATTATACTGAATATAGCTAAAGTCAGGTTCTTTCATACGCAGGTAATTCACAAATTGTCCTGCGTTGAGTTCGCAAACCACAATTTTCCTGAATCCTGAAAGTACCTGGCGGGTATTTTTGGGTAACGGCATGATGTAGTTGAAATGGGCGAGGCTTACTTTTTTACCGGCAGCCTGCATTGCTTCAACAGCATCCTGGGTGGTACCGCGCGTTCCGCCCCAGCTTATCACCAGCAGGTCGCCTTCTTTTTCACCAATAATTTCCTGTTCGGGAAGAACATCGGCAACTTTCTGGACTTTGGCTTCGCGGAGTTTCACCATGAGTTCATGGTTCAGGGGATCGGTACTCACGTTACCTGTGATATTTTCCTTTTCGAGGCCGCCAACCCTGTGACGTAAACCGGCAGTACCCGGAAGGGCCCATTTGCGCACCAGTGTTTCGGGATTGCGGAGGTAAGGTTTGTAAGTGGCGTCGTTTGCTTCGGCAATCGGCGGAGTGATAGGCGGCAGATCCGAAACTTTTGTAATGCGGAAAAGCTGTGAACCATTTCCCAGTGAGCCATCGCTGAGCAGAATTACCGGAGTCATGTGTTCCATGGCAATTTTGGCGGCCATGTAGGCATAAAAATAACAATCGGCCGGAGTTGATGAAGCCAGCACCACAACGGGAGCTTCTCCGTTTCGTCCAAACAGGGCCTGCATCAGGTCGCTCTGTTCACTCTTGGTAGGCAGGCCGGTTGAAGGCCCCCCGCGCTGCACATCAACGATAACCAGCGGCAGTTCAGTCATTACTGCCAGACCAATGGCTTCACTCTTGAGCGATAATCCAGGGCCCGAGGTCGTGGTTATTGCCATGGAACCGGTATAACTTGCACCAATGGCCGAACAAATTCCGGCTATTTCATCTTCAGCCTGGAATACCCTTGCCCCAAGCGATTTATGCTTTGCCAGCTCAATAAGTATGTCGGTGGCGGGAGTGATAGGATACGACCCCAGGAAAATAGGGCGTCCCGAACGTTCGGAGGCTGCCAGCAATCCCCAGGCGGTTGCTATATTCCCGGTGATATTCCGGTATTTCCCGGGTTTCATCTTCGCTTTTGAAATATGGTATTTTGAAGCAAGGGCTTCAATATTGTCAGCATAGATGTATCCGGCCTCAAGCACTATTTTATTGGCTTCGATCATCTCAGGTTTCTTTTTGAATTTTACCTTAAAATAATCGATGGTGGAATCGAGTTTCCAGCCAAACAAGAAATAGCAAATGCCCAGGGCGAACATGTTACGGGTGCGATCAGCCGATTTAACGTCAAGGTTCAGCGGCTTCAATGCTGCGCGGGTAAGCGATGAAACAGGCGCTTTTACAACATTATAACCTGACAGGCTTTCATCATCCAGGGGGTTGGACGCATATCCGGCTTTCTTAACTGAAGCTTCATCAAAGGCGTCAGCGTCAAGGATAAGCGTAGCGCCCGGATGGGCCCATTTGAGGTTTGAGCGAAGCGAAGCCGGATTCATTGCGACAAGGATATCAACCTGGTCACCCGTAGTGTCAATCTTTTTTGTGCCCACATGGACCTGGAATCCCGATACACCGGCAGTTGTATTCTGCGGTGCGCGGATTTCGGCAGGGTAATCGGGGAATGTTGCCAGATCAAGGCCCTGAAGTGCAGCCGTATCGCTGAACAGGGTTCCCGAAAGCTGCATACCATCGCCCGAATCGCCTACAAACTTGATTACAATGTCTTCTTTTTCGATAACATTTGAATGATGACTCATGCTTTCCGATATTTTTTAAATTTGAGCAAAGTTAGATTTATTATGCGGATATCAAGGTGAATTACGGTATTAAATTTATCGGCCACTCACGCTTCATCTGCCTGAAAAATCAGCTCAGGACGGGAATAACAGCCTGCGCCCGGCAGGCTGAAACACTTGCGGTGAAAAAGGTTAGAGCCCATCTGCGTTTCATGACCGGAATCAGGAATCCGGTGATTATTTAGAACAAATAAAAAATATTGGTGTATCTCTCCGTGAAGAAAAAATGTATATACCTTTGTTCCACATAACCCAAAAAAATTACAACAATGGCTTACCAAATTTCTGATGACTGCACCGCTTGCGGCACCTGTATCGATGAGTGCCCCGTGGAAGCTATCTCCGAAGGCGATATTTATAAAATTGATCCCGATATGTGCACCGAATGCGGTTCGTGTGCTGACGTATGCCCCGTAGAAGCCATCCATCCTGCATAAGCATATCCAGGTAAAGCAATTACAAAAGGGCCTGTTCATCGCGAACAGGCTTTTTTCTTACCCGAATAGCCGTTGTCAGCATCATGGCTGTTAAATTTGACAATGAATTCAGATCCTTCTGACAAAAACAACGTCCCGTTGCTAATATCCTTTATCCTGGTAAACCCGGCGGTTCCCGCCAACGTAGGCGCTGCCGCACGGGCCATGAAAACCATGGGCTTCAGCGACCTGAGGCTTGTCAATCCCTGCAACCACCTGTGCCCGGAAGCCAGAATGCTCGCCCATGCATCCAACGAAATTCTTGAAAAAGCCGGCGTATTTCCGTCGCTTCACGAAGCTGCCGCCGACCTTGACTTCATCATCGGCGCCACAGCCCGCCGCCGGACAAAAAGAGGTCTGTATGTCCGCTCAAACCTGCTGGCACAGGTAATTGCAGAAAAAGGAAACACCATTAAACACACAGGAATTGTCTTCGGAAGCGAAGAGAGCGGTTTAAGCAACGACGATGCATCCGTTTGCCACCTCCTGACAAGCGTTTCCATGGCCGGAAAATACCCATCGCTGAACCTTGCCCAGGCTGTAATGGTTTATGCTTATGAACTATCGGCGCTGAAGGGCAGAAAATTGCAGGCAAAAAAAGCCGGATTTGATACTGACGGTTTGCAGGCATTGAAAACCAAAACAGAAACCTTGCTTGACGAAATCGGCATCGCCGTCGACAACAGCAACCGCATCCACCTTATAGAGCGATTAGGCCTTCTCGGCGAAAAAGATGTTCACCTGCTGCATGCCATCGTCAGTCAGATTAATAAAAAGCTAAAATAAATCATCCGGTAGCACAGGACAGGTAAATCATGCCGGTACGCTGGCATTGACAACTAACTTTCTTTCTCCTTCACCCCAATCCTTGCCCTGAAAATTTCCTTTCCGTCTCTTTCCCGCTTGCCGTTTATATAAAAACGGGATTCGCCGGCCGGCGATGAAAAAAGGCCTATCCTCTCGCCGGTGAATGCTTCGGCAACGAATTCTATCTGATAACTTTCAATTTTATACCTGTTATTCCAGTCCGGTCCCAGGGCATTTAAAATCCATGCAGCATAGCGGGTGTTGTTAACATGCCCGAGGCGGTCCGTTTCCAGGTACTGAACAGTATGATTGCCCAAAGGCTCCAGGGTTTCAGGCAGGCGCAACCGTTCCGGTTTATACTCATCCAATGGCGGCTCCAGGATAAGGTCGCGGACAACTTCGGGAATCTGAGGCTGCCGGGTTTGGGGATTAATAATGATCCACCAGGAAGCCCCGCTTCCAAGCGTCTGACCGTTGGTGTCCAGGATAAGGAAATCACGTCGGGCGAAAATTTTCTCGACGCCCGTAGGCCAGGTTTTAACGATGACCGATTCCCTCCAGGCCGGGTACCGGTCAATCTTCATGGTAATTCGCGCCAGTACCCATGCGCGGTCTGTGTTTTTCAATTTCTGGAATCCGAAGCCCAGGTGGTCGGCATGATGCCAGGCCGACTCCTGAAAGTAGTTGCACATGGCTTCCAGGCTGGCAAAGCCCGTAGCAAGGCAATCGTTCCACTGCACTGAATACTGGTCAGCCCACGATGTCAGTAATTCCGATGTATCCATCATGCCGCAAAATTACAAAAAGGCAGTAAACCGGTATGCCATGATAAATATAGCGAACCGGCAGCCGATCTTAAAAAAGGGGGATGAATTGTAATACCATCCGGCGTATCTGCAAATTGTAGTACTTTTGTGGAGTTTATTTCACTGCATCTATGAGAAAGTATGTAGATTTCCTGGTTATCGGATCAGGCATTGCAGGATTAAGTTATGCTTTAAAAGCCGCCGGCAAAGGAACAGTTTGCATTATCACAAAAAATAGTGCTGAAGAAACGGCTACAAAATATGCTCAGGGAGGGATTGCCGCCGTTACCTATACTCCCGATACTTACGAAAAGCATATCCAGGATACGCTTATCGCCGGTGATGAGTTAAATGATGAAAAAATCGTCCGGCTGACCATTACGGAAGCCCCTGAACGTATCAGGGAACTCGTGGAATGGGGCGTTGAATTTGATAAAACAGCGTCGGGAAAGTATGACCTGGCCAGGGAAGGCGGGCATTCCGAATTTCGCGTCCTGCATTACAAAGACCAGACCGGGCTTGAGATCGAAAGGACCCTGCTGAGGCAGGCGCGGGAAAATCCCAATATCGAAATACTCGAAAACCATTTCACCGTGGATTTGCTCACCCAGCACCACCTTGGCATGGAAGTGAACCGCAGCACCCCCGACCTTACCTGTTACGGGGCGTATGTATTGAATAAAAACAATAACCGGATTGATACCATCCTGGCAAAAACAACGCTGATGGCTACCGGCGGGGCCGGCAACGTATATGCCAACACTACCAATCCCCGGACTGCTACCGGCGATGGTATTGCAATGGTTCACCGCGCAAAGGGCTTAGTTGAAAAAATGGAGTTCATACAGTTCCATCCTACCGCTCTTTACTATCCGGCCGAAAAACCCGCTTTCCTTATCAGTGAAGCATTACGCGGCTTCGGCGCTGTACTCAAGGACCGTAACGGCAACGAGTTCATGCAGAAGTATGACAAACGGATGTCGCTGGCCCCCCGCGATATTGTGGCCCGCGCCATCGACAACGAGCTTAAGATAAGCGGCGAAGATCACATTTACCTTGATTGCCGGCATATCAATAAAGAAGACCTGCTATCGCATTTCCCCGGCATTTATGCCAAATGTCTCAGTGTGGGCATCGACATTTCGAAAGAGATGATTCCGGTTGTTCCCTCGGCCCATTATATCTGCGGCGGAATTAAAGTAGATGAATTCGGGCGGAGCTCTATCCGGAACCTTTACGCTGCAGGAGAATGTTCCTCAACCGGCTTACACGGCGCAAACCGCCTTGCATCCAATTCACTGCTCGAAGCGTTGGTGTTTTCACACCGCGCTGTGACGGATGCATCATCCAAAATCAAGACAATCGCTTTTAAAGACGAAATTCCCGACTGGGATGCCGAAGGCACGGTCATGACCGAAGAAATGGTGCTGATCACCCAGACGATCAAGGAGTTGCAGGCTATTATGTCGAATTACGTAGGCATCGTCAGGTCGAACCTGCGGTTGCAACGTGCCGCCGACAGGCTTGCCATCCTGAGACGTGAAACGGACGCCCTGTACAAGCAATCGGTGATCATCGAAAAACTTTGCGAGGTCCGCAACCTGATAACCGTAGCCGGGCTGATTATCCGCATGGCGCAGGAGCGTAAAGAAAGCCGCGGGCTCCATTTTTCAATCGACTATCCCAAATCGAACGAGAAAGAGGAGATGTTTTTCAACCACGGAGACGAATTGTAAAATAAGGCAGCGGGGATAAATCCGCAAAACGGAATTGAACATCGGAAACAATAGCCATCGCTTATGCCGCTGATCTATCCCATAAAAGGAATTTCACCACGCCTGGGCGCCAATGTATTCATAGCCGAAAATGCCACCATCGTCGGCGATGTTGAAATGGGCAACGACTGCAGCGTTTGGTTTAATGCCGTTGTAAGGGGTGATGTTCATTTTATCAGGATCGGGAATAATGTCAACATCCAGGACGGGGTGGTCATACATTGCACCTACCGGAAGTACCCGGTGACAATCGGCAATAATGTTTCCATTGCGCACAGGGCTATCGTTCACGGCTGTACAATCCACGACAATGTGCTTATCGGGATGGGGGCCATTATCATGGATGGTGTTGTGATTGAAAGCAACTCCATCGTTGCTGCAGGAGCCGTGGTATCGCAGGGCACCGTGGTTGAGCAGGGAAGCGTTTACGCCGGCATTCCGGCAAAAAAAATCAAATCCGT
>Ga0116170_10000214_pt1 | contig 60395 bp, 48 predicted proteins | sample AD_JPNHW1_MetaG_FD_89797 | JGI IMG/M metagenome (GOLD analysis project Ga0116170, IMG submission 89797) | Active sludge microbial communities of municipal wastewater-treating anaerobic digesters from Japan - AD_JPNHW1_MetaG | ecosystem: Engineered > Bioreactor > Anaerobic > Digestate | place... | reverse complement strand
TGGAATGATTGCGAGAATGATACTCACGAATCTCCCTAAACCAAAATAGTCGTTTTTTTCTAATGCCATTTCACATAACCTCCTAAAAAGTATTATAAGTTAAAAAACATTTGATGCCTAGAAGATAAAATCCCTATCGACCTATAAATTAATTTCCAATTCGGTATTTTTTTCTCAAAAATAGTTAATAAATGTTGAAAAATGGTCAAAGATTAGCGATAATTAAGACAATACGAGGTACATCAAATATGAAAATGTTCGATTTGAAAAGAACTGTTTTGGGCTTGTCAAAGCCAGAAATCAATTCTCTAGTTAATCCCATTGAAATGTACAGGGGAAAAACTCTTTCAGTGGAGAAACTAAAAAAATTGGAAAAACTTGAAAGCATTGCTTATCGAAGTGGCGTCATCGCTTCTTGTGCATTAGGCAATGTTTTTATTTCCGAAGCGCAAGAAAAAGACCTTTTTGAGCGCAAGAAGATTCCCGTCACCTTCCAAGAGCACATGGTCAAAGGTTACGCCGAAGCTTTAAATCTCATCAATGACGTCTACAAGTATCAACCTTTTGATCGCTCATTCATCAGCACGCTCCATTACTATATGTATAAGGATTACAATGCTGAGTTTGGTGGCAAATTCAAAGACACTCAGAATTACATTCAAGAGATTCTGTCTGATGGGACTTACCGAACCTTATTTGTTCCTGCCGCTCCAGAAGAAGTCGTGCAGCTTCTCGATAACTTAATCTATCAATTCAATATCTGCGCTGCCGATGAAACATGCAATAAATTAGTATTAATCTGCTGCTTCTTGCTCGATTTCATGTGCATTCACCCCTATAACCACGGCAACGGTCGCCTCTCTCGCTTGCTCTTATATTTCCTCTTGAAGAAATACGGATATAGCATCGACTCCTATTTCTCTCTTTCATACCTCATTCGCCAAAAGATTGGTGGCTACATCGATGCTTTCGCGGCTTCCTGCGATCGCTGGAGCGAAAACGAAAATGATTATTCGCAATACGTCACCTTCCTATTAAAGATCTTCCTCGAGGGGTATCACAAACTCGATTACATCATCGAAATCAACAACATCGATGGCACTTCCGAAGAAAAGGTTTTGCGCATCGTGATGGATAGCTCCACCCCAATCAGCAAGAACGTCATTCAAAATGTTCTCTATGCTGCGAGCGGAGCAACGATTGAAAAAGCCTTAGCCAAACTAGTACGAGACAATCGCATTCAGCTGATCACTAAAGGCCGCTACAGCAAATATTTTAGAGTTTAAGGAGGCTAATGATTATGATTGATCCAAAAAATATTCGCAATATTGTCTTGATGGGACATCAAGGGAGTGGCAAAACCTCCCTCGTTGAATCCCTTCTCTTTACCTGTGGTTCCATCCCAGTCAAAGGCGAAGTCGAGAGAAAAAATACTGTCAGCGATTACACCAGCGATGAGCAAAAAAGAGGCTCATCCATTCAGACCGCAATAATTCCTCTTTCCTTTAAAGACCATAAAATTAACATCATTGATATTCCCGGAAACGATGACTTTATCTCTGAAAGCATCGCGGTGACCCGCTTTGTCAAAGGCGCGGTCTTATTAGTCGATGCCAGCGTCGGAGTTCAAGTCGGAACCATCAAGCACTGGAATCAGCTAAAGAAAAGAGGTATTCCGACCTTTATCTTCATCAACAAAATGGATAAAGAAGGTGTCAATTTTGACGAATTACTCGCCGAGATTCGCGAGCAATTAGGCAGCGAAGCTATCCCGTTCTGCTATCCATTAGGTCATGAGAATAATTTCAATGGCTTTGTGAACGTCATCAATCTAAAAGCGCAGAAATATGATGGCAAGCAATGTGTCGAAGCTGAAATTTACGAAGATAAAAAAGCCAAAGTCTTTGAACTTCATAACACGATAGTCGAAGAAGTCGCGAAGACAGATGACACTCTCTTAGAGAAATTTTTCAGCGGCGAATCATTCACTGATCAAGAGATGCGCGACTCCTTGCGCAAAGGCGTTATCTCTGGCGCTCTAGTCCCCGTTCTTGTCGGCAGCGCTTTGAAAGATATCGGCGTTTCGACATTGCTAGAAATGTTTGTTGACTATCTTCCAGCCCCTTGCGATTTAAAGCCTTTTGAAGCTTTCAATGAATCGGGAAAAGAAGTCAATCGCTCGACCACATTTGAAGATCCATTCTCCGCTTATGTTTTTAAGACCATCGTCGATCCATACTCTGGAAATATTAACCTCATTAAAGTTAACTCTGGCGTCCTTCATACCGGAGATGATGTCTCGGTTAATGGCAACGTTCAACGCGTTAGCATGCTCTTCCAAATGACTGGCAAAAAGATGGATTCCATCCCTGAAGTTGGCGCGGGAGACATCGCGGCTGTCACTCGCCTTGAAGGCGTGACTTCTGGCATGACCCTCTCCTCTCCAAAAGCAGTCGTCAACTATAAGCCAGTTAAGTATCCAACGGCCGTCATTTTTAAAGCCATTGAATTGAAGAATAAAAACGATGAGTCAAAGATTGGCCCCGCCTTAGCCAAAATTCAACTCGAAGATCCCTGCGTGGAAGTGAAACGCAACAATGAAACCAAACAGCTCCTTATCGGCGGTGTCTCAAACTCTCACATCGACTATGTCTTGGCTAAAATCAAAGATACCTACAAGATTGATTTAAATGTTCAAACAATGAAAATCGTCTATCGCGAATCAATCAAAAAGACTGGGCAAGCCATCGGCAGATATGTCAAGCAATCTGGCGGTAGCGGCTTCTATGGTGTCGTTGATATGCGCTTTGAACCCGCTCCTGAGAACGTCTTTACCGAAGAAGTTTTCGGCGGCGCCGTCCCCAAGAACTATTTCCCAGCTGTCGAAAAAGGATTTTTCGAGGCAATTAAGGCTGGCCCGTTAGCCGGATTCCCTGTCATCGGTGTCAAAGCCGTCTTAGTCGATGGAAAATACCATCCAGTCGATAGCAACGAACAGGCCTTTAAGATGGCCTCCATCCTCGCCTTTAAAGAAGCCTATCCAAAGTGCTCTCCAATCATTCTCGAACCAATTATGAGAATCAAGGTGCATGTGGAAAGTAAATATACTGGCGATGTCTTGTCCGACCTCAATACTCGCCGCGCAAAAGTGCAGAACATTGAGGAAGGGGAACACGGCGTGCAAGAAATCGAGGCTTTGATTCCTGAAGCAGAGATTATCGATTACGCCGCCCAACTCAAATCGATCACTCAGGCCAGCGGCTATTTCAACCGAAACTTTGAATCCTACGAAGAAGTCCCTGAATATCTCAAAGAGAAAGTCATTCGCGATAATAAAATTGAAGAATAAATCTCTCCTCGATAACAGCTCCCTCAAACAGGGAGCTTTTTCTTGTCTTTTTCCTCTGGCTAATCTAAACTAACGCTATGAAAATTATTGCCCATCTCCAAGATAATCAATATCCATTTTCCTATATTGACCACATTCGCACGATTGCGCGAGGCGTCGTCATCAACGATAAAAATCAAGTAGCATTAATTAAACTACATGGCTTTGACTCATTTGGTGACCGAAACTACTATGAATTGCCTGGCGGAGGAGTCAAGGAGAATGAAAAAATCTCCGATGCTTTCATGCGAGAAATTCGAGAAGAGCTCGGCTTTGAAGTCACTATTCTAGATGAGATAGGGCAAGTTCGTGACTTTTACAATCTGATACATCGAGAAAATCACAACTATTACTTTTTAGGAAAAGCTAATCGCTATGTGGGCGTTCAACTCGATGAATACGAAAAAACGATGTTCGAAAAAGCATTGTGGCTTTCTATCGATGATGCCATTAAATGCTTTCAAGAGATGCATGATGACGGCGTGAGCGGCTTGGTGAAATCTCGTGAGCTCCCCATTTTGTTGATGGCTAAAAAGTGGATGGGTAGCCATTCCTTATAAATGTCTTTCCTCGATTGACAAGTGAAAAGGATAGAAACCTAACCGCCGAAATCGTAAAATGATTGTTATGAATATATTATTGACAAACGATGATGGATATTCTTCCACTGGTATCCAAATATTAAAGAAATTGCTCCTTCCTTATGGGCGAGTGGTTATTGTCGCTCCTCTGGAAGGAATGAGCGCTAAAAGCTGTTCTATTACCTTAGGTAAACCCATCCAAATCCAAAAGATGGAATCTGATGTTTTTGCTTGTTCAGGAACACCAGCTGATTGCGTTTCCTATGCGCTTTCCAGCCTCGGCATCGACTTTGACCTAGTCGTGTCGGGAATTAACCATGGGCTAAACATCTCTTACGATACGATGTATAGCGGAACCGTGGGTGCGTGCTTGGAAGCTTTAATCTTTCATAAAAAAACTATCGCCGTTTCCACCGAAAACAATTTTGGATTAGTGGAGAAGCGATTTGGAGATGTATGGGATTATGTCATCGCTCACCAATTGCTCAGCGAAACTCATCTATTGAATATTAATTTCCCGTTAGGGGATGAAGTGAAAAAGATTTCTCTTGGCCGGTTGCATTATCGGCAAGATCGAAACTATTTTGTCGAAAAACCCGATGGCTATTATGCCTATCGTTATATGGAAGATTTTTCCATAGCGGAACACGATACTGATTTATATCAGATCAATCACCAGACGGTTTCCATCGTCCCACTCTCTCGATCCTATTTCTCTAATGATCTCTACGAAAAATTGCTCAAGAAAACTAAGTAGAGACTAATATTTCGAAAACGAATTAGTATTTTTGTTAAAAATTCTAAAGAATAAGTATATAATTCATCACGTATAAGGAAGGTAAATATTATGCCATTAGTTAATACTAAAGAAATGTTTGAAAAAGCTTATAAGGGCGGTTACGCCATCGGAGCTTTTAACGTCAGCGATATGGAAGTTGTCCAAGGAATCACTGAAGCCTGTAAAGAAACTAATTCTCCCGTTATCTTACAAGTCTCTGCTGGAGCGAGAAAATATGCCAAACAAAGCTATCTTACTCACCTCGTTTTAGCTGCTCTTGAAGATACTGGTGTCCCAATTGCTCTTCATCTTGATCATGGTGATAGCTTTGAACTATGCAAGGATTGCATCGACCACGGCTTTACTTCAGTAATGATCGACGGAAGCCATCTCTCTTATGAAGAAAATGTCGCCTTAACCAAAAAAGTAGTCGATTATGCTCACGCTCATGTTCCCTACGTGACTGTCGAGGGCGAACTCGGCAAATTAGCAGGCATCGAAGATGCTGTCAATATTTCCGACGAAGATGCGCAATTTACTGATCCTAATGAAGTATATGACTTCGTTACTCGCACAGGTGTTGACTCCTTAGCCATCGCTATTGGAACCAGCCATGGCGCTTATAAGTTCAAACCTGGACAAAAACCCAAATTAAGATTTGATATCTTGCAAAAAGTCAGTGACAAATTACCAGGATTCCCCATCGTTTTACACGGTGCCTCCAGCGTCGTTCAAGAATATGTGAAAATCATCAACGAAAATGGTGGTAACATGCCTGATGCTATCGGCATTCCCGAAGAAATGCTCAGACAAGCAGCGACAATGGCAGTTTGCAAGATCAACATTGACTCCGATCTTCGCTTAGCGGTCACTGCTGCAGTCCGCAAGCATCTTGTTGAGCACCCAGATCATTTCGATCCTCGCCAATATCTCGGCGATGGCCGCGCATACGTTCGCGAAATCGTCAAGCACAAGATTGTCAATGTTCTCGGATCAAACAATAGAATCTAAGTTAAACAAAATAAACAAAAAGACTACCAATTGGTAGTCTTTTCTTATCGTTAATGAAACCTATTTTTTCGTTTCAGTATTTTTTGGTTCTTTGAGAACATTCAAGATTTCTTTTAAAATTTCGTGATCAGTTGGCTCGGGAATTCCTGGATCTACTGGCGCTGGCCTAAGTTCAGGATGCTTTTGATAATGAGCCTCTAACCATTTAGCTTTTCGTTCATCATTTGCTTTTTGAATAGCGGCGAAGGTTTTAATTAACACAAAAAGAATAATGGCGATTAATACGAAATTAATAACAGCATTAATTAGCAATCCCCAATCAATTTTGCTTAAAGAAGCATACCAGTTGCCATCGTTGGCAAGGACACCCACTGTTCCATCTTGAACATCAGCTAAAACGCTATTGGGAAGAATTGTATAGAAACTATCCAGTCCTCCATTTACAGCTAAACTGATAATTGGCATTAGAATGTGATTAACTAGGGCACTGACAATGGCCGAAAAAGCTGCACCGATAATAACGCCGACTGCCAATTGCATGACGTTCCCGCGACTAATGAACGCTTTAAAGTCTTTCAAGATTGTCTTCTTATTAGGATCATAAGGCTTGATTAAACGTTTCTTTTTTTTGTTTTTCATGAAAAATTTATTCTCCTTTATAAATTCATAATATACTAAGAAAACAAAAATTAAAAAAGAAACGCTTGAAGATAGCGATAATATGGCACAAGGCATTTTATTGCTTATTTAATAGTCTTTTCTTCACTATTTGCTTAAAATGATAGTAGCGGGATAAAATGCGAATTATTAATTCACTTCATATCTAACTAATGTAGGTTTATGCTAACAATTGAATATCTGGGACATTCATGCTTCAAAATTGCTTCCAGCGATGTTTCTTTTGTTATTGATCCTTATCAATTGGGTTCTGTTCCAGGACTTATTTTTCCTAAACAAGTATACGCCAATAAAGTGTTTTGCTCGCATGAACATCATGATCATAACGCACGGGATAACATAAACCTAATACCATCCAACTTTAAAATTTCTGTCAAAGAGTATCTTTTGCCTCATGATCACGAAAACGGTCGTAAAAGAGGCATGGTTTTTGGGCGAATTTTCGAAATTGATCAATTTTCATTAGCTCATCTCGGGGATGTTGGAGATATTTCCCAACTCGATCTTTTTGATCCTTTTAAAGCTGTTGACATCCTATTTGTTCCCATTAATGGATTGTACACAATATCTGCGAAAGAAGCTAAAAAACTGGCCGATTACTTAAAACCAAGATTGGTCATTCCTATGCATTATCACATCGATAATCCTCCGAGCGGTTACCCCGATGATGGAGAAATCGCACAATTTAAAAATTTTTTCCCTCAACATTGTGAGGTTAATTCCTCAGGCGTCGTTTTAAAACCGAATTTGTTTTCATATCAAGCTTTAATCTTTAATAAAAAATAAAAGGAGTATTTTATGATTGATTTGCATTTACATCTTGATGGTTCGCTGAGCAAAGAAGACTTTGTTGTATTATCCCGAAAAGACAATGTCGACCTCGGAAAGGATTTTCCGAACAATATTTATGTCTCCAAAGATTGCCCTTCTCTCGAAACTTATTTGGAGCGTTTTGATCTTCCCTTGAAACTTTTACAAAAACCAGAAAACCTAACTTTTGTGACCAGATCTCTAGTTATTAGGCTAGCTCAGATGGGATACATTTATGCGGAGATTCGCTTCGCTCCTGTCCTTCACACTTTAGCGGGAATGAGCCAATTTGAAGCTGTCCAAGCCGCAATTGATGGTTTAAAAGAAGGATTGCACATGAGCAAAGGCTTTTCGGCTAATCTCATTCTTTGCTGCATGAGACATGCTTCCGAGAAAGATAACCTTGAGACAATTAATGTCGCTAAAAATTTGCGACATCATCATGTGGTGGCGGTTGACCTTGCTGGTGCTGAAGCTCTTCATCCTGGCTCCTATTACAAAAACATTTTTAATTTAGCCAAAAAATATCGCTTAAATATTACTTTCCATAGTGGAGAAGCAACTGGCAGCGATGAAATCATGATGGGCTTAGATAATGGCACACAGCGCATCGGCCATGGCGTGCATTTGTCTTTGGATGATAATTCTGTGAGCCGCGTTTTAGCAAAGCCAGTTTGCTTTGAATTTTGCCCGACCAGCAATTTGCACACAAAATCACTAAAAACCTATCATGATGTCCCTTTAAGAAAATTTATGGAAAGAGGCATACCTGTTACCATTAACAGCGATAATATGACTGTCTCTGACACGGACGCCATCAAAGATATGAGAGAGATGGTAAAAACTTTTAAGTTAACCAAACAAGAAGTCTACCACTTATTGGAAACCTCAATTAAGTTTTCCTTCGCTCCTTTCTTCACTAAGCGTAAATTATATAAGCGTTTGAAAAATAATTTCGATCGTTATTATCAAAAACTAGTATAAAAAAAACGAGCGCAGCTCGTTTATAATGCGTAGGTATCTAAGAAAGCAATCAAGAGTGGATTGTGATAGACAGCGGCGGCATCCTTATTCCATGACCCAGTCACATTGCCTTGCTTAGGAGTCACATCGTCAGCGTCAATCGCCAAACCTTTTAAAACAGTAGTTTTCACACCATCTAAGTAGTGGAGACTACTTTTTCTTTCCTCGGTATAAAAGGAATCAGTGACAGTCCATTGCTCGCCCACTAAAGTCAAAGCATCATTGAAGTAGACACTAGCATCAGTAAGCACGCCATTTTCCCAATATTGAGTAGTAGGAACAAATCCTCTTCGATCACCAAATGTTGAATCGCCTGCAGCGGACATGTGGTGATCGCGCAAGAAAGTGACATATTCTTCATTTGAAGTATCAAAATTTTCGAAAGGATTTTCGCTGTTGGGATCATAGCCAGTTAAAGAGCCAATATCAATCACGTACATTTTTAACTTTAAAGTATGCTTATTTGAATAAGGATGGAGAACTTCAGGAGCGCAGTAATTGCAATCAGGGCAGAAATTCCACATGTAGTGAACTAAAAGTTTGTCTTCATTTTGGATTGCATCATCGAGAATGTTCTGATCGACGTAGTAGTAATTAGGAGCGAGGACGTACTGATCGATTTTTTCCTTGAAAGGAATATATTTTGAGAAGAAAGTGCTGTTATCGTCGATAAATTCTTTTTTCACCTTACCATTTTGAATGACAGCCAAGGATGGAGTGGTTCCCGCTATTTTTGTTAAACCCCATTCGTCAAGGTCATCCTGATTGTTAGAATTAAACAAATCATTGCTGATTTTGTAGATAACCACATTTTCCTCATAGATATATCGTTTTAAGACAGTTTCAAAATTATCCCAGCAAGAGCAGACGCCGCCCTTGAGATAGGTAGCGAGCAAGAAGTTTTCGCCTTTTGAGACTCCGCTCATCTTTGCTTGTAAGTCAGAGAAGTTCTCTAAAGAAACAAGGTCTTCTTGAATATAGCTTCCATATGTTAATTGCACTCTATCCTTCAATGAACAACCAGTCAAAAGGCCTGAGCCAAGAAGCAGAATTGGTATAAAAAGCAGAGATTTTTTCATAGGATTAGGACCTTCTTTCTGCTTTTTATTATAGATAAAACGCCTTTTTTCTTCAATCAAATATATCGGCGAGAAAATAAACGCGAAAATTTAAGTCATTTTTCAAAAATTTAATTGCCTATAATTGAAACGCTTTTTTGCAAAAAAATTGCGAGAATAGTTTTGCAATTAGTTTTGAATATATCTAAAAAAAATTGAACATTAACTTTTTGAAAAACAGGCAAAAAATAAGGGGGGGTCAAAATTATGTTGTTTTCTTGGAAAATTTACTATATATTTTTTGCGAAATATTTATCGTAATATATTCATCATTTTTTAAGAAAGGCAAAGGGCTAATATGGGAAAAGAAAACTGTATTATCTCGCTTCAAGGAGTGAGTAAGGTCTTCGACGGAGTAACGGTTGTCGATGACATTAACCTTGACATCACCAAAGGAGAGTTCGTCACTTTCCTCGGTCCTTCCGGATGCGGAAAAACAACGACATTAAGGATGATCGCTGGCTTTGAGACTCCCGACAAAGGAACTATCTATTTAAATGGTCAAGACGTGACGAAGGTTCCGCCTTATAAGAGACCAATTAATACCGTGTTCCAACGCTACGCATTATTTCCTTATTATGATGTTTATGACAATGTGGCTTTCGGCCTAAAAATCAAGAAAATCCCTTACGAAGTAGTGGATCGCAAAGGCAACAAGAAAACTAAGCTTAGACATCTCACTAACAAAGAAATCGATGAAAAAGTTGCCAAGGCCTTACGAATTGTAGACCTCGAAGAACTTGAAGATCGCGATATTTCCACTCTTTCCGGTGGACAGCAACAGCGCGTTGCTATTGCACGCGCCATCGTCAATGGACCAGAAATCCTTTTGCTTGATGAGCCTCTAGGCGCTCTCGATTTAAAAATGCGCAAAGAGATGCAGCTCGAATTGAAAGAGATGCATAAAAAATTAGGTATTACCTTTATATACGTAACGCACGATCAAGAAGAAGCTCTAACCATGAGCGACACGATTGTCGTTATGAAATCAGGCGAGATTCAACAAGTTGGCGCTCCGATGTCTATCTATAACGAGCCAATAAATGCATATGTTGCAAACTTTATTGGCGAATCGAATATTTATAACGCCACGATGGTGGGAAATCTCAAAGTCCGATTTCTCAATCATGTCTTTGATTGCGTCGATGCTTTCCCTATCAATGAAAAAGTTGACGTTGTCGTTCGCCCTGAAGATGTGATCATCTCCAAGATTGCCGAATCCAGCGAGGCAAATAAGGACAATCTTGTCGGCACGATTGAAACCAAAATATTTAAAGGGGTTCACTTTGAATATGTGATCATGGTGGGAAAGAGCGAAGTTATGGTGCAGACCACCAAAAATCATGAAGTTGGCGAGCTGGTGAGCCTTGCTGTCGAGGCCGAAAACATTCAAATCATGAAAAAGGATGTCACTAATAACCTCTATCCTGAAGCTTGGATCAACAATAAAAATCAATTGGTTATCAGCGATTCAATATTCGAAATTGATTTAACCTCTATACTTAAGAATTCTCATGTTGATGAGGATGGCTATTTAGTCTCGTCTGAGGGCAAAAAGTACGATCTCAAAGATGCTGATGTCATCGCTGAAATTCCTTTAAGCGGAATTGAAATCATGGATGGTTATGATAACGGAAATGTCAATGGCATCGTTGCCTCGACTATCTATAAAGGCGACCATTATCAAATCATGGTTCGCACCGCTGAAGAAGAGGACTTTATTCTCGATAGCCCCTATACTTGGAACGTCGACGATGCGGTCAGCTTATCTATTCCTTCTTCGATTATCAAAATTCACTTGAAAGGTGACATATCTAAATATGTTCTCGAAGAGTAAAGATAAAGCCAAAGTAAAAAGACCTCACGTTTTTTTCTTTCAAAGGAAGATGCTCTCCATCCCCTATGTTTTGTTTCTTTTGCTTTTTGTCATCGGACCTATTTTGATTATTGTTCTCTACGCATTCACCGATCAAAATATGAATTTGTCTTTTGATGCTTTGGTCAATTTTTTCACTACTCCTTCAAAACTAAATGTGCTTTGGGTTTCCCTATTTGTCGCTTTTCAAACCACTTTGATCTGCTTATTAATTGGTTATCCATTGGCTTATTTCTTAGCTGACAAGCACATCAACAAAAATATTGTTTTAATCACTTTATTTATTGCCCCGATGTGGATCAACTTTGTCTTGAGAACTTGGGCTACTCGCGATCTTCTCAGTTGGATGGGAATTGATGGTGGTAGTTACCCATATCTCGCTACTTTAATTGGCATGGTGCAAAACTATTTGCCATTCGTTATCTTGCCTTTATATACCACTTTCTTAAAACTCGACAAATCGCAAATCGAAGCGGCTGCCGATTTAGGAGCTAATCCTCGGCAGGTGTTCACAAAAAGCATTCTTCCCCAATCAGTTCCGGGAATTGTTTCCGCGACTTTGATGACCTTTATGCCGACGATGTCGAGCTATGTCATCAGCGATGTTTTCTCCGAAGGAAAAATCACTCTCTTCGGAAACTTCATTAACCTCGAATTCAACAATAGATTATGGAATGATGGCAGCTTGATGGCTCTTATTATGCTTGTGTTAATTGGTATTTCCATGTTCTTGACACGCAACAGCAGCAAAGAGAATAGCAAAGGAGCGAACTTATAATGAAAAAAAGTTTTAACTGGCGCAAATTCTTTGGCCAATCCTATATCTGGTTCGTCCTTCTTCTCATGTATTTACCAATCCTCCTTTTGATAGCGTTTTCCTTTTCTAACACTACCTTGATTGGCGGGCACTTCGTTCCTTCATTTAATCTATACGTCGACCTATTTAAAAACAAAGCCATTATGGTCGCTCTCGGCAACACGATTCTCATCGCTATTATTTCAGCCGCGGTAGCAACTTTATTAGGCACTCTTGGAGCCATCGGCGTTTTCTACAGCAAGAGCAAATTTAAAAAAGTGGTCAATTTTGCCACTCAAATTCCTATCGTCAACGCTGAAATCGTCATCGCTTTCTCCCTGACCGTTATGTTTGTGTTCCTCGGAACCTATCTATTCAAAGATGACATATTCGGATTCTGGACTTTGCTCATTGGTCACGTCTCTTTGAGTTTACCCTTCGTCTACATCTCTGTGAGACCAAAACTTCAGCAGATGGACCCATCTTTATATGAGGCTGCTATCGACTTAGGTGCCACACCTCGTCAAGCCTTGACAAAGATTACTATTCCAGAGATTGCTCCTGGCATCTTCAGCGGTTTCCTATTAGCCATCACTCTTTCGCTTGACGACTTCATTATCACCAGCTTTACTCGTGGTGCAGGCTTGTTAAATGGCGACAGCGAAATCGAGACTCTTTCGACCTTTATTCAAGCAGCTATCAAAAAGAAAAATATCCCTCCTGAAATGCGCGCATTGACGACCTTTATCTTTATTGGCGTCATCATCGCTGTGGTGGCAGTTTCCATCTATCGCAATCGCCAATCAACTATGAAAAAAGTGCGGAAAGGACGCGATTAATATGAAGAAGTTTTATTTATTTACTCTCGTGGGAATGTGCTTAGTTTCCTCGCTGATGATCTCGACAAATAATCGCTCTTTTTCTGCAAAAAATCTGCAAAAAGACGATGCTTTTGTCACTCGACGATTACCAATTGATGTTGACGAAAAGATTATTCTTCGCATTAAAAACATGGAAGATTACATCTACATGACTGATGAAGACAAAGACATTTTCCTCCATCAATTTGAGCAGTATGCCGACAGCATGGGTTACCATAATGTCGAAGTCGTCTATTCGACTACTGACACTAACGAAACCCTCTACACTCAATTGCTTACCGGAAAGTCCAGCTACGACCTCATCTGCCCCAGCGAATATATGATTCAAAAGATGATTCGCGAAGATTTGATTGTCAAGTTAGATCGACGATCTTCATTATTGCCTAATTACGACGCCTATGCTTCAGCTTATATCCGCCATCGCTTTGATTCCATCGCGACGACTGATATCAACAACAATCCCGTCACTCTGGGAGAATATGGCGTTGGATATATGTGGGGAACCTTAGGAGTTCTTTTTAACCCTCAATATGCTAACTACAATCCTAATCAAGCTGTGATGGATGCTGCTGCCTGGGACATCTTATGGAATCCCGATTACAATGGAACCATTTCAATTAAGGATAGCATGCGCGATACTTACGCGATGGCAGTCCTCCAAGCCAATAAAGACGAGTTAGTCACTTATCGCCAGCAATATGAAAATAGTGAGATTACCGCTCAAGTTTACAATGAGAAAATCGCTGAAGTCATCAATCGCTGCGATAGCGAATCGATTAAAGAAGTCGAACAAATTCTCAAAGATTTGCGAGGGAATATTTTCGGTTTGGAAGTCGACAGTGGCAAAAGCGATATCGTCTCTGGGAAAATCGGCATCAACCTCGCCTGGAGTGGCGATGCTGTTTATTCGATGCAATTAGGGGATGAAGAAAACAAAGAGCTCTGCTATTCTATCCCTCTTTTAGGGTCTAACCTTTGGTTCGATGCTTGGGTCATGCCAAAAACGGAGAGAACTGCTCTTCAGGAAGAAGTCGCTTATTTGTTCTTGGATTTCCTTTCCATCCCTGAATACGCTCGCGAGAATATGGAATACACTGGTTACACCTCCTTTATCGGCGGCGAAGAGATCAGAGACTTAGTGAGAGATTGGTATGATGTTCGCGCTGGTGAACTCCAATATTGCACCGATGAAGAAAATGAAATCTATGCCAGTGTCTATCGCCTTAATCCCGCCAACTCACTCGATTACACCGCGCTTGCTTATGAAGATTTCTTAACTAGCGATCATCAATCCGCCTTTGATGCTTATCCTCTCGTTTATTTCACGGAAGACGAAGATGGAAATATCATTGACGAGAGCGATCCTCAATACATCAAACTGCTTGATGAAAACGGAGAGGAGACAACCGTCGACAAGACCTATGGGGACTTGACCATCGTCGATGATCTAGACTCAGGATTAGAGGATGTCGATCTCAATTATTTTTTCAACAATGAATACGTCAATGACGAGACAAGCGATTTACCAGAATATCACTTCTATTCTGATTGCTATTTCTATTCCTATGAAAAAGATGGCGCTGTTTATCAGAGCGAAGCCGTCGGCCGCGAATTCTATTGTCAGTATCCTGATTTAGAAACGATTACTCGCTGCGCGGTCATGAAAGACTTCGGTGCCCAAGCCAGCGAAGCTGTCCTAGCGATGTGGGAAAGATTCAAAACCACTTCCTTGCCAAGTTGGGCTGTCATTGTTTTCATCATCGAAATCGTCGGCGGCGCTGGTTTAATTACCTATCTTATAATAAACAAAAAGCTGAAATATCGCCTCCGTCAAAAGCGGAAACAAGCAAAGCAAAATAATTAATTATTCCTTCTTGATACATTAAATGTAGCGGTGTTATAATACATACCGCCGCTCATGGTTCCTTAGCCAAGTTGGTAAGGCAATTGACTGCAACTCAATGAGCATCGGTTCAAATCCGGTAGGAACCTCCAAAAAACAGCGACTTATCGGAACAAACCGGTAAGTTTAATGCGCCTCTAGCTCAACTGGATAGAGTGTCAGACTACGAATCTGAAGGTTACGAGTTCGATTCTTGTGAGGCGCGCCATCTCGGGACGTAGCGTAGCTTGGTATCGCGTCTGCTTTGGGAGCAGAAGGTCGCAGGTTCAAATCCTGTCGTCCCGACCAAACATTAAAGCAAAAAAGTGGTGGAAAAATCCACCTCTTTTTATTTGATATGAAGAGGATTGATCAGCAGTCAAGAAGCGGAGTAAACATTAATGTTTTAACACCGACGAAGATGAAAAAATCAAACTCTAGGGTTTTCGGTATTGTTTTGTTGTAAAAGAAATCAAAATAGTGTATTTTATTTTCGTTGCACTGGTAGTGTGACACACTATTGGGGCTATAGCTCAGTTGGGAGAGCACCTGATTTGCATTCAGGGGGTCGAGGGTTCGAGTCCCTTTAGCTCCACCAACCCAAAATGGCTGTGTAGCTCAGCTGGCTAGAGCAATCGGTTCATACCCGGTGGGTCGAGGGTTCAAATCCCCCCGCAGCTACCATATTGGAAGAACGACTTTGATACAATATGTCAGAGTCTTTTTTTATGCCTTTGAGGCGACTGGAATTCAGAGAAGAGGAGTTTGTGCGAATTTTTTCCATTTCAACCGATGAAGGAAAGAGCGGATGCCTTTCACAAAACATGATAGCACTAAAAAGAAGCCAACAAAGATTCCACGATTTTATCGTTCTGATGAATGGCATCTAGCAAGAGCAGCAAAGATTTGAGCTTGTAATGGAAAGTGTGAAAAGTGTGGTTCAGAAGGAACAGGGCACATAATAAGAATCATATAACTCTTGACAATATAGATGATAATTGAATCTCTCTTAATCAAAATAATCTATTGTTTCTATGTAAAGGCTGTCACAGCAAAGAGCATGGAAGATTCGAAGGGAAGAGCGAATAAAAGTTTGATGCTGATGGGAACATGGCGAACAACATAATAAAAAATGAAACAACATTATTTTATATGCTGACTATGTTGCTCTTTTAGTGTTTTTTTCATTATAAAAAAGGGTGAAGTTGAAACATTTGGAAAAGGACGTATTTGTTTTAAAAATCTATGTTGATAGAATGCATCCTGATGGTATGTGTTTTGAAGGAAAAGAAGGTCATTTATGGATGCCAATTCAAGGATTTGGAGGATTAAAAAGTGATTACATTTCATTCTTTGTTGAAGTATATCGCTATGCAAAAAAACAAGTAATAGTAAGATTCTAGACTTTGGATTAAGAAACCCACAACAAGTCAAGAGGATTGAAAAGTATGAATTACCAACTAAAATTGATGTAATGCATCAAGAAATAAGCAGTATTATATGTGAGTCAAGTTATTTATATGAACAATGCTCAAAATTCAATTGTATGAGAAATCTTAAGAAACTAAACGGACTACGAAAGAACATAATGGATTTCTTGAAGGAAGCCTCATAAAATAGGCATTCCAAATGTATGACAAGTTGTTTTAAAATTGCTCTACTAACACATTTTAAAAAAAGCGTCTTTGATGAAAAAGACGCTTTTTTCTTCGCTGGATCCATAGGAATTGCAGCGTTTCAATTAAATATAATCTAATTTATTTCATGACTTGGCGGCGGGTTTTAAGAAATCCACCTTTGACAGAAGTAATATCGCTTAAAACGACGACTGCATCTTCGTCAATGGCCTTGACTTGATTGACTATTTTGTCGCTGCCTAGGCGATTTGCTAAAATCATGAGAATTTTGCGCTTCTCATCCTTGCCGGCGGCATCGATCTCGGTGACGCCATAGCCACTAGCTCTCAAACTGCTGGCGATTTCCTGAGATTTTTCAAGCCCAGCAATAATTTGAATCTTAAGCATTCCAAAAGCTAATTTTTGCTCGATAAGTGAACCGATGTACACTCCAGAAGCAAAGCCTACAGAATAAGCTATTCCTTTAAGAGGATCTTGAGCGAGACCCGTGATAACACGCGAAGCGATAAAGACCCATAATAGTATTTCGACAATTGCTAGCGCAGCCGCTAATTTTCGATAACCTTTGACCACCAGTATCGAGCGAACAGTGCCGATTGCAACCTCGATAATCTTACAGAAAACAATAATAAACAGCTCGATGACAACACCCCAGACACCTAATGTATCAAACCAATCCCACGACATACTAATGCCTCCACAAATTAACTATATTTGCCAGTATATTATAGGCATTTATCTTGTTTAATATCTATATTAATGATGTTTTTTTGACATTTTTCGATTGTTTTCTTTAAAATTGCTTTAAAGCCAATCAATCAAGCGTTCAAATTACCTCTTTGGACAACAAAAAAACATTTTTTTAGACGAAAAATTCTGTCTTAATTACTTTACCAATAAAATAAAATGAATGAGTTAACGAGCGACGATTTGCGATGCAAAAGGAGACCAATACTGATTGGATTTATAAGTGTCAAGGACACTTGAATCAACTTTATATTTCAAAGCAGCATTTGTATTCTCGAATGAGCTTGCGAAGCGGAGTGGTGGAGTCGAGCTGCCGAGATAAACATCGCGGAGATTAGCACAGTCAGCAAAGGCCCTTGAATTGATGGCAGTTAAGTGACTACACAAAGTAATTGACTGAACTGCGGTTCCTTCAAAAGCGCTGTTGCCGACAACTTCAAGTTTCGCAGGAAGCGCGATGGTCTGCAAGCCAACGCAATCAGAGAAAGCGTCGGTGTCAATTAAAGTGACATTATCAGGAATGACAATTGAAGATAGCTGAGCAGCATTCTTGAACGCTGCCATATTTATTTTTACTAGCATGCTCGGCATGGTGACGGATTGTATCGCTCCATTATTTGCGAAGAGATACTCGCCAATCTCAAGAACTGGCTTGCTGTTGCAATAACTTGGAATTATGACATTCGCGGCATTTCCGCCGTAGGAAGTGACGATATAGCCAGTATTATCCATCGTTGATGAAAAAGTAAAATCAGCGGGATTTCCCTCGGTCCATTTCGCGTGCATGGTCACATCAGCGAGGACATTATAAGGAAAGCTGACGATGTTCTCATATGCTGATTCTAAGAACCAACCAGCGAGCATCATTTCGCCATTAGTGACAACAGGCATTGTCTCGACAACTTTCACATAGACCGACTCTAAGGTTGCATCGCAATGCGTGTTAAAAGTTACCCAGTGTGGTTCGCTGGGAATATCAGGGTCGTCACCGTCGTCACCGCCTGTATCATCGTGTGCTCCGCAGGCGACGAGAGCAAAAAGAAGTGGAAGGAAAATCAGCCCATTGATTTTAAATCTATGCATATTTCGATACCGTTATGTTTAGCATTATACCAATAAAACCATCAATCATAAATAAGTTTTGCACTCGGCCTTAAACATCTAATTTAAATTTTTGGCTTTCTAGTATAATAAGACTATAAATAGTATATAAAACGGGAATTTGATTATGAAAATTATCTCTCATCTTTCGGTTCTTCTGACGACGGTTATCGGCGTCATTATTCCAATAAAAAGCGGCGAAATTGCCGCTGCTGCTGAGAGCATGGGAATTACTGTTCACTACCGTGGTGACTATGCAAATCCCTACATTCACTATTGGGATGCCGCCCCTTTACCAAACGATGTTGCCAGCACCACATGGCCTGGCGAGCAACTTGTCAAAGACACCGATAGCGAGTGGTACACTAAGAGCTTTGCTGATATCACTTCCATCAAATTAATTTTCAATAACAATGGTAGCCCTCAAACAGGGGATATGTCGAGAACGACCGGCGAGTGGTGGTTTGAAGGAAAGGGCACTGGCGGCAAATGGTACAGCCAAGATCCCGACACCATCGAAGAGCCAGAATTTGAAAACACTGGTCTCATTAATATTCATGTCAAAGCCACTACTTCAGTGCCGAAGATTCGCTTCTATGGCAGCGAGCCAGTAGGAGTTTCCACTGAAACGCCAATCAACATGCTTTCTGAGACGAGCAGTTGGTATCGCTATAACTTCAATAAACTCAATAGCATCAAAGCAAAATTTACCATCGATGGTCAAGAGACCGCTGAATACGCCTTCACCAATGGCGAATGGTATCTAAAAGATGGCGTGTTGACGGATTTCCATCCGAAGGAAGGCAATAGCCGAGGCAATGATTTCCGCGAGGAGACCATCTATTTCGTCATGACCGCCCGCTTCTATGATGGCGATCCATCCAACAATGTTCACTGCTGGGATGATGCTCAAGCTAAAAACCCCGACAGCGATCCAGCATGGCGAGGGGATTTTAAAGGCTTAATCGAAAAGCTTGATTACATCAAAGCTTTGGGATTTTCCGCTCTCTGGATTACTCCCGTCGTCGAGAATGCTTCGGGATATGACTATCACGGCTACCACGCTATCGATATGTCGCAAGTTGACCCCAGACTAGAAGTCCCAGGAGCTACCTATCAAGATTTAATCAATGCCGCTCACGCAAAAGGCATGAAAATAATTCAAGATGTCGTCTTCAATCACACCAGCAACTTCGGCGAAGAGAATCTCTTCCCGATGTTTGAAAAAGATTACACTAAACCTGACACAGTCGCTAATCTTAAAATCACCGATCCCTACAAGGTTTTACCTGACGATTATTCATCTTTAAGCGGCGACGGCCAATATGGTTCTCGCATTAATGCGATGAAAGAAGACATGAACGATTTCCGCTACATCTATCACCATGAGAAAAGCATGGGTTATGAACAATATATCGAGCAGACTGGACAAATTGCTGGCGACTGCGTCGACCTCAACACTGAGAATCCCTATGTCACCAATTATTTAATTGATGCCTATAGCCGCTATATTGATATGGGAGTCGATGGTTTCCGCGTCGATACCGCCAAGCATATCTCTCGCCTTGTTTTTGACAAAGTCTTTAACCCTGCCTTCCAAGCTCGCGGTGGCAAAAACTTCTTCATGTTCGGAGAAGTCTGCACTCGCGTCAGAGAAGTGTGGAACCACGGTCAAGCTGCTGACTCGGCACCTTTCTACACTTGGAAAGAGCAAAAAAACTACCCATGGGCGACCATGCAAGAAAGAGCAGCTTCCACTGAAGCTAACTGGTATGATAATCTCTCGACTTGGACGCAGCCAACTAGCAGCAACCATTATCTCGATGGCAACAATTACCGCCCAGTCGATTACAGCAAAAAGAGCGATCTAAATGTCATAGATTTTCCCATGCATTGGAATTTTAAAAATGCTTGGGACGCTTTCAATATTGCCAAAGGCAACGACCAAGTCTACGCGGATGCGACATGGAACGTCACCTATGTCGATTCACACGATTACGCCCCTGATGGTGCACCGGAAGGCGAAAGATTTAATCAGCCTCAAGATGTCTGGGCTGAAAACTTAGCCTTGATGTTTACCTTTAGAGGTATTCCCGCTATTTACTACGGAAGCGAAATCGAATTCCAAAAAGGCAAGCGCATTGATGTTGGTCCTAACGCTCCCTTAAGTGAGACTGGTCGCGCTTACTTCGGGGATAACATCACCGGAAATGTGACTGCTACTGATTTTGGCAAATATACCAATGCCAGCGGAGCGGTAGCTAATACTCTCAATCATCCTCTCGCCAAACACATCCGCTCTTTAAACATTATTCGCCGCGCTGTTCCCGCTTTACAAAAAGGACAGTATTCCACAGATAATGTCAGTGGTGGAATGGCTTATAAGCGCCGCTTTACCGACAGCAAGACCGATAGCTTCGCTCTTGTCACTGTCTCGGGAGGAGCCACCTTCAATAGCATTCCAAACGGCACTTATATCGATGCTGTAACTGGCGATACGAAAGTTGTCTCTAATGGCAGCCTATCCATTTCTATGTCTGGCAAAGGAAACGTCCGCGTCTATGTCTTAAGCACAAACTTAACGCCAGCTCCTGGCAAGGTCGCTGAATTAGGCAGCTATATCAAGTAATTCTAAAATCAATAAACTCCAATAATTGCTTGGTAATATTCTATTAACCTTTCAAATAATTGTAGTTATTTTTCCTAAACTACTTTATGATATTTGTCTATGGAAAAAGAGATGACCAAAAGAAAAAAAGTCGGCGATTATATCATCAAGACATTAAACGGTATGGCCTACGGCTTTTTTGCCACTGTCATCATCGGCACGATTTTTGCGACCATTGGCACTTTATTTTCCTATGCCGGAAATAATCCTTTCGCCGCCTTTATGGTCAAGGTTATCGGCACTGGCACCAGCGGCTTATCCTTTGTGCTTCAGGCAATCACTGGAGCAGGAATTGGCGTCGGCGTCGGCTTAGCCCTTAAGATGGACCCCTTGAAAACGGTGGTCTTAGGATTTGTCGGCGAAGCAGCCGCTTACTTCTCTTTGACCACTAAATTCATCACTGATTCCGATCATCCGACCACCGATATGATTAAAATTGGCGATCCATTGACCATTTATTTTGTGGTTATTGGCGTGGCTTTATTAATGAGATATATCCTCGTCAAGAAAACTCCTGTCGACCTTATTTTAGTGCCTCTATTTGGGGCTGTATTTGGCCTGATTTTATCTCTGGGTGTTCGCTACCCCGCAATCTATGTGACTTATAGCATTCAATGGCTCATCAATATCTCCACCAATGCCGCTCCATTCGTCATGGGCATTTTAGTCGCTGCTTTGATGGGAATAGCCTTAACTGCACCGATCAGCAGCGCCGCCATCGCTGGCATGATTTTTATGCTTCCAGCGGGAATGACCGTGAGCGCAGCCTTAGCTGACCCCAATTATTCTGGCTTAGTGATCGCTAGTGGAGCTTCTATCATCGGATGCTCGACGCAGATGATTGGCTTCATGATTCAATCTCGCAAAGACAACAATATTGGAACGCTGATATCCATCGGCATTGGCACCAGCATGCTCCAATTCAAAAACATCGTTAAAAAGCCGATTATTTGGTTGCCTACTATCATCGCTTCTGCCATTCTAGGTCCTGTGTCAACTTGCTGGCTTCGCTTGGCTTGCATGGGCTCTAATGCCGGCATGGGTACCGCGGGATTAGTCGGCCAAATTGGCACCTTTATTTCCATGGGTGTCAACAGCTGGCAAGCCTGGGTGGGAGTGATTGGCTTTCAGATTGTCGTCCCTGCTCTATTAGTCTTTGGCATCGATCTCTTATTTAGAAAATTCAAGCTAATCAAAGATGGAGATTTGAAGATTTAATTCTTCGAAATAAAACAAAAAAACAAACTCATCATCAGGCAATTTGCTCTATGGTGAGTTTTTTGTTAGCAGGCAATGTGATAAACTTTTTGATAGGAGAATGATTATGATCTATGAACAAACCAAACAATTGCTCTCGAAAATAAAAAAAATAAAAACCGCTGATATCGATACCATTGCCAAGCAATATCTAAAGGAAGGCGTCGATGTCTCGCCCCTCTATCCTCATATCGACGAAAGCGGCGCGATGTTCCGTATCTACTTTGTCGTTTCTTTGAAAAGAATCAAAAAATACGAGGAGCAAATCGAATTTATCGAGAGGCATTTCGAACACCTTCATGATTGGTGGCATGTCGATATTTTGATTCAGCTATTAGTAAAAGCTCCCTCCTTTGAATATGTCTATCAGAAAGCCAAAAAATATGTCAAATCCCCATTGCTTTTCGTCAGAAGATGGGGCTATGTGATCTTCTTAAGCGGCTTTCAAAAAGATCCCAAATTGACGAGAGATATTCTCGCTTTATTCCATGACGATGAAGAGTATTATGTCCAGATGGCGGAAGCCTGGCTCCTAGCGGACCTCGCAATCTATAATCCGGAAGTAGTGCTCGATTTTATCGCTAGCAAACCACTACGCTATGACATCATCGGTAAAGGCGTCCAAAAAATGTCTGATTCATTCCGCATCAGCGATGAGATAAAAGCGAAGGCCAAAGATCTCCGCAAACTCTATAAATAGCTAGAAAAACTTCGCCAATATCCAGTCTTGAAGACGCGGAGGCAAAGCGTTTAATAATTTCATCTTGAAAGAGTTTCCTACGTCATAAGCAATTTTTGGCTTTCGAGAATAGATGGCTTTTCTAAATGTTTTGATGATTTTTTCTGGGTTTTTCGCGCGCTTTAATTCTTTTAGCATCATGCCCTGCATTTTGAGCAGGGGATCTTTGAAATATTTGGTCTGTTTGACTTGCTCTTCGAATTGCTGAGTGATTCTCGACTGCATGGAAGTTTTAAATGCTCCCGGTCTAATCTTAATCACTTTAATGCCTAGGCCTTTGAGCTCTCTTCTCAAGCTATCGTTGTAGATTTCTAAAGCATGCTTGCTCATCGTATAGAAAGAGTGAAAGGGGAGACCTAATAGGCGCCCATATTCACTGCTGACATGAATAATTCTTCCTTTAAAAGGAATAAGCAGTGGCAATAGTATTTGATTGATGTGATAGATGCTAAATAGATTGGTGGCAAAGACCTTTTCTAAGATGGTGGGATTGACTTCCACTAAAGAACCCAGCTCTACGATTCCAGCCATGTGAATGACTAGATCAAGTTGGCTAGTTTTTTTGGAAACTTCCTCAACTATTTTTTTGATTGTTTCTTCTTTGGTGACATCACCAACAATAAAACTAGCATTATCGATATCTTGATACATCTCTCTCAGCGATGGGCTGAGGTCTACCAAAAAGAAAGCGTAATCTTTTTTAATCGATTCGATGACCGCGTGAGCTAGCAGCGATTTCGCACCAGTAATTAAGGCGTATTTCATAGACATAGTTTAGCATTTCTTTCGGCAAAACCGATATTATTTCATCAATGTTGAAGGTTTTGCTTTCTGGGCGGCATGATTGTTTTTTTATTATGATATAATAAGTCATCTGGAGTAAATTAATATGATCATACCAAAAAGAATAGCGGATAAACTCAATGTCAAAATAGAGCAGGTGGAAGCAGCGATTAAGCTCATCGATAGTGGCGACACGATTCCTTTTATTGCCCGATACCGCAAAGAGGTGACGGGAAATCTCACTGATAGCGAGCTTCGCGACCTAGATGATTCCCTGATCTACCTCCGCAATTTGGATGAGAGAATAAAGACTGTTTTAGCCTCGATTGATGACCAAGGCAAGCTCACACCCGAGTTAAAAGTCGCAATCGAAAACATCGGCACATTAGCGGAACTCGAAGATATCTATCGCCCTTATAAACCTAAGCGGAAAACCAGGGCGAGCATCGCGAAAGAAAAAGGTTTAGAGCCTTTAGCAATTTATCTTAAACTAGGAATGAAAAGCCGAGATCACGACAGTTTTTTAGCTTCCTTTATCAATGCCGAAAAAGGTGTCAACAACCTCGAAGAAGCTATCTCGGGAGCTCTCGACATCATCGCCGAAGAGATCAGCGATGAAGCGAAGTACCGATCCTACATTAAGAAATATATCTTTCGCGAAGGCTTGATCACATCCAAAGAAATTGCTAAGGATGAGAAAGATACCTATGGTAAATACGCGAACTATCAAGAGAAAATATCGCGCATTCCTCCTCATCGCCTCTTAGCCATCAATCGTGGCGAAAGCGTCAAATGCTTAAAAGTAGCTTTAGAATATGACACCGAAATTCTCAAGATGCGGATTGCTGATGACTATTTAAAAAATAATGCTTTCATAAAAGAGATGACTTTCGCCATCGAGGATGCTTTAAAAAGATTGATTCTTCCTTCCGTCGAAAACGAGATGAGAAACGACCTTTTCGAAAAAGCGGAAGATGCTTCGATTATCGTCTTTAAGAAGAACTTGCAGGCCCTTTTGCTTCAGCCACCTCTTAAAAATAAGAGAGTCTTGGGATTTGACCCAGGATTTAGAACAGGTTGCAAATACGCTTTAGTGAACGAATATGGCATTCCTCAAGAAGTGGGGGTCGTCTACTTGACTGCTGCCTCGGAGAGCGAAGTCAAAAGAGCGAGGCAGCAAATCACCAACATATTAAAAAACAATCGCATCGATTACATCGCTCTTGGCAATGGAACCGCTTCTCGAGAGAGCGAAGCAGAAATTTCTAAAATTATCAAAGATAACAGCTTTTCGACAAAGCTCTTCATCGTCAATGAGAGCGGAGCTTCCGTCTATAGCGCTTCAAAGATTGGAGAAGAAGAATTCCCTGATTTGACCGTAGAAAAAAGAAGCGCTATCTCTCTAGCTAGGCGCATTCAAGACCCGCTTAGCGAACTAGTGAAGATCGATCCAAAAGCTATCGGCGTCGGTCAATATCAACACGATATGAACCAAACTAAGTTGAGTGGGGCTCTTCATGGCGTGGTGGAAGATGCTGTCAACACTGTCGGTGTCAATTTAAACAATTGTTCCATCTCTCTATTAAACTATGTAGCGGGCGTCAATAAGACCGTAGCAACTAATATCTATCAATATCTCAAAGATAATGGACCCTTCCAAACCAGAAAAGAGCTGAAGAAGGTCCCTAAGTTAGGAGATAAGGCGTTCGAGCAATGCGCGGGCTTCCTGCGCATATTAGGAGGCAAAGAGCCTCTTGACCAAACATCAATTCACCCCGAATCATACGAAGCGGCTAAGTTTATTCTCAGCAAAGCCAAAATTGATTTGCTCAATGATACAAGCGAGCAAAAAGAAAATGCACTTGCTAGTCTTTCGAAAGCGGAAGTGCTCGCCAAATTCGCTATCGGCGAAGCGACCTATCGCGATATCATCGAAGAGATTAAACGCCCAGGGCGAGATATCCGCGATGAGATAGAGATCGTTCAGCTCAATCAAGAAGTCAAAGATATCAAGGATTTAAAAGAAGGGATGATCTTGCAGGGGACAGTGCGAAACATCATGGATTTCGGCATGTTTGTCGACATCAATGTCCATCAAGATGGCCTTGTTCACATATCCGAAATCGCCAATAAATACGTGAGAGATATATCCTCTTTATACGCGGTGAATGATATTGTAAAAGTGAAAGTCATCGCGCTGGATGTCGCCAAGAAGCGCATCAGCTTATCGATTAAACAAGTGACGGAAAATCAGTAATCACCGCCTCTTTTTTGCTTATTTGAGCCAAATTATCACATAATAATGCTAAGATAAAAACGGAGATAAATATTATGCTACAACCAATGACCTATTTATTTTTTGGGCTTTTTGTCGCTGTATCGATCGTGGAGTTAGTCGCTGCTTTTCTCGAAAAGGAAATGATTCGCAAAATCACGAAGCCATTCTCAGTATTCTTTCTGGCTCTGGCTGTGGTGGTGACTCTTCCCACCCATCCGCTGATTTATATCGGAGCTTTTTTAGGGATGCTCGGGGATATTGCTTTGATATCTAAAAACCACAAGCTATTTCTCGTCGGGACAATCCTTTTCTTATTCGGCCACTTCTGCTATCTAGGAGAGATTCTCTTCGTCATGATGAAGAGCCAACCTCTCGATTGGTGGTTTTATGTGGTGGTTGGCTTTGCCATCCTTCTATTTACCCTGGCTTTCTATCCTTTTTCCAAAAAGATTACCAAGAGCCGCTACCTCGCGCTCATTGGAAATATCTATCTCGGTGTTCTCCTTGTCGTCTCTGTAGTGTCGATTATCGCTTCAGCGAAAGGCTTTGCTAATTTCATGATATTAGGTGTCATCGGGGGAATATCTTTCCTCGCTTCCGATTTGATTTTGACTAAATCATTCTTCATTAAAGACTTCAAAAGAAGAGATTATTACATCATGCTCTTCTATCTTCTCGGCCAAGCGCTTATCCTTACAGGCATCACCTTAACTTATGCTTTGGCATAATTGCCGAGCAAAAGCCGCATAAAAGGTGTTTAATAACTATATCATCTCTCGCCTTTGCAAATTGATATAAGGAGGCCATCAATATGAAAAGATTTCATCTCACCGATACTTATGCTCTCATCAACTTCGATGCTTCGGACTGCGAATCGGAAGTCAGCATTTTGCAATCAAAGAGCTTTTTGAGCGTCCTCAGCCAATTCATCAATAAACTAAGAGATAAAAAAGATGTGCTAATCGAGCCCTTTAAAGGCGTTACCATCGCTCAATTTCACGATGCTTATAAGCTGCTTTATCTATATAGCTACCGCGAGACTTTTCACAAGAATCCTTCTTTGCAGGGCTTGCTCAAATATCAAGATGAACTCTATCATTTGACCGAAGCTTTTTACGATTATTGGCGGAGCATCCAGCGATTCGGCTTGATGGCTGCTTCTTATCTATATCGCCAGAGCGCTAAAGCTCCTGACTTGATTGTCACTATCGACCATTTCAATAGTTTAATTCTCTCGCTTTATCGAGCGATTTCAACCAATATTCTCGGCGCGAATTTCAACGTCTATCGCCAGTTGCCTGCGGGAGTGAACGCAAATTTGCTCTATGTCCATCACAACTATTTATTTAGCCGCGATTACGCTTGCCTCCAAGGCATCGCTTTGATCAGCAAGATGGTGATTCGCCCACCTTTTATCGCTACAACCAAGAGCAATACTCGATCGGGCATTTTCTCGGAATTAAAAGAGAACCCCATCAAAAAGCTCGCCATTGAAAAAATGGACTTTTTTGCCTTCCCTTTGAGAGTCGGTCCACTTTTAGCTTTTGTCTATATTCACCGCGATTTCTTGCATGAGGGAATTGGCCTCGCCAACCTCTTTGAATTCGCCTCTTATGATGAGATCAAACAGCAGAAACCCAATCTCGTTTTCTTATACGGAATTCGAGAAAATGAATATGATTGCACTTACTATCACGATAGAGAAAATGGCATCTATTTAGGCCTCGTCAGCCACCTCGATAAAAACGATTATTTTGGCTACCTGAAAAAGATGCTTCTCACTCTCCATAATCTCTACATGATCGAAGAGAAACAACTCCCTATTCACGGAGCGATGGTCTCCCTCTTGTTGAGCAACAATCAAACCAAGAATATCGTCATTGTCGGCGATAGTGGAGCGGGCAAATCCGAAACCTTAGAAGCCCTGAGAATCATCGGCAAAGATTACATCAAGCAGATGAACATCGTCTTTGACGATATGGGTGTGCTGTTAAAAAGAGATGGCCAAGTCTTCGCTAATGGGACTGAGACTGGCGCGTTCGTTCGCCTCGATGATTTAGAGGCGGGCTATGCTTATCAGAAGATTGACCGCGCCATCTTTTTTAATCCCGATCAGACTAACGCGCGATTAGTGCTCCCTATTACCACTCATAAGTTCATTACCACCGACCACAAAGTCGACATGATTCTCTATGCCAATAACTATGCTGATACTGATGAAGGCCTTCACCTATATGATAATCTCGATGAAGCTATTGATATCTTTAGAGATGGGCGGCGAAAAGCTAAAGGCACAACCAGCGAAGTTGGCCTGGTTCGCTCCTATTTTGCCAATCCCTTTGGGCCAGTGCAAAAGCGCGAGCAAACTGAAGTGCTCTTAATGAGCTATTTCCACGCTCTAGCGAAAGAAGGTGTGCTCATTGGTGAACTGTTCACCAAATTAGCGATTCCAGGCCAAGAGATCAGCGGCCCACAAAATGCCGCTCGCATCTTGCTCAAAAATCTCATCAAATAAAAAATTAATATTAATTCGGGCATAAAAAGTCAGGTTTTCGCCCCTTTTCAGCCTATACTGATAGAGTGCAAACCTTATGAATCTACTTGAAGTATTTAAAGAATCACTCAACTACATTGAAGACAATCTCCAAAGCAATCTTTCTGTTCAAGATGTGGCGAAGCATATCTACGTATCAAATTTCTACTTTCAGAGGATGTTTTCGGCGATGACCGGCATCAATGTCGGCGAATACATTCGCAAAAGGAGGCTGTCTCTCGCGGCCGAGGAACTTTTGAACGATGAAACTAAAGTCATCGATGTTGCTTTCAAATATGGCTATGAGACTCCCGAGAGCTTTGCTCGCGCTTTTAAGAAGTTTCATGGCGTGAATCCAAAAGATATTAAGAGTTGCCAAGAAAAGATGAAATTATATCCGCGCTTAGAAATTATTATTTCGGTAAAAGGAGGAAAACCGATGGAATACAAAATTATCAAAAAGGATGCTTTTAAAATCACCATGTTAGTGAGAAGTTTTGAAAGCGAGAACTCCACCAAAGAGATCCCGATGTTTTGGTCTGAGTTCATGAAGAAGGAATATCGAAAAGATATCCCTCCAATGCTGGGTGTCTGTATGCCGATGAAGCAGGGCGAGAAAGAATTTGCCTATGGCATCGGAGCATTTAATGAATGCGTCAAGCGCGTTCCCGAGGGATTTTCCGAGCACACGGTTCCCGCTGGTTTATGGGCGGAATTTGCCGTCAAAGGAGCGATGCCGGAAGCGATTCAAAAAGTCTGGGCTAAAATCTACACCGAATGGCTTCCGAACTCCAGCTATGAAATCATCCCTGGCTATGACTTTGAAGTCTATGAAGAAGGGGATACGAGCAGCGCGAATTACAAGAGCTGGATCTGGGTGCCAGTCCGCCTAAAGAAATAATTATTTTCTAAAGCTTTTCCGATTATTAAAACTATGATCTTTCCGCAGAGATTTGCGGTCGGTTTTGAGCCAATTATAGAGGGAAAGCTTTTCTTTCATTGAAACAATAAGGTTCCGATTCAAAAAAACATAGGTATCAAAAAAAGTTTGTGATATATTATTACTCGCCATGTATTGTGGTGGTACGGACCATTAGCTCAACGGTTAGAGCACTCGGCCCATAACCGATCGGTTCCAGGTTCAAATCCTGGATGGTCCACCATATTTTTGGAGAATTACCCAAGTGGCTGAAGGGGTCGGTCTTGAAAACCGATAGGGGGTGCAAGCCCCGCTAGGGTTCAAATCCCTAATTCTCCGCCAATCAATTTGAATATGTTCCTTTAGCTAGTGAAATCTATCGATAGGAGCTTTTTATTTCCTTCGATTATCAAAGCAAATTTAATTGAAAAAGACGCCATCTTATTTCTATACTTAAAAAAGGTTATCGAGTAATTATCGGAGTAAATATGAAAAAAACTAGACTTACCTTGCAGGAAAAACTTGCACGACGTCATTTTAAAATCACCAATCGATTTTTTTATTGGATTTACAATTTTGCTTCCAGGAAGATCATCGCTAAGAAATACCATCCGACCTATGTCATCAAAGATGATATCAATGATTGCAAAGGTCCTGCCTTTTTAATTTGGAATCATCAATCCAGAAGAGATCATGCTTTTATCAGTGAAATCACCTCTCCTCGGAGAATTAATATCCTCGCTGGCTACAATGAGTTTTTTCGTAGCCATCTCCACATTCCTTTCAAGCTGGCGAATATCATTCCCAAGAAACATTTCACGAATGACATCGTGGCGATGAGGGGGATGAACGAGATCATCCATCAGGGAGGAGTGGTGTGCTTTTCTCCAGAAGGTACTTCCTCCGTCAACGGAATGAACCAGCCAATCAGCCCAGGCACCGGTCGATTTTTGCAGTTCTATCACATTCCTGTCTACATCATCTCTTTAAAAGGTGCTTATCTGACTAACACGAAAAACGATGAAGCTGATCGCATCGGACAAGTCGAAGTCGAACTATCGCTTTTATTCTCCTCGGATGACTTGAAAAAGCTCAGCGTTAAAGAGATTGAGGACACCATCAATGAGCGATTCACCTTCGATGACTATGCTTATAATAAGAAGAAACACGTGCGCTATGCGAACGATGGCAATATTTGCCGCGGTTTAGCGGACCTCTGCTACCGCTGCCCTAAATGCGGGGAAGAGTTCCAGATGGTCAGCGAGAAAAATACCATCAAATGCTCGCATTGCGGCAATGGTGCAACGATGGACGATTACTATGATTTTCATCCATTTGATGAGACATGCGTAATTCCTGAATCGCCCTCTCAATGGGATGTTTTGCAGCGGAGCATTATCATCAAGCAGATCAGAGAAGATCCCTCCTATTGCTTTAAAGAAAAAGTTAAGGTTGGCTATCTCCCACCTTATCATTTAGTCAAAAACAAAAAGACTTCCGAAATATGCGGTGAAGGGGAGCTATCAATCGATCATGATGGCATCCATTTTGTCGGAGTAAAACTCGGCAAACCCTGGTATTTTGATCTGAGCTATAAAGCTTATTTTTCCTTGGTGAATGCGACAGATTTAACTAATTTCTTGCTCTTCATCAACGAGGAATATTTTGAATTCTATCCCGAGAGACCCAGCGTGGAAAAGATCCGCTTGCTCATCGAGGAGATGCATCGCTATCATGTCGGATACTGGAAAAATCTTCCCTGCCAAGAGCATCTCTACCCTAAAAATAACCAGTAATTCCGTTTTTTCTGGTAATAAATCTTGAATTAATACCGTTTTTTTGGCTATTTTTTCTAATAAAAAATTAAATCAATTAAGCAAAACGATATAATAAATACTGAATTGACTTTTATTTTCTTAATCTCGATAATAATATTAATATTATTATCAAATATATTTGTGTTTTTTTCTAATTTAATCCTTTACACATTAGTTGTTAACCATTAAAATAAACCCAAATTCATATTTTGGCGTCCTCACGCATGTGCGGTCGCTCTTAAAGAAAGGAGAAAAGATATTAACAAAACAAAATTCGTTGTTTCACTTTTATCGGCTTCTCTGCTCTTTGCTGGATTGACATCTTGTGGGCCTAGCAAGATAACAGATACTTCTGTTGATTTCTCTTTCAGTGCTGCCCTAAGCTCTGGTGTCACTTCTGTCAAAGTCGGACTAACTGATCAAATCGAAATTACCGAAGCTCAAGCTAGTGACTATGATCCTAAACATCCTGTCGAACGCGAATACACTTACGAATCAAGTGATGCATCCGTGTTGACTGTCAGTGGAGATGGTTTAGTTACTGGTGTCGCTAGTGGTGCTGCTACTGTGACTGTTTACGAATCTACTGAAGATGTGACTCGCAGACTAAGACTCGATGTCTACAGCGGTGCTCCACTTGAAGGAGCCGCTTCCTACTCTGCCTCAATCGCAGAGAAAACGGAAATTCTTGGCAAACTCGAGAAATACGCCATGGACGAAAGTCTAACTGGTATTTCTCTATTCGAAAACGGTGGATACGTCATGTATAACCCCCGCGTTCAAAAAGGTGTCGAAACCTACATCACCGGTTACGGATTTGGTATTCTTACTGAAGGTAATATTACCGCTGATCTAGCCAGTGAAACAAAAGCGGAATGGAAGAGATACTATCACTCTGGTTCTGCCAGCGATCCCAAGAACATCAACCAACTTGATGCTCAAGGCTCTGAAGTTTCTGATTTAGGAACTTACATTAGTTCCGCTTACTGGGGACAAAAGATGAACTCCGAAAAGAATGGTTACGACTGGTATCCATCCTTAGCTAAAGATGCTCGCCCAATCGCGGGATCTTACGACAAAGCAACCTCAGTGTTTACTCCCGCTGCCGATCAATCCAAAAAGTCTTCATGGTTCAAATTCCATGTGAGAACAGGCGCATCGGATGGCGTTGAGTTCCGCACTCTTTCCAGCAAAGCTGCTTATGCCGCTTATGATCACACACCGGTCACCATCGACGATTATGTCGACGCTTTCAAAGTTTTATTAACTCAAAGCTTTGGCTTATATCGCGGTGCTGAATTAGCCGCTGATACCTCTTATGGTATCGTCGGTGCTTCCGATTACTTCGCAGCCACTGCTGATGCTGCTGGTATCGATGATGCGACCTTCGCAAACGATGTCGGCCTATTCAAAGGCAGTGATGCTCAAGGCGATTACCTTGTCGTCAACATGACTACTAAAGTAACTCCCTTCTATGCCATGTACGGACTATCCTCTGCTCTCTATCAACCAATCTCCAGAGCCTTCCTCTCGACCCTTGGTGATGGAAGCGTCAAAGAAGGCATGAAAAAATATGGTACATTCATCACTGGTACTTCTGGCAACCTCGCCACTCCAGTCGATACAATTCTCTCTCTAGGTTCTTTTACCTTAGAGTACTGGGAAGAAGATAAGACCATCGCCTTCAAAAAGAATGACACTTGGTTTGAAAACTCTCTCCCCGGAATGGAAAATTTATATCGCATTCCTGGCGTCAAAGTCGCTGTTTATACCGGCGCTCAAACCGACAACACTTTAGTGTTTAAGGAATTCTTAAATGGCAACCTCGATGCTGCTGGCATTCCTACTATCGAATACATCAAGCAGTACCGCAACGATCCTCGCACAACCACAACTAGTGGTGACTCCGTCTTCAAACTCAACGTCAACTCTTGCACACCAGAGCGCTGGGAGAAATTATTCGGTGTCGATGGCGAAATCGTTCAGACTCCTCTCACTCAATATTGGGATGTCAAACCTTGGATGAGCAACAAGAACTTCTTAAAGGGCTTAAACTTCTCCATCGATAGACAAACCTATGCCGCTAACAGAGGCCGCATTGCTTCTAACGAGTACTTCTCTTCCAACTACATGATCGATCCTGAAAATGGTCTTAGCTGGAACGCGACTGATGAGCACGCTGCGGCAATGGCTGACTACTATCCAGAAGCTTTTGGTTTCAACTTATCAGCCGCCAAAATCTACTTCCGTCAAGCTGTTGCTGAGATGGTCGAAGATGGCGTTCTTGAATTAGGAACCAGCAAAAACCCAACCGAAATCTCTATCGTCATCGAATGGATGAATCCATCCGATAGCGTCGATTACGGCGAAGAAATCTCTGGATACATCCAAGATGCATTCAACTCCAGCTATGTCTGCGATAATAAGGTCAAACTTACTGTCGTCAACCATGATGGAACCACCAACTACGAAGATGTTTACACCAAGCATTTACAGGTTGGCCAATTCGACTTAGGATTCGGCTCCATCTCTGGAAACTCCCTCGATCCACTAAACTTCTTAGAAGTTCTAAAATCTGATAACGCCTCTGGTTTCACTCTTAACTGGGGACCTGATACTTCCGTCGTCAGCCAGAACTTAATCTATAACGATCAACCTTGGTCATTTGACTCCTTGTGGAAAGCTGGCGATAGCTTTATCGTCGCTGCCGCTGGTGTTGAAGTCCCATTATTCTCCATCGTCGATTCTAGTGTTACAAAACTCTCCGATGGCAGAATGCAGATCGTTCTTCACACTCAAGAAGTGAACTCCGAAGATATCACAACCTTCTTAAACGCCATCTGCTTATTTGCAACCAATGATAGCGGATATAGCGACTACAGCGAAATCTATGCTTATTACGATGGCACAACTGATACCGATTTAGTTGGCGCAAATTCCTCTTGGTCACGCGTTGAAGGTGAAGCTGGTGCAGTGACTTACACTATCGTGTTTGATGCTGTTGCAGTGAGCGCTATGGAGACAACCTATCCTAACTTCTATATCGCTGGTATCGACTCTTATGTCTATTCCAGCATCGCTTCACTCGGCATTGAACAAGTCAAGTTTGCCACTACCTTCCATTACTTCGATACAGCCTGGCCAGTGGCTCCCACTCCAGCGCCGTTCGCTCTCGACTAGTTTCCAAAACTAACCTAAAAGGCTAAGACTTCGGTCTTAGTCTTTTTTTATTTATTGCGGTCTAGGTATTGTATTAAGTTATACACTAGTGTATAATCAAAAAATTAACGATAGACGTTAATGAAAAGAAATGAAAATTTAAGGAGGAAAACATGAGAAAATACGTTATTCAAAGATTAGTACTTGCGCTAATAACGGCATTCATTATTTTGTCGCTGACCTATATTCTCGTTGCCGCTCTTCCAATCTACGGTGGTGGATTTGGAAAAGAGTCGTCCATGTTTGCTTATTATCAAGATCAAGTTAAGCTAGGCTATGCTCTTGACTTCTCGACGAGGCAAGCAGGTCTTGGCACAGAGCTATGGTCTTTCGTTGACAATAATGGTCTGCAGCACTTCTGGTACAAGAGGCCAATTCTCGATCTGTACTTTAACTGGATCAAAAATATCATTACTAAATGGGATTGGGGCCGCTCGACTTTCATTAAGCTCAATGCTTCAGCCATGAGCATCATCTTGCAGCGTTTGCCCGTCTCGATGTACTTGAATATCATCTCCGTTATCATCTCCGTTCCTCTCGGCATATTGCTCGGTATTTGGGCCGGCCTCAAGAAAAATACTTGGATCGACCATACCATCTCCACGCTCGTGATGATTTTCATTTCTATTCCATCTTTCGTGGTTATCACTTTCTTAATTTGGATTCTTGGCTATCAGCTCGGCTGGCTTCCTACCCAGTGGCCAAGCGCTATCATGCCCAACAGTTTTAAAGTGTTAGGTTATATTATTCCCGTTCTATCATTATCCTTTGGCTCCGTATGCGGTTATACGCGATTCGTCCGCGCTGAGCTCTGCGAAGTCATGTCCTCAGAATACTTGTTATTAGCTAGAACCAAAGGCCTTACGAAAAATCAAGCGATTGTTCGCCATGCTCTTCGCAACGCTTTTGTGCCGATCCTTCCATCGATTTTAGCGGAATTTATCGGCGTTCTTGGCGGCTCGATGATCCTGGAGTCCATCTATGGTATTCCCGGCATTGGATTCTTGTACATCACTGCTTTAAACAACAAAGACTACAGCGTCTTGATGGTGGACATGGCAGTGTTCACGATGATTGGCTTAGTGGCCGGCATCGTTTTGGATTTATCCTATGGATTTATTGATCCACGTATTAGAATGGGGGCGAAGAAATAATGAAAAAGAAAAATGATGATTTTCGTTTAAATGAAAAAGTTACTCCCAATGAGCCAATCAAAGAGGAAAAGGCCACAGTGACTGATCAAGACTTCCAGCTAGTCGACACTAGCGAATATAGCCATGACCAAAAGTTCGAGACTAAGCCAACCACTTTCCTCAAAGACTCAGTCAAGCGTTTCTCCAAGAACAAGTCGTCAGTCGTGGCTACCTACATCCTCGGCATTTTGCTCCTGGGCAGCGTGGTCGTTCCGATCGTCGATCAATCAAATGTCAACGTTCCTTCTCCTTATCAGATCTATCTTGAGCCCAAGCTCTTTGATGCGGGAACTGGCTTTTGGGATGGCACTCGAAGCTATACGGATATCGCTTACTACGAGGATCCAATCAATCCCGCTAAGTCAGGTCCAGACCCAGCCGATTTCAACCTTAACGCGGTCAGCAATTTAAAGATTACTGGCCAAAAATACGTCAACTCTTACAGCAAATTTGCCAAAGGCGGATATGTCAAAGTTGGCCGCAAAGGCGACGACATTAACGATGATTGCTACATCGAGAATATCGGCTTTACCTTAGACACCTCGGTGGCTAATAGCGTCGATATCGTCTTCGGTGAAGAAGAGATTGAATACACTCAGCTCGCTCCTTATCGCATCGATTTTATCTACGATGACGAATTCGGCTCTGAAGACACCATTCCCTTAGTTGCCGAATACTCTCGCGACTACTCGCCGCGCAGCTTTGATTTGACCGCTGTTTTGACAGCCGCTTTCCCTGCTAAGACTATCTATGATAACGCGAAGATTTCCATTACCATCGATTGCACGGACAAGACTGCCGATAGCTGCGTCCTCATCTCTTCCATCGCCTTTGCCACTGATAGCGCTGATGCAGATTATACTGCAGCCGTTACTCTGCCAAACTTTACCGATGCTAACGAGATGGTCGGACGCCCCTATAAAGATGGCAACAAGATTCTCAAGAACTACTGGAACTGCAACGGCGACAAGTATTTATACAAAGCCGTGATGACCGCTTGTTCCTTTACTTATGACACCTATGCTGGCGCTTATGGCGTCAAAGAGATCGTCATCGACCAAATCACCATGAAGAACTACAAAGATCGTGGCTGGTGTGAGTATAATTTCCGCACTGGGCCATCTTCCTTTAAGATTTTAAATGCCAAAAAGTGCCCGATTATCGAAGTTCTCAGCCAGACTGAGTCCAGCGGTTCAATCGTCACTTACGATCTGACCTGCAACGTCTATTTCTACCGCTATAAAGGCATGTCTTCCATGCCCCGCTATATCTTCGGAACCGATCGCTCTGGCCGCGACATGCTCAAATATGTCTTCGAAGGTTTAAGAACCTCCTTATTGCTCGGCATTATCACTTCCGCGATCTGCTTCATCTTCGGCTTATGCTGGGGTGCCATCAGCGGATACTTTGGCGGCAATGTCGACTTAGCGATGGAGAGATTTACCGATATCTTAAACGGCTTGCCGTGGATTGTCTTAATGACTTTGTGCATTATCCATCTGGGGCAGAATTTCGCCGTCTTTGCCCTCGCTCTGTGCTTGACAGGGTGGATTGGGACTAGCGCCACTACCCGAACGCAGTTCTATCGCTTCAAAGGACGAGAATATGTCCTCGCCTCCCGCACCTTGGGAGCGAGCGATATGCGCTTGATATTTAAGCACATCTTGCCTAACGCGATGGGCACCATCATCACCGGAGCAGTCCTGATGATCCCCGGAGTCATCTTCTCTGAAGCGACCATCTCTTATTTGGGATTAGGTCTCAAGGGAATGAGCTCATTAGGCGTCATCTTATCAAGCAACCAGGGTGAATTATTGTCTCACTCTTACTTATTGATATTCCCTAGCGTGATTATCGCGCTGCTAGAGATTTCCTTTAACTTATTTGGCAATGGCTTGCGCGATGCCATTAACCCAACTCTAAAAGGGGAGGATGAATAACTATGTCAAAAAATAAAGAAGTCGTTCTTTCTGTCAAAGACTTAACCATTCATTTCTCTACTGATCACGGCTATGTCCAAGCCGTTCGCGGCATCTCCTTCGACCTCTATAAGGGCGAGACATTATGCATCGTCGGTGAATCAGGAAGCGGCAAATCAGTCACCTCCAAATCTATCATGGGCATTCTCTCTGCTAATGGTCGTATTAAAGGTGGATCCATCATGTACCAAGGCGAAGATCTCACCAAGGTCAGCGAGGATGAATTTCACCGCATCAGAGGCAAGAAAATCGGCATGATTTTCCAGGATCCTCTCTCCTCTTTGAACCCCATCGTCCGCATCGGTCACCAAATCACGGAATCGATGCTCATCAACAATGATCGCTTAAAGAAGATGTATGAAGAAAAAGTCAGCGATGAGCTCGTGGCATATAAAAACGCTTTAACAGAGCGAAATGCTGGCATCGCTAATGCCAAAGACAAAATTCACTTCTTGAAAGTGGACAAAGAAAAAGTCAAGGCTAGCTACATTCTCCATCATCAGTCAGTCGCCGCTAACATGTATAAAAAGGGTCAGGAAGTCAAATCCAACCTCACCGATCTCGCTGGCGAATACAACCGCGAAGTCGAGCCTTTGGAAAGGGAGATTAGCGCTCTTACCGCTGCTTTGAAAGACCAAAAGGAAAACCGAGAGGCTAATCTCGCTAAACTGGCTGAATTAAAAGCTCGATTAGCGGACTTTAAAGCAAAATTTAATGCGACGATTAAGCGAGTCAAGGCCGAAGGCCGCAAAGAACAAAATGCTCTCCGCGTCGATCGCAGCCGAGAGAGATTGGAGACCAAAGCAGCCTGCAAAGAGATCGAAAAAGATTACAATCAGCAGATTAAAACTGCTCGCCAGGACTACGCTCGCATCAAGAGAGAACTTCACGCTCAATTCGATGATGAAATCAAAGAAAAACGCGATATTTTTAAAGCTAAATCCAAAGTGGCTAAGGCTGAAGTTAAGGCTTATGCCGCCAAGTTAAAGGCTGATTATATCGCCAAGAGAGATGCGATTAAGGTTAAGCTGCCACAAGCTCATACTGAACACGCGAAAGCGACTATTAAGCAAGAGCTATTGGCTCTGAAGGAAAAATACATCGCCTCTTTGAAAATTACCAAGAAAGAAGCTAAAGAAAAGGCTCTGGAAATCATGGCGGAAGTCGGCATTCCTCAACCGGAGAAGCGCTTCAAGCAATATCCCTTTGAATTCTCAGGTGGTATGCGCCAGCGCATCGTCATTGCGATTGCCTTGACCGCCAATCCCGATATCTTGATCTGCGATGAGCCAACCACTGCGTTGGATGTGACTATCCAAGCTCAGATTCTCGAATTAATCAACAAATTAAAACGCGAGAGAAAGCTCTCCGTTATCTTCATCACTCACGACTTAGGTGTCGTGGCCAACATGGCTGACCGCGTCGCTGTCATGTACGCTGGCAAAATTGTCGAGTATGGCAAAGCTGACGAGATCTTCTATGATCCTCGCCACCCTTACACCTGGGCTCTGCTATCCTCTATCCCTGACGTGGATAGCAAAGAGAGGCTAGAAGCGATTCCCGGCACTCCACCCAACATGATTTATCCACCCGAAGGCGATGCCTTCGCAGTGAGAAGCAAATATGCGATGGCGATTGACTTCAAGGAAGAACCTCCATTCTTCAAAGTTTCGGATTCGCACTATGCCGCGACATGGCTCTTAGACCCTCGCGCTCCGAAAGTGAAGATGCCAGTCATCGTTTCTACCCGCATTCAAAATTCTTTAAAAGCACATGCTGCTCGTCAAAAGGAGGGTAAGTAATTATGGCCAAACAAGTCTCATACCGCCCTGAATTAGTGGAAAACGACATCGTTCTTTCGGTTCGCCACTTAAAGCAATTCTTCACCATTGGTCGCGGCCGCAACGCCTTTAAGACCAAAGCCGTTCACAACGTCTCTTTTGATATCAAAAAAGGCGAATGCTTCGGCTTAGTCGGTGAGTCAGGTTGTGGTAAAACCACAACAGGTCGCTCTTTAATCCGCCTCTACAACATCACTTCTGGCTCGATTTACTTCAAAGGTTATCGCATCTCCGCGGGAAAGAGATGGAACGTCAAAGAGATCAAATTTGCCACCATTAAAGCTCGCAAGATCATCGCTGTTTTGAAAGGCGAAGAGGAAGACAAAATCGAGCAGATTTACGATATTACCGGTCTAGGTAGCGAAATCAAGATGGCTTCTTTTGAAATCGGCGAGAAGAAGAGCCTCATTCATGAAACTAAAGTGAAGCACAAGAATGCCGTCAAACGCATCGTGTCCACTGTCGATGATGAGAGCGAAGAAGCTCAATTATTAGAAAAAGAAAACCTCGAATATGCCGCTAGCATCGCGCAGCTCGAAAAAGAAGTAAAGCAATTAAAGGCTAAAAAAGCCGCTCTAGTTGCTGAGCGCAAACAAAAAGAGCAGGGAGTTGCCATCAAGACTCCAGAACGCGAGGCCAAAGAAGCGGAGATCCGCAAGGAATATGCCGCTAAAATCGAAGAGATCCGCATCACGCTAGACAACGTCGTCAACGAGCAGCGTGAAGCGATTCGTCAAATCGCTTATGATAATTCCCATGTCGACAAGCACTTGATGAGCAAGATGCAGATGATCTTCCAAGATCCTGTCGATTCTCTCGATCCTCGCATGACTGTCGAAGAAATCATTCAAGAGGGCCTGCAAATCCAGGGCCATCACAATAAATTTGCGAACTCTAAGAAAGTCGCCGAAGTATTAGAAAAAGTGGGACTGATTGCTGAATATGCTTCCCGCTATCCACACGAGTTCTCCGGTGGTCAACGCCAGAGAATTGGCATCGCCCGCGCCTTGATCATGAATCCGGAATTCCTCATCTGTGATGAGCCAATCTCCGCTCTCGACGTCTCGATCCGCGCTCAGATCATCAACTTGCTCAACAACTTAAAAGAAGAGATGGGATTGACGATGCTCTTCATCGCTCACGACTTATCTGTCGTCAAATACTTCTGCGATAGAATCGCAGTTATGTATTACGGCGAAATCGTCGAATTAGCGACTAGCGATGAATTGTTCAAGCATCCGCTTCATCCTTACACCAATGCGCTATTATCCGCGATTCCAAAGCCCGACCCATTGACGGAAAAAGATCGCACCAGAATCATCTATAATCCTTACAAGGATCATGACTATTCCGTCGAGAAGCCTAGCTTAGTGGAAATTATTCCCGGGCACTTTGTCCTCGCTAATAGCATCGAACTAAAGAAGTATAAAGCCAAGATTAGCGATATTGATAAAGTTGGCAAGTAGTCAAAATAAAGGATACCGGAGGTATCCTTTTTTCTCGCTCTTTTTCAGACAACAAAAAGACCACGAATCAATCGTGGTCAATTTTTTAAGTTTAGCTTGCCAGTTATTTTTCAAAAGCGGTAAATTTACGGCGTTTGATAATGACGAATAAGACGCAGGCTAAGGCAGTGGCTGACAAGAGAATGGAAGTGGTAGCAATTGAGCCTCCACAGCCACCGCTTGAACCAGTTTTAATGAATTCTGGAGGATTAGACACGCGGTCTGAAACCATGCGGAAGTTGCCTTTGACAGAATGGAAAGTCGCGTAGTAACCGCTGACGGTCACTTCTGCTTCGGTCTCCACGCTACTGGCGTCGATATCGTAGACTTTTAAAGTCGCTGGGTCTAAGCCTTCCGTCAGCTTAATTGTCACATCCATCCCATCGGCTAATGTGACTTTGGTAGCGCTCTTTTTCACCGCAATTTCAAATGTGCGGTTGACTTTTCCAGATTCAGCGGTACCTTCGGTAATCTTGGTGGTGAAATCGTAGCTCATCAGCAAAGTTTCGTTTTCGATGGCGATATGATAGTCATCGCTGATATGGGTAATCATATATCCACTCGATAAAGCTAAGTTGTAAGTTTTAAAGAATACTTTGTCAGAATCGGCGAAATCCTTTTGGAGAATATCGACATAGGAGCTGACATTATCTTTGAGAGCTTCGACTTGTTCGCCATTGACGGCGGCATAAGTGATGTTGGATTCGTTATAGCGAATGCGGAGATAGGCTTTACCACCTTTTTTCACGGAGTCGACGGATTTGACTGTCGGGACACCAGAATCGATATTGATGGTGTAGTGAAGCTCATAAGTTTGACCAGTGGCTGTGATAGTGTAATTGAAAGAGATTTCATATTCGCCATCAGCATAGAAGACATTGGTCTTGGTATCGTAGGTCGGAATAATGCTGTAAGCGCGGTGAGCGACAATACCACTTGATAAATAATCAGCGGAGGCGTGTGATTTATACAAAGAGTAGTTTTCATGGCCTTCCTCGCTGGATCCGAATAGAGAGTCAAACATGTGATCAGTCAAGACTACTTCGTCAGTGGCTTTATTAGTCAAAGTGATGTAGTTGGTGCTGACGGAGCGAGTGACGAATTGCTGGATAATCATCGTGTTGCTGGAAGCATTATTGCCGATAAAGATATTATCAGCGGATACTTCGCCAGTGTAAGGATTGGTTCCGACGGTAGTCATCGTCTTCTTATTGGCATCCTTCATCGTGAAGATGCTGGATTCGTTATAAATAACGCCTTCCATCGAAACGCTGTCAAAATCAGGGAAGTAGCCAGTGACCCAGCCAGAGCGATAATCAGCGCCTTTCAAGCCTAAGCCTTTGACGGCTAAAGCGTTGACGACATCTGATTGATAAGCTTTTCCCTCTTCTCTTTCAAAAGTGAAAGGTTCGACAGGAGAAGCCGCGGAGTAATCGCCGTAGAAACCATAGAATGGAATGCTAAGGGTTGGAGTCCCGCTTTGGACGGGAGTTAAGACCACGTAGCCTTCGATTGAACATCCGTATTCGAAAGCAGCATTGATAGCCTCTTTCGCTTGGGATGATAGAGCGTAGGTGTTCATGTTAATGGTGGAATCGCCAGGATTGATCGTCACTTGTTGAGTGAATTCACCGATTGAGGTGTCGAGAATCGAAGCGTAATTACCAGTTAATTCAGGATATCTCTCAGCATCGTAAGTTGCGATGGAGGGGCGATAGACGCTTACTTTAGCGTTGTAGACCAAGCTCGTAGCAGCGGAGTTGTGAGCTAAGAAAGATAATTTGACATTGCCAGCCTTGATGTCGGCATTGTTGCGGAGTTGGATCTTGGCTTTGCTAATTCCTGCAGTGCCAGCATCATTTAATCCTTCGAGATAGACAGAAGAGCTATCCGCAGCCGAAACATCGACCATGCCAGCGCCTTGAATGCGGACGCTAGTGTGGTTGACTCCGTGGGCATCTTTTAAAGGGGTGGCAGTGGACATGATGCGAGAAGTCAAGGACTCCTTGTATCCCGCTTCCGCTAAGTGATTGGAGAGCAAGAGAGCTTGCGCGCCACAGTAGTTTGGAGTAGCCATTGAAGTTCCGCTTAAATAATCGTAAGCGGTATCGCTGGAGATGACGGCGCCTTTGATATTTTGTCCAGGAGCAGAAATTTCTGGCTTGAGATCTAAGTTATAAGTCGCGCCGTCAGAAGTGAAATCAGTCACTTGATGAGCGGTGGGATTATCCGCGAAAGTATTGATTAAGATGGATAAGATGCCGCTTTGAGCATTATCAAAGGTGGTCTTATCGCGGAAGAGAACACTGACGACAGGAACAGTTGGTGAATAGCCACCGAAGTCCATGCGGAAAGTGAAATCTGTCTCGCTAGCATCATTGTTAATGATGATGACAGCAATAGCACCCTTGCTGACGGCGTTTTGTACTTTAGCAGTAAAGGAGAGATCGCCGCGGTCGACGACAGCGATTTTGCCAGCGACGGAGATGGTGTTATAGTCAGCGACATCGCCGAAGTTTGGCACTTTGACCCAACCGAACTCGCTGACGCCGCCAGTGGTGAGGTCTTTTAAATGTCTTTCGACATCGTACTTCACTTCGCCATCGGTGCTAGTGTAGTTAGTCACTTGGTCATAGTAGGAGACATTGGAGCCTGCGACGAGCATGCATTCTTGATAGAATTCCCAATTGGCTTGGGCAGCAGCCACTGTCGTAGCGCCAGAGTTATTGGCATAAGAGGAGATAATGCCGGTTTCAACGACATCGGTAGACCAGTTTTCGTAAGCGCTTTGCTTGTACATGCCTTTGCCGGAGTTGCCAGCAGCGACGTTGACATTAATGCCGCTTTCTTGCATCTGGCGGATTGTCGATTGAACGATGGTGTTGCCATCGAAGTCATCGAGGTCGCTACCTAAGGACATGTTGACGATGTCAACACCTATTTTAGCGGCGTCTTCCAAAGCTAAAAGAATTGGTTCATCGTAAGCTCCGACATCAGCGGTATAACCTAATTTTGCATCGGCTGGGGTAGGAGTATAAGCGGTGAAAACCTTCATTAGAGCTAATTGAGATTTAGGAGCGATGCCTTTGTAAGGGCCATTAGCTCCGATAATGCTGGCGACGTGAGTGCCGTGTTCGCTTAGGTCACTAGCGACATCGTAGTCAGGAGTGCCAGGAACGTTTTTGACGGAAGTATCGCCGCCATAATCATAGAAGAATGGCACCTTATTGTTGAAATAAGTTGAGTGGGTTCCGTCTGGGCGACCATGGAAGCTGCTGCCACTGATAATTGGCAATAGCGATTCTTGAGTTACTTTGAGGCTGACCCCGGCATCGAGAGCGCTAAAAGCCTCGTGAGTTAAGCGGAATGAGGTATCAAGGACGGCGACAAAGACTCCCTCTCCTTGGCTAGAAGAAGCTGGGACGTTCATCGTTTCGGCTGAAGCATTGTCGCTTGCGGTGTGGGCAGCCGATAAACGAGCTTTACTTTGTAAAGTAATCTCATAATTAGCCCCGTCGAAATAAGTCACATTATGGATCTTATTGTAATCGACAGCTTGGACGGCATCGAGATGGCGAATCTGAGAAACGTAACTCGAAGGAACATCCATGATAATCGCATTTGTGACATTGGTAACCCGGTTGGTCACGGTGTAATTATCGGTAATTGAATTGGAGATTACTCTCAGCAAGTTATCCTGTTTGCGTATAACCGATTGTGTGGTAAAACCATCAGTCGCTCCCTCAAGCTGAACAATGATGTGAGCATCTTGTTCTTCTTTGGTCTCTGACACACTGGTTAAAGAAGTTGCGCCACCAACAGCGAAGATGACGCTAACTAATGCTAAGAGTATAGAATTTAGCATAATAATTCCCCCTTTCTTAAAAAAGAAAACTACTCGATTTTGAGTATTGTTGTATATTATATATTATTTTATTAAGAATAATAGGAAAATTTGCTAATTCTTCCTTTATCTCGGTAGAAATAATAATTTCTATGCCTAATTAGCGAATAAAAAAGTAAAAAGCGTAGAAAACTAGGCTGGCAATCAGCGCTAAAATCCCGAGCATAAAAAGGGATAAAAAGTAATATCCCTGATTTTTCCTCTTCTCGTATTTTTGAGTTTTATAATCGATGAGATCATCGTATTTCTTCTCGACCTTTACGGGGCGGAAGAAGACATTTCCCACCGAGATAAAGCCATAGGCGAAGGTATCGAAGAAGCCGAGACGTGCGACCCACATCAATCCCCCGACCGCGAGATAGACAGCGGTGAGTATAAAACAAGCATCAGTCATATTAATGAAGTAAGGCCCGCTAGATAAGACGTAGATATAAAGGAAGAAAAAAGCCACTCCTAAACCGAAACCAATGAAGAGAATCAAGAGGTTAGTCCGCAAATTAGCTTTAAATTTGTTAAGCAATTTTTTCATATTGTGATATTATCATTTTTGCATAGATTTGACATCTATTAATTAATTAATTTCGCTTCTTTAGCGAGAAATACCATGTGCTAACATAGATTGAGAGGAACATAATATGCCAATTTGTCGCAACTGCAAATCCCGAATCTCAAAATTCGATAAGGATATCTGCCCCATTTGCGGAGCAAAACTCCCATTAGAAGGCGTGACCGGAGAAACTATCGAAGTGACTTCGGAAATCGATGTCAACAATCCCGAATTTTGTCACGCTAAACCACGTTATAAAAGCATTCTATTAACCCTATTTTGCTTGATAGGCTTTACCGGCGTGCCGTTCTTCTACCTCAAGCTCAAAAAGCTCGGCCTTCTGTGGCTCTTGCTCAATGTCTTAACTATCGGAGGGATGTCGGTTTTTCTATACTTTGCCACTCCTCTGATGTTCTGGGGCATTTTAGTCGCCTTTGCCTTTATTTATATAATCAATATCGTTACCGGAATTGTCTATCATAAGACGGAAAATCTCAAGGATGGTAGCGGAGAATTTGTTCACTAAGATGCAGCGATATTTTGCTCGAATTGATCAAGAAAAAGTGATTTTAGATGATGGCAATATTCATCATCTTTTACATGTGATGAGAGCAAAGAAGAACGACGATATTGAAATCGTCGCTTGCGGAAGCTTATATCTCGCTAAAGTGGTACAGACTAACCCTTTATTAATCAGAGTTATCAGCTCTTTAAAACAAAATAGTGAACTCCCTTTTGATGTGACCTTAATCTTTCCTCTCGCTAAAGGCGAAAAGATTGAATTAGTCTTGCAAAAAGCCACTGAATTAGGAGTCAAAAACATCATCCTTGTCAATACTCGCTACTGCGTGGTAAAGATGGACGATTCCAGTTTTAAGAAAAAAAGCGAGCGCTATCTCAAAATATTAAAGGAAGCCAGCGAGCAATCGCACCGCTTAACCATCCCTAATCTATATGGAGTGGTGGATATTGATCATCTTCCCCGAATCGCGATATCGAAGCAGAACTTTGTCGCTTATGAAAAGCTTTCTGAGCAAGGGAAAATCTTTCCTTTCGCTTCCAAAAAATCTTCCGTCTCTTTTTGCGTCGGACCCGAAGGAGGATTTGCGGAAGAAGAAATCCAGAGCTTAGCCAAACAAGGCTTTTCTCCTATTTCCTTAGGTGGAAGAATCTTGAGATGTGAGACTGCGGCAATATATGGGCTAAGTGTGATAGGATATTACTTAGAGAAATAATATGGGAATCTACGAACTACTTGATAAATATCAAAAGAAGCGCAAGGCGTTTCAAAAGAGCGAGGAATATCGTTTCTTTTTAGAGAACCGCGAATCGTTGAACAAATTCCCGAAGTATTCTTTCCTTTACGACAGCGATATCGATGATTTTAATGTCATGCGAGCTAATTGCATTCTCTATGGTTTGCTCAATAAAGACTCCGTCGAAAAGGAAGTCATCAGCCTAAATAAATATCTGCCCAGCCATTCCAAATCCGATAGCAAAATCTTTAGAAAAGCTCTCGAGGAAAGACTGGTTGAATTGCCATATTTGATGGCTAACAAAGAAAAAATATTCATTCCTTTTTTCACGAAAGCAATTAACCTCATTTATGTTGAAGAGCCTGAGAAGTTACTAAAGCCCCCCTATAACGAATTGATCAAGAATTACACGAAGGCAATTGTCGACCCTTTCGATACTTATGGTGCGGAGCTATTCAATTCCTACTTCACCCGCTTAGTCAGCGTCTATAAGAGCGACAAAGAAGTCGCTTACTTTCACTATGATACCAATACGATATATCTAGTGAACTCTCAGGGAAGACTCGACGAGAAAATCGTCTTATTTGATAAGTATATGAAGCGAGTTAGCGACCATCACATGCTCGAGAGAATTCGCCCTGTCGTCGAATCATACTTTAATTATAATCGTGAAGAATTTGTGCAAAATCTCTTCAAAAGTGGCTTCATTTCCACAAAAATGCTTTCTATCATCAATAAAAGTCACAGGGAATAAACATGATTTTCAAAATCTTTTCTTTAGGCTGCAAGGTCAACAGTTATGAATGTGCAGCTCTATCTTCTCTATTGAGAAATGAAGGCTTTCAGGAAGATGACTCATCGACGCCAGACGTGGTGATTATCAATACTTGCTCAGTCACTTCCACTGCTGATCAAAAATCCCGCCAACACATCCGAAAATTTCAGCGCTTATATCCGGAAGCAATCATCGTTGTGATGGGCTGCTATGCTCAAGGAAACAAAGATTTTATCCTTGAAGATATCAAACCTACAATTTTAGTGGGCACTTCCCATCGACACGAGATTCCTAATCTCATTAAACAATATCAAAAAGATCATAAAAAAATAGTTTTGGTCGACGAGAATCCTCGACAATTTGCCTATGAAGAATTCGGGCTCACCTCTTATTGTGAGAACACGCGAGCTTATTTGAAAATTGAAGACGGATGTAACAACTTTTGCACCTATTGCATCATTCCCTATCGCCGAGGTAAACTCCGTTCACGAAAACCAGAAAACGTCCTTGCTGAAGCTGTGTACTTAGTGGGACAAGGCTACCAAGAAATCATCCTTTCCGGCATTCATGTTGGCGGTTATGGACAAGATTTAGGCAATATTACTTTTTCCCAATTAGTGGAGCAGCTACTTGATATACCTCATTTATCTTCATTGAGAATATCTTCCATCGAAGAGAGCGAGATTGATGATCACCTGATTAATCTTTTAAAAGAGAGGCCAAATCTCGCTAAACACCTACATATTCCTTTGCAAAGCGGCTCGCCGACGGTTTTAAAGAGAATGGCTCGCCGCTATAACAATGAAGAGTTTTTAGCCAAAATTAACAAAATTAAAGAAGCTATTCCTCAATTAGCGTTAACCACCGATGTGATTGTCGGATTTCCTACAGAGACTGAAAAAGAGTTCATGGAAACATATGAATTTATCAAGCGATGCGGTTTTCATCTTCTCCATGTCTTTCCCTTTTCTCCACGAGAAGGCACCCCCGCCGCCAAGATGTCTGATCAAGTTTCACCCCATGTAAAAACTCAAAGAGTTAAGCAACTAATCGACCTCTCTAATGAATTATGGGAGGAATATACTTCTCAGTTTATTGGTCACAAGGTCACCGTGCTAGTGGAAAGATATCAAAATGGTTTTAATATTGGCCACACGACTAATTATATCGAAGTCAAAGTTCCTTCAGTAGAAGGAAAGGTTGGGAAGCATCTTAATGTCATTTTGAGAAAAAGAATGATTTTATCAAAATAAAATGCATTTATTTAGAACTTGTCCAAAACTGGCTTGACTATCTATGGCTAGTATTAATATAATTAATCATGTTGAAAAAGGGAGGATATCGCTATGGCAGTCTCACCAAGAAGAATTTCGAAAACAAGAAAAAGATTAAGAAGAACACATTTTAAACTAAATGTTACTGGTTTAGTCACTTGCCCTAATTGCGGCACGATGATCAAATCGCACCATGTATGCCCAAAATGTGGTTTCTACGATGGCAAAGCTGTTTACTTAAACGGCAAACTTGTCACCAAGGAAGCGGAAAAGAAAGCCGCTGCCGCTGGTAAGAAATCGACTCGCAAACCAGCCAAGAAGCCCGTTGAAAAACCCGCTGAACCAAAAGCTGAATAAAGATTAGGTCACCCGACCTTCTCTTTTTTGTTTATAATAATAAAAGAGGTAATTTATGAAATACAACAAACTTATTGATCATACTTTATTAAAGCAAGATGCGACTCCTGAACAAGTGATGAAGCTCTGTGAAGAGGCTAAACAATTTGATTTCATGAGCGTCTGTGTCAATCCCGCTTATGTACCATTGGCTTCGGAATGCCTCAAAGGCAGCGATGTCAAAGTCTGCACTGTTATCGGATTTCCTTTAGGAATGAACTTAACCAAGACCAAGGTTCAAGAAGCTGAATTAGCGATTAAAGAAGGCGCGGAAGAAATCGACATGGTCATCAATGTTGGCATGTTAAAAGCCGGCCATGATGATTATGTGCAAGAAGAGATTGCTCTCCTCAAGCAAGTCGCTGGGAAAAAGGTCCTAAAAGTAATTATTGAAACCTGCTTGCTCACTGATGATGAAAAAGTGCGCGCTTGCGCTGCAAGCAAGAAAGCTGGTGCTGACTTTGTTAAGACCAGCACAGGATTTTCTACTGGTGGTGCTACCGTTCATGATGTCGCCTTAATGCGCCAGACTGTCGGTCCCAAGATGGGCGTCAAAGCTTCTGGAGGCGTGAGAACTCACGAAGATCTCCTTGCCATGGTGGAAGCTGGCGCTAGCCGCATCGGAACTAGCAACGGTTGCAAGATTATCTAAACTAAAAATCTTAAAGGGTCGAAAGGCCCTTTTTCTTTGTTGATTTTTATTTATAAATAAGTCTATAATAGACAAGGCGAAAGCAACTTAGGAGGTGAATACGTATGCCAAAGACTGCAGTTCGTGAAAACGAAACGTTGGATGATGCTCTTCGCAGATTCAAACGTCAGGTCAGCAAGGCGGGCACCATCCAGGAAGCTCGCAAGAGAAAATTCTTTTTAAAGAAGAGTCTCAAGAGAAAAGTTAAGAGCGAAAACGCTCGTCGTAAAAATCGCAAATAACTTAACAGGGTGAAACCCCCTGTACATCGCGGGGTAGAGCAGCCTGGTAGCTCGTCAGGCCCATAACCTGAAGGTCAGTTGGTTCAAATCCACTCCCCGCAACCAGACAAAAAAGAAAGCTTTAATAGTAAATATTAAGGCTTTTTATTTTTAGTGATATACTTATCAATGCAAAAAGGAAATTTAACTATGATTGACTATATAAATAAAAACATGATCTGTGATACCGCTTTTGCTGATGGTGGCATTTACTTTTACGAAGATTACTTTACTTTCCAAGCCCGCAACGGAAATCCTAAATACTCCCTCAAGATTTATTATCGGGATATCGATGATTTAAGCATCATTTCAGGAATTAAAAAGCATGTGATTGTCAGAATGAAAAACAGCAGCGTTCAATACCATTTTTATATATATAAAGCAGCGACTATGTGCCAATTCATCCAAGCGGGTATGGAACACGTGAGAAATGCCGATAATCGCAGCAATACATTATCCAAAGAAGACTTAGATAAATTAGTTAAGTTAAATGAACTCCATAAAGACGGCGTTATTTCTGATGAGCAATTCGAAAAGGAAAAGAATGCTATTTTGAATCAAGTTAATTAATTTGTATTTCATGAAAAAGTTTTTTAATAGATTTTTTCATATCAAAACGTAATTTCATTATGATTAAAAAATCGAAAGCTTTGTCTTTGCTGTTAGTGCTATCAATCTATATTGCTGCTTTTATTGGCGGATATTTTTCGTCGCTTTGGATTGAAAACAATATCTGTGTGCAATTTTTCTTTGCCGATGTTGCAGCCACTCTCATTGTTTGGATTAGCTCTTTAATTCTTAAAAACACTAGTGTTTACGACCCATATTGGTCGATAGCACCTTGGATGATTGCGACCGCGATTTTAATCCAGCGCGGCGGGGCTAATGTCTACGCTTGGATAATCTATGCCGTCTTCTCCCTCTGGAGCTGGAGGCTGACGATTAACTGGCTGATTACTTTCGATAATCTCCTCTGGGAAGACTGGCGATACCGCCATTATCGAGAAAAATCCAGCAAATTAGTCTTTCATATCGTAAATTTTGCGGGTTTACAGATGATTCCCACAGTGCTTGTTTACGGTGGCACATTACCCCTTCTCTACATAATTATCAATGGGGCGAGCCCCCTGGCTTTAATCGGAGCAGGAATTACCCTACTGGGAGTTATCTTAGAATCCTTAGCTGACCATCAGATGCATTCATTCTTAAAAACCACCAAAGAAAAGAAAGTGTGCCAAGTCGGCTTATGGAAACTGTCGAGGCATCCAAACTATTTAGGAGAGAATCTCATCTGGATTGGCTTATGTGCCTCGCTACTGTTAAGCCATATCCAAGTTTGGTATCTAGGATATGGCTTTGTTCTCATTCTTCTCTTGTTTGAATTCATCTCTATTCCTTTGATGGAAAAACGCCAGATGGAGAGAAGAAGCGACTATGCTCTTTATCGAAGAACAACCTCTCGAATGCTAATACTGCCCAAATTCCATCGGAAACATTCATAATCAGCGGCTTGTAAGCATATGATTTGGCAAAATCTGTTTCGATTATTAAGATAAAGAAGAAGGAATAAATATGTATAAGAATATTAACAAAAACGAAAAGCTATTGCTCAAAGACCAAGTCGAATACAAACCTGGGCAAGTGATCAGCAAAACCTTATTGCAAAATGACCATGTGAGCGTCACGATTTTTTCTTTTGATAAGGGGGAGGAGATTTCTACTCACGCTTCCGGAGGAGATGCGATGGTGACGGTTATCGATGGAGAGGGCAGATTCACGGTTGGAGGAAAACCTCATCTTCTCAAAGAAGGGGAAACATTAATCATGCCGAAAGACATCCCCCATGCGGTCTATGGTCAAGAGAGATTCAAGATGATTCTTGTTGTTTCGTATTAGAAATGATAAATCAATTTTGATAAAGCGATTAACAAAATCGCTTTTTTGTTAAATTATCAATCGTTTCCAGAAAATAAAAAAGGAGCAAAGCCCCTTAATTAAATTTTCTCGATTAACTTCCAATTCTTCACGAGCTTAGCGACTCTTTCTTTCGCTTTAGCTTCATCGATTTGATCAGATAAGAATTCATGGATGAGGCGAGCAATTTCGCGAGCATCTTCATCCGCGCATCCACGAGTGGTAGTGGCCGCGAAGCCAATGCGCAAACCGCTGGTCTTATTTGGCTTTAAAGTGTCGTTTGGCAACATGTTTTTATTGGTTGTCACATTGATGAGTTCTAGTTTCTTTTGAGCATCTAATCCATTGATTCCGTAGGAATTTAAGGTATTAACCATAAAGAGGTGGTTATCAGTTCCCGTGACGATGGCACCTAAGCGCTTGAATTCCTCTTGGCATGCTTTCGTATTATCAATGATTGCTTGGGCATATTTTTTAAATTCATCAGTATTCGCTTCTTTAAAGCAAATAGCTTTCGCAGCGATTATGTGCTCTAATGGCCCACCTTGATAGAAGGGGAAAATTGCGGAATTGATTCTTTTAATCATCTCTTCGCTATTGGTGAGGATTAATCCACCTCTAGGACCACGCAGGGTCTTATGAGTGGTGGAAGTGACGACATCCGCATATGGGCAGGGGTTCATGTGAACGCCTCCGGCCACTAGGCCAGCGATATGTGCCATATCGACGAGGAAGTAGCAGCCCACTTCATCAGCGATTTCGCGGAATTTCTTGAAATCAATCGCATAGGGGTAAGCGCTATAGCCTGCCATGATGAGATTGGGTTTCTCTAATAGAGCAATTCTTCTGATCTCTTCGTAGTCCAACTGACCACTTGTATTTAAAGGATAGAAGACAAATTGATAGAAGTGGCTGGAGAAGCTGACGGGGGAGCCATGAGTGAGATGCCCGCCATCATTTAAGACGAGAGAGAGGATTTTTCCTCCATCTGGTAGCAGAGCCCGATAGGCTGCCGCGTTCGCTTGGCTTCCACTGTGGGGCTGCACGTTAGCATATTTGACATCAAATAATTGGCAGGCTCTTTCGATGGCGAGATTTTCGACTTTGTCGACCACTTCACAGCCACCGTAGTAGCGGTGTCCAGGATACCCCTCGGCGTACTTATTGGTGAGGATGGAACTGCAAGCTTCGCGGATTTCTTTGCTCGCGTAGTTCTCGCTAGCGATCAACTCGATTCCGATATTCTGGCGGTTCGTTTCCTCTTTGATTAATAGTTCAATTTCTTTATCCATATGTATCACACTCCTTAAATAATTCTAGCAAAAAATAAAAGGCGAATAATACCAATTATTAAAATATTTTAATGAGCTAATAAATAGACGCTAAATGTCGCTAGACCTGTCCTTGTCGAATAATTGCGATATATCTTGTATAATACTAAATAAGGTTAGAAAGGAAACATTATGGTTATCACTATTATTGCCGATGTGCTTGGTAAGCCTAATAATGGAACCACCCTTGCGGCTTTAAATCTCATTAATTCATTGAAAAGCAAAGGCTACGAAGTGCGCGTTCTTTGCTGCGATAAATCCTGCGCCGGTCAGCCAGGCTATTTTATTATTCCGACCATCAATTTTGGCATCTATAATGGCTATGTCAAAAAGAATGGGGTCTCCATCGCCAAGGTCGATGAAGCCATCCTCCAAAAAGCCATCGAAGGAGCGGACATCGTCCACTCCATATTGCCATTCTCAGCCGGACGAGCTGCTGCCCGCTATTGCTTAAAGAATAACATCCCCTTTACTAGTGGCTTCCACGCTCAAGCGGAGAATCTCAGCAGCCATGTTTTCATGATGAATTTCCCCTTAGCTAATGCGGCAATCTACCGCAACTTCTGGAAGCATTACTACTGCATGTGCGATGCTATTCATTATCCTACTTCATTTATTCGCGACTACGTTCGCCGCTATATGAAAGGGCCTAAGCCTTACGCGATTTCTAATGGGGTCGATGCCTCTTTATTCAATCTTTCGGTTCGCCATGAAAAACCGGAGGAATTTAAAGGTAAGTTCCTCATCGTGATGTCAGGGCGTTATTCCGCGGAGAAAAAGCAAGTTCTCTTATTGAAGGCCGCTCTGATGAGCAAGCACAAAAACGAGATCCAAATCGTCCTCGCTGGTTCTGGGCCTAAAGAAAAGGCATTGAGACGATGGATTCACCGCCACATGAAAGATAATCCTGCGATTATGCAATCGTTCAAGCACGAAGAGCTAACCCAGTTGCTCGGATGCGCGGACTTATATGTCCATACTTCCCTGATTGAAATTGAAGCTATTTCCTGCCTCGAAGCATTATCATGTGGTCTGGTTCCTGTGATATCCAACTCCCCGCGGAGCGCGACAAGCAAGTTCTCCCTGAGACCTGAGTCTTCCTTCTATCATCATTCCGCTCGCGATTTAGCGAAGAAAATCGACTGGTGGATCGAGCATCCAGAAGAGAGAAAAAAGGCCTCGGTTCAATATTCGAAATTCGCTGAGCAATTCGAGATTAATCTATGCATGGATCGCATGGAAAAAATGCTCATCGATACCTACAAGAATTTCGATGGTAAAAAGCCCTGGCTGAAGCAGAAGATCAAATCCAAACAATAAAATAATAAGGTGGAAAGTCCACCTTTTTTCTTGCTGCTTATTTTTGTAGTGCCAGAGGGCTTGTTGCATCACAGCCCCTTTTATTTTAAAATAAACAGGCATGAAGAAAAAGATTCTCATAACCACTTTGCTGGTCCTTGCAATGCCATTAACGGCTTGCCAATATGCGAAGATCATCTCAATGAAAGAAGCCCGAGAGCTTTTAAATGATATCTACCTCGCTCAAGAAGCGGTGAATGATGAGACTCTCGTCTTTTCAATCAAGACCGAATTCACTAGCAACAACAAGGATGAGACTGAAGGATACATCGAAAAATCAACCGTCACCGTTAGCTATCCCAAATTTTTCTTTCACGAAGAGAGGCAGAAAAAAGACCTTGATGGTCAATTGTTGGCCGACGATCAAAATTATGTCTTCTTTAACAAAGGCATCTATTACATCGCTGAACAAACATATGCGAATGGGGCTTATGAGAGGACTTATACCCAGCACGCTGAGATGAGCGATTTTCTCCTCGCTCATTATCAAGCAGTAATATCTAAGAGCCTCAGGCAATATAAGGGAATAGATTTAAAAGACGAAATGCTGGATGAGGAGACTGGCTTTCTAAGTGAGATTCCCAACACTATCTATGACTATATCAAAGTCAAAACCACTTCCGCGTCTTCTGACAATTTAACCGTTAAGTATCGCACGATTGATAAAGAGAAAAAGACTATTGTCAAAACCATTGAATGGGATAACAATTATCTCAAAGAGATAGAATACCAATTTTCCGATGGAGATCTCTATGAGAAATCTAAGGTCAAATTCTCCACCAAAGTTGACTTGAGATTTCCGATATTGAACGATTACACTCCCGAGTAGCCTAAAATATTAAAGCATCCGCTTTTGCCATCGTTTTGAAGCATGTTATAATTTAAATACAATAAGGAGATTTAATATGGATTTAAAAGGTTCAAAAACAGAGAAAAACCTACAGATTGCTTTTGCTGGTGAATCACAAGCAAGAAATAAGTACACCTACTATGCGAGCAAAGCCAAAAAGGAAGGCTATGAGCAAATTTCCGCGATCTTTTTAGAGACTGCTGAAAACGAGAAAGAGCACGCCAAACTATGGTTCAAGTATCTCCATGGCGGTGAAATCGCTTCGACAGCCGAAAACTTAAAGGATGCTGCTGAGGGTGAACACTACGAATGGACCGACATGTACAAGAAGATGGCTAAAGTCGCTCGCGAAGAAGGCTTTATCGAGATCGCTGGCAAATTTGAATTAGTGGCTGCCATTGAAGCTAAGCATGAAGAGAGATATCTCAAACTCTTGGAGAATGTCCGAGAAGGCAAAGTCTTTATTGCTCCCGACGTGGTGGTGTGGAAGTGCCGCAACTGCGGTCACATTCACATTGGCAAAGACGCCCCGGCGGTCTGTCCAGTCTGCAATCATCCAATGAGCTATTTTGAGCTCAGAGCTGCCAATTATTAATCGTCACAATGATCAAAAGGCTTCGCGTTTCACGAAGTCTTTTTTGTGCCCTTTTGCAGGCGATACACTTTAAGCAAAAAAAGTATTTCTTTTTACAAAAGGAATAGGCAAATATTCATATAAAAAACTCAAAAGTCACCAATTTCGAAATAGGGCATTGAAAAGAACTTGCATTTTTCCGTTTTTTCTTTAATAATAATTAAGCGCTTAGCATAAGGACCATTGGTGTAGCGGTTAACATGTCTCCCTGTCACGGAGAAGACCACGGGTTCGATTCCCGTATGGTCCGCCAGCGCTTTAATCTCTGGTCTGGTAGCTCAGGTAGTAGAGCAGAAGACTGAAAATCTTCGTGTCGGGAGTGCAAATCTCTCCTAGACCACCATTCAATTATCCATATGCACTAATTCGCTGTGCTCAAATTCATATATCTTTTCAAAAATCTTTTAGTGAAATCTTTTGTGCGGTATCAAAGTATCGCACATTTTTTAAACAAAAAGAGAGATATTCCAATCTCTCAGCTGCGCCTGTTCAACAGGTTCCCCTTAAGGCATCGTTATTAACCAAACGAAGATGGTGCTTTCGCAATCAAATAATAGCATTGCTCCTCTCAAACCACAATAAAGTTTAATGAAAAAAATTCGGATAATAATATTGCTTTTTTTATCAATATTATTTAATTTGTGATTTTCCCTCATTATTGTTTTAATTGTGTTCGAGTTATTAAACGTAATTTGTCATTTATAGATGCTCTATCCTCTTTGCGAAATAATTAAACATATAAAAATATTTTTTTGAAGATAATGATTGGCTGTACTACCACGAAAGTATCGATACCTATGATACCGTTTTTTATATCTTTCGTAATATTTTAAAGGTTAAATTAAGTGTTTTTGAATACATCGAGCAAGCACTTGGCTAGATATTCAGGCGTCTCCTTCATTCCGTTATCAACCCAGCGCATCAAGATGTTGAATATTCCGCCAGCTAGAAAGGCAAAAATAACTTTATTGTCGAGGTCAAAATGTTCGCGTATAGAAGGTATTTTGCACAATATATAGCGGGAATAGAAGTAGAATTGTTTGACTAGTATGTCTTGCTTTTCGGCCTTTTTTAAAATATTAATCTGCGGTTGACATTTTTTAAAAAATGAAAACATATATAATACAATCTCTTCTGTTGTTGGATTTGCCAATTTCTGGCACTCTGAAAAAAAGGTTTCGAACGTATCATCGCAATGGGTGACAAAAATATCCTCTTTATCATCGAAATGGCGGTAGAAAGTCATGCGAGAAACATGAGCATTTTCACAAATTTCGGAAATGGAAATATCTTTGAATTCCTTTTTGAGCATCAGTTCATTCAAGGATAAGGTCAATAATTCCTTAGTGTTTGGCTTGTTTTTGGGGGTTTTTGCACTCATGTTTTTATTATAGCAATTTTCTAAAATAACAAAATATGGTTATTTAAGTGCTTTTTCTTGTGAATAATAAGCTTTAAAGATAAAATGTTGCTATGGAAAAAAAGCGCATTCTTGTCGAATCAAATAGTCGATTTTTTGCCTTGCTTGATGCTTCATTGTTCGACTGGCAATTAAAGGAAGAGAACGCGAGAGGCGAAAAGATTGAATTGCAGTTTATCCGCGATGAGAAAATACCTTATTACAATCAATTAGCCATCTTAGAAAAAAGATATTTTCGAATCTCTGACATCCCGATGTGGTCTCTATATGTTACTTCTGCTCTGGCGGTAGCTTTTTTGACCCTTTATCTCGTAATGAGTTACGTTGATCCTAATTTCGATCAACTCTTATGGCTCTTAGCGGCCCTCTTGCCAGGAGTCATCTTTTCCAGCGGTTTAGGCGTTTTAGCTATTATCAGAACTAGACAATCTCTAAAATACTCTAACAGCAGAGAAGAAAGATACAGCGAGTATCAAAGAAAAGTTCAGGAATTAAAAGATGAAAAAGTACGAAACTAAAACCTGGAAAATTCTGAAAAAGAACCTCGAAAAAGAGATTGCTTTTAGCGAACATTTTGGCTGGGAATTCGTTTCCAATACCCAAAACAATAGTGGCAATCACATCACCTTGACAATGAAAAGAGACCGCCAGCACCCTCGCTTTCGCCGCCTCCGCTCCCTGAGCTTTCAGGCGCGAATAATCTCCACGAGTTTTCCCATCTCCGCAATCGTTTGGATTATCGTCGGATTAGCATTTTTAATCCCCTGGCTTTTCCTCTCCTCAATTAGCTATTTAATCTTTTTGCTCATCTTGAGTTTATTCTGCTTTTCCATCGCTCTATTCATCTTGCTCATCTTCTTCTTCACCCGTCGCAGAAAGAACGCTTTATTAGATGAATTAACTCGAGAAGGCGATGAACTATTAGGAAAATTGAAGGTTAAACCCACTCAGGAGAACATCCAGAAGGCTGGACCTGAGAGTTTTCATATTCGCCAGTTAATTGCTTCAAGCGACAAGTCTAAATCTGAAGAATCATAAGCAAAATCACTTCGCAAGGCGATATTAACGAGCTCTAAGAGTACTTAGAGTTTTTTCATATTCATTGACATTGATGGCAATAATTGATAGTAATTATAGATACCAATTAATGAAGTATCTTCATTGCGGAGGTGGCAAATGCTCAAATTAGTTCATATCAACAAAGATTATCTCATCAAGGATCAGCCGACCGTCAACGCCTTAAAAAATGTCAGCATCAATTTTCGCCGCAATGAATTTGTGGCTATCTTCGGTCCTTCAGGCAGTGGTAAAACCACTCTTTTAAACATCACTGGTGGCCTAGACCGCTACACAAATGGCGATTTAATCATCGAAGGTCGCTCCACCAAGCAATACAATGACCGCGATTGGGATACCTATCGCAATCACTCTGTAGGTTTTGTTTTTCAATCCTACAACCTTGTCAGCCACCTCACTGTTTTAGGAAACGTCGAATTAGCCTTAACTATCGGCGGTTATAAGAAAGCCGAACGACGCAAAAAAGCCATGGAAGCCATCGATAAAGTCGGCTTAAAGGGCTTGTATAAAAAGATGCCTAATCAGCTCAGCGGTGGCCAAGCTCAAAGAGTGGCTATCGCCCGAGCCTTAGTCAATGACCCAGAAATTGTTTTAGCTGATGAACCGACTGGTGCTCTCGACACTGAAACTTCGCTACAAATCATGGACCTATTAAAAATAGTGGCTAGTGATCGCTTGGTAATCATGGTCACCCATAACCCCGATTTAGCGAACCGCTATGCCAACCGCATCATCAATCTCAAAGATGGCGAAGTCACCAGTGACACCCGCCCTTTTTCTGACGAAGAAGAAGCAAAATCCGTCAATAGCTATCGCGAGATAAAGAAACCGCAGGTCAGATCCAAGATGTCGCTGCTGACCGCGTTGGGCCTTTCGGGGCGCAATCTATTAGCTAAATTTAAGAGAACCGCTCTAGTATGCGTCGCTGGTTCTATTGGCATTATCGGTATCTCTGCGGTTCTCGCGGTATCTACCGGCGTTAAATCATATATCAAAGATATGCAAGATGATATGCTCTCGGGAAATCCAATCTCCGTCGAGAAGCGATCGCTTGATTTTGCGAACCTGATGGCATCTTTCAGCCAGACCGCACAGCAAGAGGCAGTAGCAAAAGCCTACGAAGATGGCTATATCGATGTCGATTTCATGATTGAATATCTGACCGCTCAAAAGAACAATCTCGAGAGTTTTATGGTCAACAATGAAATAAACCAAGACTATGTCGACTTTGTCGACGAGATGCCAAAAGAGTACTATGCCGCGATGGAAAAAGATTATGGCATCAACTTCAAACTCAACATGTACACGGATGTGAATCTCACTAATGAAACAGGAACTAGTGAGGGAATCAATCACACCTTATCGCTCGAAGAATTGGAATCCATGTATGTCAAGATTGTCAAGAGCACTTCCTTTAGCGACTATGCCAGCGTAATCTCGCTCTTGACCGATGTCTTTTACTCCGCTCCTGACTCATCCGACTATATTCTCTCTCAATACGATTTATTGGCCGGTCATGTCGCCTCCGCGGAAGACGAGATGATGCTCGTCGTTTCCGGCGACCGCCAAGTCACTGATATTTTCTTAGGCCAACTCGGCTACTACACCCAAGATCAATTCGTCTCTTTAGTGAATAAATACGCCTATG